>Ga0206958_1053_pt1 | contig 36257 bp, 24 predicted proteins | sample Alteio_BWOrgHeat_33_FD_152968 | JGI IMG/M metagenome (GOLD analysis project Ga0206958, IMG submission 152968) | Enriched cells from forest soil in Barre Woods Harvard Forest LTER site, Petersham, Massachusetts, United States -... | ecosystem: Environmental > Terrestrial > Soil > Temperate forest >... | reverse complement strand
GGAGGGGCCGCGGTGGACGGTGGGACGGGTTTGCCTGAGGCGGTAAAGGGTTCCATCAGCTCGACGCGGGTGCCATCGGGATCGAAGAGATTGACCTGACGCTGACCGTTGACGCCGGTGTGGGACTCAAGCAGTTTGGCGTAGGTCTTATAGGCTGGGCGGGCCTCGAGGATAGCGATGGACTTGGGTATGTCGGGCACGGAGAGCGAGGTGTGTTCCTGACCACCGCGCTTGTCGGGCGTTGGCAGATCGCTGTAGAGCATGAACTCGATGTAGTCCTCGCCGTCAGGAACGCGCATGTCGATCCAGCTGAGGACCGTTCCTTTGGAACTGCCGCGCCAGAACTCGCGGAAGCCGAGGAGATCGCCGTAAAAGGCAATGGATTTTGCACTGTCGCCTACGAGAAAACCGAGATGGTAGATGGACTCGGAGATGCGGGTGGCGGGAAGAAACTTGCCGGCGCTTTTGGCTTCCATGCCGTCAGACTGGGGCTCAACGAACTCGACGAGATTGCCATCGGGGTCTTTGATCTCGAAGTTGAGATCACCGGTGCGGCCTTTGCCGACCTTTGCGCCTACGGGAATACCGCGTGAGGCGAGGTAGGCGCGCATCTGTTCGGCGTTGGAAACGACGAAGGCGATGTGGCTGAGATGGCCGGAGCCGGCGGGCGGTTGCTGATTGAAGAGCTCGATGTGTTGGTGGTCATTGATCTTAATGAAAGCGATGTGAACGGTGCCATCGGGGTTTTTGAGGTCGTAGGGTTCGTCGTAGCCGAGGAGACCGTGCCAGAAGTCGAGGGCTTTGGGAAGATCGGAGACGAAGTAGCCGGCGTGGGAGATGCCGAGGATTTTCGGGCGGGTTGGGGCTTGCGCGAGAAGGTGGCTGGTGGCGAGAGTGAAGAGAAGTGTAAGAGTGGCTTTTGTTTTGCTCATTGTTTAGGGTCTGTTTGTTAGTCGATGTCGAAGGTGACGCCTTGCGCCAAGGGAAGTTCGGTGCCGTAGTTGATCGTGTTGGTGGCGCGCCGCATGTACTGTTTCCATGCGTCGGAGCCGGACTCGCGGCCTCCGCCGGTCTCCTTTTCCCCGCCGAAGGCTCCGCCTATCTCTGCTCCTGATGTTCCGATGTTGACGTTCGCGATGCCGCAGTCGGAGCCGGTAGCGGAGAGGAATTGCTCGGCTTCACGAAGATTCATCGTGAAGATACTTGAGGAGAGCCCCTGTGGGACATCGTTGTGAAGACGTAGAGCTTCAGCAAAATTGGAGTATTTGAGGATGTAAAGGATGGGGGCGAAGGTTTCGTGTTTGACTATATCGGTTTGAGATGAGATTTCGACGAGGGCGGGCCGAATGTAGAAGGCTTCGGAGTTTTCTTTGGCAGCGACTCGGTCGCCGCCGGTGATGGTTGCACCTGAGGCTTTGGCGTCAGCGAGTGCGTGTTGCATGGCGTTGAAGGAGCGCTCGTCGATGAGTGGACCGACGAGTGTGCTGGATTCGCGTGGGTCTCCGATGTTAACGGAGTCGTAGACCTTTTTGAGTTGCAGGACGAGCTTCTCGTAGATGCTGTCGTGAATGATGAGACGGCGGAGTGTGGTACAGCGCTGGCCCGCAGTGCCCATCGCAGAGAAGGCGACAGCGCGGAGGGTCAGATCGAGGTCGGCGGTGGGAGCGACGATGGCCGCGTTGTTACCGCCGAGTTCGAGGATAGCTCGGGCGAAACGGGCGGCGAGTTTGGGGGCGACGGCTCGGCCCATGGCGGTGCTGCCTGTCGCGGAGACGAGTGGAATGAGGGGAGAGTCGACGAGTTGCTGGCCTACGGATAAATCGCCGATGAGTAAAGCAGCGAGGCCTTTGGGGGCGTTGGCGAATTTCTTGGCCGCTCGCTCGAAGATGGCTTGCGTGGCGAGTGCGGTGAGGGGAGTTTTTTCGCTTGGCTTCCAAACGACGGAGTTACCTGCGACGAGTGCAAGCGCGGCGTTCCAGCTCCAGACGGCGACGGGAAAGTTGAAAGCAGAGATTACCCCGACGACTCCGAGTGGGTGCCAGGTTTCCATCATGCGATGTTTGCCGCGTTCGGAGGGGACGGTGAGACCGGCGAGTTGGCGTGAGAGACCGGCGGCGAAAGTGCAGATATCGATCATCTCCTGAACTTCGCCACGGCCTTCGGAGAGGATTTTTCCGGCTTCGATGGTGACGAGGCGACCGAGAGGCTCAATGCTGGCGCGGAGTTCTTCGCCGAGAAGACGGACGAGTTCACCGCGCTTGGGTGCCGGGATGTTGCGCCACTCGAGGAAGGCAGCATGGGCTTCCTCAATTGCTTTGGCTGCGTCGGCTGCGCTGATAGTGGGGACTTGGGCTATCACCTCACCGGTGATCGGCGTGCGGACAGTGAGATTGCCGCTTGAATATGCGCTATCCGGCACGCCTAGTTCGGCTAGGGTGGCTTCTACGTCCTGTTTGACAGAGGTTGCAGTAGTCGTGGTCATCTGATTCTTCTTTCTCTATTGTTTCGCGGCACCGGTTTGCGCGAGAACTTCGGCGAGGTGGAGAGGTTTTGCCGTTGTGTTCTGGGTGATCTGTTCGCGGCAGCTAAAGCCGTCGCTGACGATGATAGCGTCTGCAGGCTTGTTGCGAACAGCCGGGAGGAGAACGCGCTCGCCGATCCTCTGCGAGACTTCGAATTTGTCTTCTTCGAAACCGAAGGGACCGGCCATGCCGCAGCAGCCAGAGTCGAGAAGTTCGACCTCGGCTCCCGTGAGGCGGAGGAGAGCGATCTCTTCTGCCATGCCCATCGTGGCGCGGTGATGGCAGTGGCCGTGGACAATGACCTTCCGGTCGATCTGCGGCGGACGATAGTTCGGCGCGTACTTGATGAGAAATTCGCTGAGGAGGAAGGTCTGGTCGCGGAGTTTTTGTGCGCGCGAGTCGTTTGGGAGAAGGTTGGTGAGTTCGTCACGGAAGACGGAGGCGCAGCTTGGTTCGAGGACGACGATGGGCGTACCGGACTGAAGTTGTGCTGTGAGAGCGTCGAGTGTTTTGAGGAGATAGTCTTTAGCGGTTTCGAGCATGCCGAAGTCGTAGAGTGGACGGCCGCAGCAGAGGTGCTGCGTTGGCGTAGTAACGCGGAAGCCGGCCGCGGTAAGGATCTGATGGGCTGCACGCAGAGTTGCAGGGTGAAAGTAGTTGTTGAAGGTGTCTGCCCAGAGAAACACTTCGGGAGCAGTGTTGGGGAGTGCGGGGCGGCGGTCGCGGCGGCGACGTGCGTCGCGGGCGAAACGACGATCCGGCGTGAAGGGTTTGGAAAAACGTGGGAAGTTGCGGCGCGGATGGATATGGAGAATTTTTTTGATGAGAGAGCCGATTAGCGGGGCGTGGTTGATTGCGTTGACGAGGTTCGGTGCGAGAGATGCCATGCGCGCGAAGTGATCGATGCGCCCGAAAGCGTAGTGGAAGAGCGGGCGGGATTCGCCTTCGTAGTGATGGGCGAGAAACTCGGATTTGTAGGTGGCCATGTCGACCGAGACGGGACACTCAGATTTGCAGGCCTTGCAGGAGAGACAGAGTTCGAGCGACTCACGAACCTGCTCGTTCTTCCATTGGTGGGAGAGGACTTCGCCCTGCATCAGCTCCCATAGCATGTGGGCCCGGCCTCGAGTGGAGTGGAGTTCTTCTCCTGTCGCCATATAGCTGGGACACATAGTTCCAGCGTCGGTCTTACGACAGGCTCCAACACCTACGCAACGAAGAGTTGCTGAGGCAAGGCTGCCGTTATCTTCTGCGTAAGCAAAGTGAGTTTTGGGCTGCCATGGTTTGTAGTCTGCGCCGAGGCGAAGGTCTTCGTGAATCTCATGCGCATCGATTAGCTTGCCGGGATTCATGTGGTTGGTGGGGTCGAAGACGCGCTTAAAATCGCGAAAGGCCTGCATGAGTTCAGGGCCGAACATTTTGGGAAGCAGTGCGCCACGGGCCTGTCCGTCGCCGTGTTCCCCGGAGAGCGAGCCGCCGTGTGCGAGAGCGATGTCGGCGGCGCGTTCCATAAACTCACGGAACTTAAGGATGCCGCCAGCACTCTCGAGATCGAAGTTGAGTCGCATGTGAACGCAGCCCTGGCCAAAGTGCCCGTACATTGCGCTGGAGTAGTTGTATTCGTTCATGAGAGCTCGGATAGCGCGAAGATAGCTGCCGAGTTGGGCGGGATCGACCGCTGCGTCTTCCCAACCCTCCCAGCCGGTGCCATAGCCGGGAATAAAAGCTGTGGCGCCGAGGCCGGATTCGCGAATGTGCCAGACGCGTTTGGCTTCATCGGAGCTGTAGATGCGGCAGGAGGGTTGGGCGGCGAGGGTGTACATGGAAGCAACGAAGGCACGGGCCTTGGCATTGGCATCGTGCTGCGTTTCCGCACCGAACTCTACGATGAGGAAGCCATCACCGGGAGGGAGTAGCTTAAGGTCTTCGACGGATTTTTGTTTGCGGCGAAGAGCGTCGAGAAGATAGCCGTCGACGCCTTCGAGCCCAATGGGCTTGTGCTCGAGAATACTGGGGACATAGTCGGCGGCGAGGAAGATGTCAGGAAAGCCAACGCCTACAAGCGTGCGGCACTGCGGGCTTTCGACCAGCCGAAGGGTTGCACCGAGGATGACGGCACATGTGCCCTCGCTGCCGACGAGGGCGCGGGCTACGTTGAAGTTGTTTTCGGGAAGGAGTTCGTCCAGATTAAATCCGGAGACGCGACGTGGGATACGGGGGAATTTTGCGCGTACCTGGTCGGAGTACGTGTCGCGGATGCGCTTGAGTGTGGCGTAGATCTCGCCGGTGCGACCTCCGGCTTTAATATTTGCTTCGAGTTCGCCTTCGGTGGTACGGCCGACTGTCATGCGGGTTCCGTCGTAGAGAAGTAAGTCGACGGAGTGAATGTTGTCGACGGTTTTTCCGCCCATGAGCGCGTGCACGCCGCAGGAGTTGTTGCCGATCATGCCGCCGATGGTGCAGCGGCTGTGTGTGGCAGGATCGGGCGCGAAGGTGAGAGCGAATTTTTCTGCTGCGTCCCGCACGCGGTCGAGAACGATGCCAGGTTGTACGTGGACCGTGCGGGTCTCCGGGTCGATTGCGCCCATATTGTTCATGTACTTCGAGAAGTCAAGGATGACCGCGGCATTGCAGCCCTGACCTGCGAGCGAAGTGCCTGCCCCGCGAGATAGGATGGGTGCGTTGAAGCTTCGACAGATTGCAACGGTGGAGATTACGTCGGCTTCATCGCGGGGGATGACGACGCCGATAGGAATATGACGATAGTTCGAGGCGTCGGTTGCGTAGAGGGCTTTGGAGGAGACGTCAAAGCGGACCTCGCCGCGGATTTCGGCGCGAAGCTGCTGCTCAAGTTTTTCGGACTCGGCGAAGGTGTCGTGTGCGCGAGCGTGGGAGCTTGGCAGAAGGACGAAGGGTGAAGCGGACATGAGGATATGCTGCTCTCCAAAGCAGTGAACCCATTTTAGCTATCAGTCGCGATTTAGAAGGATGGATGCGAAAGCTAGTAACGTCGCGTCGTGGCAGGGAGCGGCGAGAAGCTGCATGCCAGTGCCAAAGGCCGCGCCGATCGCTTCGCCGGGGAGGGTGACTGCGGGAAGTCCTGCGAGGCTTGGAGGGGTGGTGTAACGCAGAACAGCCTTGCGGGATTCGGTGTGATCGTGACCTGCGCGAAGTCTACTGATGGGGGCACACGGTGCGAGGAGTAGGTCGAAATTCTCGAAGAGGGTTGCCATCTTTAACCGGAAGACTTCGAGGCGTTGGTGAAGACTTTGGATTTCGGCGACGGGGATGGAAGCGCCGTAGGCCATGCGCTCGGCGATCACGGGCTCGAAGTGTTCGAAGTTGCCATGATGAATTACGGCGGATTCGCTGGCTACGATCGGGGAGTAGATTTGCGGACTCTCGGACCAGAACTCTGGGTTGAAGGTGGCTAGCGTCGCTCCACTGTGGGTTAGTTGGTTCTTCCATGCTTTGAAGGCGTCGAGGACTTCAGGTTCACAGTCCTGGAGAAAGTTGTCGCTGATACAGCCGATACGGATTGTCGCGGGTACAGGCTCAGGCTTGATATCGAAGATAGACTCGGCGAGGAAGGCTGCGTCGCGAAGGTCGCGGAAGAGGATACCGAGAGTGTCGAAGGTCGGCGCGAGGTGAAAGCCGCCGGACCAGAGCGTTTCGTCGTTGAGGGCGCGTGAGGTGCGGTACCCGGCGAGACTGCAGAGTGCTGAGGGGACGCGAACTGAGCCTCCGGTGTCGGTACCGATTGCGACGAGGGCTGAGCCTTCCTGAATGCTGGCCGCCGCGCCGCTAGAGGAGCCTCCGGTGAGCAGGTCTGCGTCACGGGGTTGGAGGCAGTCGCCGTAGTCAGCGTTTTCTCCGGTGATGCCGTATGCAAGTTGATGGAGGTGGGTTTTGCCTGGAATGATGGCGCCGGCGTCCAGAAGACGCTGCGCAATCCACGAGTTTTTCTGAGCCGGGTGGTTGTGTTCGGCGTAGAAGCGTGAGCCGCAGGTTGTGACCGTGCCTGCAATGTCGAAGCAATCTTTGACGGAGACGGGGATACCGTAGAGCGGTGGGCGCTTTTCCGCGTAGAGGCCTCGGAGTTGTGCGGCGCGCTGCAGGGATTGTTGCGTGAGGAGCGTGATGTAGGTGTTGTGAGTGGCATTTTGGTTCGCTTGGGCCGTGGCTCTTTGGCCGGTAGCGAGAGGATCGATTTGGGTAGCGAGGGCTTGAAGAGGCGATGGCATAGTCGGCAGGATTAGTTTAGCGGTGTGGTGAGAGAAACGGGTTTCTCCATTCGCTGCTCACAAAGCGGTGAGTATCTTCGGTCGAAATGACAACTTCTGTGGTTATGCGAAAACGGAGCAACTGTAGAAAGGGTTATTGCAGGAGTGAGAGGATGCCGGTAAGGGGGATTCGAACCCATGTGGGGCGGTTGTTGAGCTCGTAAAGAAGCTCGTAGAGGGATTTTTCCAGCAGATAGGCCTTGAGAAGCAGTTGCGACTGGGCCGGCTTCGGGATGAGGTCCGGGTTGGCTGCTCCGATTGTGTTTTCGTAGGCGCGGAGGAATTCCGCGGAGACAGCGTTCTGCCAGAGCGTGGCCCAGTGTTCGAGGTTTTTCGCATCGTCCGGGCGCCGCTGAGCGAAGGTGTTGAGCGCGGCGTAAGCGGCGTAGCTGAAGGACCGCAACATACCAGCTACGTCTTTGAGCGGAGACTGCTTGGCGCGGCGTTGCTCGAGGCTGCGGGCTGGTTCACCCTCGAAGTCGAGGATGATGTAGTCGCTGTGAGAGCGAAGGACCTGGCCGAGATGGTAGTCACCGTGGATGCGAATGCGCTGGCCTGCGTCGGCGGGTGTCGCTGAGGCAATAGCACGTGCTCGCGCGAACAGTTCGATGCGTCGGCTGAGGATTAGGGCGGCATTGTCGGCAGTGGTGTCGGAGAGGTGGGACATGCCACGCTTGAGGGCGTCGAGCGTGAGGGAAAGTTGTGCGTCGATGCGGTCGGCATTGGCAACGAGGTCGGCAGTGATGACGGATTCGGCGAGGAAGGCCGGATTACTGGTTGGCGTGGCGAGGGCGAGATGCATTTCAGCTGTGCGGCGGCCGAGAAGGGCAGCGGCATCGAGCGAGAGAGCGGCGTGCTCTCGGGACTCCTTGAAAGAGTTTTCCGAGAGCGGCACGCTGAAATCCTGCGGCAACGGCAGTGTTGCAACGCCTTCGTAAAAGCGGGACAGCTCGTCGAGCGTCCACTGCCAGCCATCACCTTCGTTTTCGACTAAACCCTGCAGCATGGCGATTGTGGTTGGTTCTTGATCTTTCAATTTGAGGGTTATTTCACCGAGAAATGGCGCGATGCGTGGGAAGTGTGCGGTTTCCGTGAGGAAGCGCCCAATTTCAGTATCGGGATTTTCTCCAGGTTGGAGACGGCGGAAGAGTTTGAGGATGAGTTTTGTACCGTAAAGGATCGAAGTGTTTGATTGTTCGGCCGATCCTGTTCGACCGGAAAGCGGTTCCAGCCCGCGGGCTTCAGTGAAGACACTACTCCTGCGGCCGACGAGAGCGCCGTTGGTTGTGAGAACTTCGCCGTTGGTCTCGATCAAGTTGAGGATGGCCTGTCGCGCATCCTCGCGCGCAACTGCGTCGTGGAGGATTGCGGGACCAGCGGCGGTCGTTACAGTCGCTATGATGCTGCCCGGGTTAGAGGCGCGGATCGTTTCTGCTTCTTCGCCGGTAGTGATGGTGAGGGCGAGCTGATAGCTTTCCTTGCTGTTGTCTTCATAGGTGAGCTGAAGGAAGAAGACGACCGTGTTTAGGTCGGGCAGCTTCGCCGAATTGAGGATTTCGATTGACTCGATTGTGCGAGACTTCGCGCCAAACCAGCGCTGCTGCGGAAGGTAGGTCATCAGGAGATCCTGCAGCAGAGATACGCCGGGATTTGTTAGGAGACCTTCGATGCCGTGTGTGAGCAGGTTGAGAATGGGTTCGTTTTCGTAGTCTAAGGGGACTTTTGCAGGCTCGGAGATCTCGGGAGCAGGTTGAAGTTCGAACCAGAGGAATGAGTAGGGCGCGAGCGTGAGCGGATAGGGTTGAGCTGTGATTTGAGGGAACATCACATAACCAAGCATTTCGACAGGGATACGACCAGCGAATCTTGCGAGGTCGAGCGAGACGGGTTGTGAGAAGCGCGAAAGGTTCGCGATGCAGAGAACAGTTTCGCTGTTGCCGTCTTCTTCGTACTGGCGCAGATAGGCGAGGATTTTTCGGTTGTCGGGGTTGAGGAACTCCTGCGTACCGCGGCCAAAGACGTGAAAGAGCTTGCGCAGGGCGATCATGTTGCGTGTCCAGTGCAGAAGCGAGGACTGATCGGACTGCTGTGCCTCTACGTTGATGGCCTGGTAGCCCCAGATGGGGTCCATGATGACGGGAAAGTAGAGTTTTGCCGGAACGGCGGTGGAGAACCCGGCGTTGCGGTCGGGGTTCCATTGCATGGGCGTGCGGACGCCGTTGCGGTCGCCGAGATAAATATTATCGCCCATGCCGATCTCATCGCCGTAGTAGAGGATGGGGGTGCCAGGGAAGCTGAGGAGGAGGGAGTTGAGAAGCTCGATGCGGCGGCGATTGTTGTCGACGAGTGGTGCGAGGCGGCGACGGATGCCTACGTTGATGCGCATGCGCGGGTCGGCCGAATAGGCGAAGTACATATAGTCGCGCTCGTCGTTGGTGACCATCTCGAGAGTGAGTTCGTCGTGATTGCGGAGAAATAGGCCCCACTGGCAGAGATCGGGAATCGCCGGGGTCTGCGCCATGATGTCGGTGATGGGCAGGCGATCTTCCTGGCGGAGGGCCATGTAGATGCGCGGCATCAGCGGAAAGTGAAAGGCCATGTGGCACTCATCGCCGTCGCCGAAGTACGGGCGGACGTCAGCAGGCCACATGTTGGCTTCGGCGAGGATAAGACGACCTTCGTATTCGGCATCAAGCGCGGCGCGGATCTCTTTAATTTTCTGGTGGGTTTCGGGGACGTTCTCGCAACTCGTGCCGTCGCGTTCGACCAGATAAGGAATCGCGTCGAGACGAAGCGCGTCGACTCCCATATCGAGCCAGAAGCGCATCGCCTTGAGCACTTCTTCCATCACGCGGGGATTGTCGAAGTTGAGATCGGGCTGATGTGAGAAAAACCTGTGCCAGTAGTACTGTTTCGCAACGTCGTCCCAGGTCCAGTTAGACTTTTCAGTGTCAGTGAAGATGATGCGGACACCTTCGAAGAGCTTATCGGTATCGCTCCAGACATACATGTCGCGCTCGAGTGAGGCTTTTGGGGCGAGGCGCGCGGCCTTGAACCACGGGTGCTGATCGCTGGTGTGGTTGATGACCAGCTCGATCATCACCTGCATCCCGCGCTGGTGTGCGGCATCGAGAAACTGCTTGAAGTCGTCGAGAGTGCCGTAACTTGGGTTGACGTCGGTGTAGTTGGCGATGTCGTAGCCGTCGTCGCGCAGGGGTGAAGGAAAGAACGGCAGCAGCCAGAGGCAGGTGACGCCGAGATCCTGGAGGTAGTCGAGTTTGGAGAGTAGCCCAGGAAAGTCGCCGATACCGTCTGCGTTCGAGTCCATGAAGGCGCGGACGTGGATTTCGTAGATGATCGCGTCTTTGTACCAGAGTGGATCGGTGGCGCTACCGGCTTTCTTCACTCGCTGTCCTCCAGCCTGAGGGTTTCTGGGACGGGGCCTGGTTGGGTTGCATCGAGTGTAGTCTCACTGTGTGGCGAACGAATTAGCCGGAAGATGTGCGCGGGCATAACGTCTGGACGTAACGCGACGTAGTTACTGCGATCGTGCCAGTTGTAGCGGGTACCGGTAAGGAGATCTTCAATCTCGAAGTTCACGTCGTGCGGAATGGCGAGCTGCTTGAGATCGAGATCGATCCAACCGGCCTGTTCGTTGCGAGGGTCGAGGTTGATGGCGACGAGAATCGTGTTGGCTCCGCTTGATTTGCTATAGCAGAGAATGTTCGGGTTATCGACGGGATGGAAGTAAAGCGAATCGTTCCTATGGAGGGCTGGGTTTTCGTGGCGGATACGGTTGATCAGCGAGACGAGGGGTGAGAGGCTGTGCGGGGCCGAACGATCCCAGCGGCGAATCTGGTATTTTTCGCTATTAAGATACTCTTCACTTCCCTGCCTGATGGGAATGTTCTCGCAAAGTTCAAAGGCCGGACCATAGATGCCGTAGTTCGCTCCGAGTGTGGCTGCGAGGATTAGGCGTTGCATGAAGGCCGGCCGGCCCCCGTTTTGAAGCGTAGCGTGAAGAATGTCCGGTGTGTTAGGCCAGAGGTTGGGGCGGAAGAAATCCGAGATGGGCGGTTTGGTGATTTCTTCGAAGTACTCCTGCAGTTCGTCCCTGGTGTTGCGCCAAGTGAAGTAAGTGTATGACTGAGTGAATCCTTCTTTTGCAAGCTGGTACATAATGTGTGGGCGAGTGAAGGCTTCGGAGAGGAAGATGACGTCGGGATATTTTTTGTGAATCTCGGTGATGCACCACTCCCAGAAAGCGAGGGCTTTGGTGTGGGGATTGTCGACCCGGAAGATGCGCACGTTGCGACGAATCCAATATGTGAAAACATCGCGAAGGGCTTCCCATAAGCCGCGCCAGTCGGAGGACTCGAAATTGAGAGGATAGATGTCCTGATATTTTTTGGGTGGATTTTCTGCATATTGGATGGAGCCATCCGGACGAATGATGAACCAGTCAGGGTGTTCGATGACCCAAGGATGGTCAGGCGAGCATTGAAAGGCGACGTCGAGTGCAAGTTCCATTCCCTGATCGCGAACGGCAGCAACCAGTGTGTCGAAGTCGCGGAGGGTACCCAGTTGCGGGTTGATGGATTTGTGGCCTCCCTCTTTGGAGCCAATAGCCCAGGGACTGCCGGGATCGTCTGGAGTTGAGGTGACGCTGTTGTTGGGGCCTTTGCGGAATGCTTTGCCGATGGGATGGATGGGAGGAAGATACAGAACGTCGAAGCCCATGGCAGCGATAGCCGGTAGCATGGACTTGAGGTCGGCGAAGGTGCCGTGCCGCGTTGGATCAGGGGAGTTGGAACGCGGGAAGACCTCGTACCACGTGGAGAAACGGGCTCGTTCGCGGTCGACCCAGAGATGTAACTCCTGCGGGTAGCGGGTGGCGAAGGTGAAATCCGGATAGTGCCTGGCGAGCGCCAGAATCTCGTCGGTCAGCGGGAACTCGTAGATTGCGACGTTGCTTTCGGCCAGGCGATTGAGATTGACTGCTGCGTCGGCAAGAAGTCCACCATCCGGTCCTTTGGCACGTTGAGCGATTTGCTGGAGCAGCAAAGCCCCAGAGAGAAAGGCCAGGTGGATGTCCTGGGGAGCAGTGATATCGGTCTTGCCAATACCGGGCTGAGCGGCTAACCGTTTTCGCAGGTCGGCGACCCATGTATCGAAATGATCGACCCATGCTTCCAGCGTGTAGAGCCAGTCACCGAGCTTGTCAACGACAAATCTGGCATGCCAGAGATCGTTGGTGAGGGCGATGAGAGGTGTGGAACGCCAGCTATCTTCGCTGGAGTGTCTGTACTTCACTCGTCCGGCGACGTGGTCATGGCCGTCGCCAAAGACCGCCGCGGTAACCGTGACGACATCGCCGAGAATTCGCTTTGCCGGGTAACGGCCGCCATCGACCTGGGGTTGAACCTCTTCGATTACGATGCGTCTACGGCCTTCAACTGGTTTCATATCACCGGGATCTTCGAAATTTTCGTCTGATTACCGCGTTAAATTTCTGAGGATGTTCTCTTCATGAAACTAAAGGAGATACCACTCTAGTGGATGCAACAGCCGGGCAGATGTTTGCTCGCCCTGGGAGTCTAGGTTGAAAGAAGCGGAGCAACACCTCTAAAACCTGCAAGATTATGCAGTAGCCACTGCCAAGGGTTTGGATGAGACTTAGTGGGAAATTTTGACATGACGAACGGATAAAAATTTCGATGTTGCAAGAAAAAGCGCATTCTTGCCGAGAATATTTACAGGCTGTTAGTTTTTTAAAGACGGAAGCCGAACGGCAACCTATCTCCCTATAGGCTTCCGTTCGGCCTCGTTGAACTAACCTTACGAAGTTCGAGCTCATGATGGACTGGATGTGCTGATCGCGTCCTCAGGATTCGGATTAATCTGTCTCAGGATTTCTCAGGACTGTTATGTCTCTTGCAGTGAGGCACTTCTACCGATTTGGTCCATTCGATCTTGACGTCGGGCAACGCCTCGTTCGGCGCGATGGCACGAAGATTGCCCTTCCTCCTAAGGCGTTCGAGGTGCTGTTTTACCTGATTAAGAACCCGCAAAGGCTGGTCACCAAGGAAGAACTTTTAGGCGAGGTTTGGCCCGACAGTTTTGTCGAAGAAGGGAACCTGACCCAGAATATTTTTCTGCTTCGGAAAGCGCTGTCGGTCAGGAAGAACGATTTCCGCTACATTGTGACTATTCCGGGACGCGGGTACCAGTTTGCAGCCTCGGTTGAGTTGATCGAGCAATCTCCAGAAATTGACGCCGAGCCTTTTGTCGAACAGGCTCCGTCAGAGACTTTTTCTGCGTCTGCGAATTCGATAGAGCCCCGGCCTGAGGTGACCGTTTCTGACGATGCTTTTGGAGTTGTTCCTGAACCAGACGTCATCGAAGCTGCCGCGTTGTCCAATGTGGCGATCCCGACCGACTCCCTTCGCGTGGTGACGAGGCATACGGCCCGGTGGATCGGCGGTGGTGTGCTCTTACTGCTCGGACTCGGGATTTTCTTTTTTTGGTGGAAGAACCATTGGCAGCCCCAGGGGAACCAAGCTGTAGTTCTAGCCGACTTTGAGAACGTCACCGGGGATAGCAGCTTCGATCTTGTACTTAAGAAGGCGCTGGAGATCGATCTTGCGCAATCTCCGTATCTCGACATGATGAGCGAACAGGAGGCAATGGAGATGCTGCGGCTGATGGGCCGCGACCCGGATGCGACCGTTACGCCTGACGTTGCGAAAGAGGTATGCATGCGCGACAACCGGCAGGTCATGGTGTCAGGGTCAATCGCCAATCTCGGTCACCAGTACCTGCTGGCTCTGGAAGCGGTCGATTGCGTTTCTGGCAAAAAACTTATCGAGGCAAAGGCTGAGGCAGCGAGCAAGGAGAAGGTGCTCGCAGCGCTCGACTCTATCGCCGACAAACTGCGTTCGGGTCTGGGTGAGTCAACAAAGTCAGTCCAGCGGTTTGAGGTGCCGATTGCGCAAGCGACAACGTCTTCGCTCGAGGCACTCAAGGCCTACTCGATCGGCGAGGACATGCTGGGCAGAGCCAACAAAGACGAGACGGAGACACTGCCGCTCTTTCAACGAGCCATCGAGTTGGATCCAGACTTTGCCATGGCTTATGCAGCCGTCGCAACCGACTACTACAACCTGAATGAGCCAAAGCTTGCCGCGCCGTATTACCAGAAGGCGTTCGACCTGAGTGGACGAGTGAGTGAGAAGGAAAGGGTCTACATCCGCGCACACTACTACGCCGATAGCCAGAACGACCTGCAGCAGGGCATCAAGGAGTACCAGCTCTGGGCGGAGACCTATCCCCGCGATTGGGGTTCATGGCTGAACATTGCGAAGCTATATACACTGACCGGGCAATATTCGGCAGCAATTAATGCCGGGGAACAGGCTTTGCGACTGGATGCCAGCCGGGGAATCAACCACACCGTGCTGGCCCGTGCCTATCTGCGGGCCAACCGCTATGCCGATGCCAAATCGACGGTACAACGTGCCATCAAGATGGGCAAAGAGTCTTACGAACTGCATTCCCTTCTCTATCAACTTGCGTTCCTCGAAAATGACCATACTGCGATGGGAGCCGAGCTTGCCTGGAGCCGGGCCAAGCCAGCCGAATGGCGCCTGCTCGATCTGCAGGCAACTGCCGCGGCCACTGAGGGAAAATGCAGGCAGGCTGAACAACTCTTTCGCCGCGCCTATGGGATTGTGCAACACGAAAATTTAGCCGAGACCGCCGACGCGGTTCTGCTGGATCAGGCCTCTGCGGAGATCGCTTGCGGCATGTCGCTTCCGGGTCGCACAACGCTCGGGCAGGTGAGAAAAGAGAATACTGACAATCCTGATTTTGCCTTCCTCGCAGCGCAGCTTGGGGATGTTTCGTTCGCCGAACGAATGCTGGGACGGTACTCAAATGATGAGCATCCTGGCACACTGGTGAAGTATGCGTATGCTCCGCGACTGCGCGCGGAGGTCGCGCTGCAGCGAAACAAACCTCTGGACGCGATTGCCGCTCTGGAACCCGCTGCTCCATATGAACTGGCTGGAGGACTTGTGGCGTTTGCCCAACGGGCTGAAGCCTACCGCAAAGCCGGTCAGAATGAGAACGCCGCCACTGAGTACAGAAACATCCTCGCCCACAGGGGAATGAATCCCCTCTCTCCTCTGTATCCACTCGCAAACCTGGGTTTGGGCCGCGCGGAAGCATACACAGGCAACGTTCAGGAAAGCCGAGCGGAGTATGAGAAGTTCTTCACGCTTTGGAAAGATGCCGACAAGGATCTTCCGTTGTTGCAGATGGCGCGAAAAGAATATGCAGCACTTGGCCGGTAACCGGCCGCGGTTTCCGCGGATTCGAGTGCGCGGTAACTTCTGGTTTATCAGCTTGTGACGATCATCCTGCTAGACTGAAATTCTTCGTTTAAGCACACGACCCTGGAGCATTGCCTTGCCGGATGAGATCTCCCCTAAGCCCGATTCGACCACAACCACTACAGTTACGCCCTTGGAGCCTTCGTTGCGAGTGGCTGCCCTGACGAATAAAAAGGCCGGGCGCAATCAGGGAGGAAACAGCACGAGCAGTGTTTCTGGCGGCGGAAAGAGCATCAGTTATGCTGATGCAGGCGTCGACATTAGTTCGGCGGAGAAGAGCAAACAGCGCATCAAGATGATGGCGCGAAAGACCTTCAACAAACAGGTGTTGAGTGAGATTGGCGGCTTCGGAGGATTGTTTGCGCTCGATCTCGAGAAATTTCCCAATCCTGTTCTTGTCTCTTCCGCGGATGGCGTAGGTACGAAGCTGAAAGTTGCGTTCGATCTGGGAATTCATCATACGGTAGGTCAGGACCTGGTGAATCACTGTGTCAATGACATTGCGGTTCAGGGGGCAACACCACTGTTTTTTCTCGATTATCTGGCGACCGGAAAACTTGAAAATGAGATCGTCGAAACTGTTGTGCAGGGTCTGAGCGAGGCTTGCCGCGCTAACGGGTGCGCCCTGATCGGGGGCGAGACAGCGCAGATGCCCGGGTTTTACGACGAGGGGGAGTATGATCTGGCCGGCACGATCATCGGTGCTGTGAGCCGCGACAAGATCATTACCGGAGACACGATTCAGGTGGGCGATGTACTGGTCGGTTTGCCTTCCAATGGGTTGCATACGAACGGCTACTCGCTAGCGCGGAAACTCTTGTTCGAGGTTGCGAAATATGGGCCTGACCAGTATGTGAATGAGTTGAAGGACAAGACCGGAGCAGCTTTGATGCGAACACATCGCAGCTATCTCTCTGTGATCAAAAAGTTGACCCAAGCCGAAGTTGTAAGCGGCATGGCGCACATCACCGGGGGCGGGATTACTGAGAATTTACCGCGGATTCTGCCGAAGGGAATGGGTGCGGTAGTCGATCGCGCCTCTTGGACGGTGCCACCGCTGTTTACCCATCTGCAGCAGCTTGGGAACGTGGAAGAGGATGAGATGCTGCGGACGTTCAATATGGGGATTGGATTGATTGCGGTGATTCCGGCCGAAAAGATTAAAAAGGCAAAGGCTATTCTGAATCGTGCGAATGAGCGGCACTGTCTGATTGGTCGCGTGGTGCGCGGGGAGCGGAAGGTTAGCTACGCCTGAGGCGATGCTGGTGCCAGTCGGATATTTTTGCGGATCGCGGTTAGAAGCGCTCCAAGCAAGAGCGCACCTGCCGCGTCGACGAAGACAGATGCATCGAGTGCCGTTTTGACGCCTGTTCCCCACGTCATGCCCAGGGCGAAGAGCGCGAATAGAATTGCTGAGCCGTAAGCGGTCCACTCCAATTTGAAACCGAGAAGAAATGCGACAGCAAAGAGCGCCTCAAGGATGGTTGCGATCCAGGAGATGATGGGAATGAGTACTGCGGGTGCGTACCTGTTGAGGACGCCGGTGTAATGGACGAAGTGTGACCAATCTCCCCACGCGACGTTGTGTGCACCGTGCGGCCCCCAAAAGCCGAGACGATCGGCGATTGCCGATAGCAAGGTTGCGCTGAATGCGAAACGCGCGGTCCAGATTGCATAACGAACTACAGGTATCGTTCTCATCGAATGCAACCACTATTTGTCTTTGTGGAGTTTGCCGGCGCTGATGGCGAGATCTTCCTTTACGTTGGGGTCGTAGTCTTTGAGCTCGGCGAGAAGGCCTTCGTCCGAGAGGTCGAGAGGGTGCGAGTTGTCCCAGTCTTGCTTGAGGGTCTTATGAATGCGGCTGATGATAGCAGGGTCGTCGACTTCGATGGCTAGTTCGCGCCGGCTGTCGAAGCTGCCCGGGGCAAGATTGATGGAGCCGATGATGGCGCGTGCGTTGTCAGCGAGGATGAGTTTGGCGTGAAGTTTGATTCCCTTAAGTTTGTGAATCTTCGCTCCGATGTCCTGCAAGGAGCGCAGACCACTAACGCCTTCGATGAGTTTTTCTTTTTTCAGTTTATGCGGTGGGCGGGCCATGATGTGGATCTTGACGCCGCGGCTGTGGGCGCGGATTAGGTGCTCGATAATAACAGGGTCCTGGTATCGCTCGTTCTGCAGCCATAGGGAATGGGTGGCGCTGTCGATGAGCCGGCCGAGGCGCTGGCGACCATTGCCGATACACCAGATGAGGTGCTTGTCTTGTCCAGCATCGAATTTGTCGCGCTTCCAATCGGCGTCGAAACACTGAGCAACCTCGTCGACCTCGTGTTTATGGGTGGTGGCGATCGCATAGTCGCGGGTAGTGGTGAGGTTTTCGGTCTCCCAGTTGAGAGATTGGACAAAGGCGACAGTGTCGTCGATGACCATGGATTTTTCATGCGTCAGGTCAAAGGCGGGGTTGCTGTCGGCAACCTTGACCCCCGCGAAAGTAAGGGTCTTGCGGCAGGGTGCATTCTCTTCTTTTCCGTCGCGGCGGGCGGGGTTGAGCATTACACGCACGTCGACTCCACGTTTGTGGGCATCAATAACTGCCTGTAAAAGTGATGGATCAGAAAAGACGAACATTTTGATGCGAATCGATTTTTTCGCGCCTGCGATGGCATCGAGGATAGGCTGACCGGAATCTTCGGGAAGAACGATGATGGAACGAGACATGAGTTTCCTTCGGTGAGGCCCGGCGTTGCGACAACTCAAGTGAGCTTAGCCACAGTTTCTGTGACAACTTTATCTGAACGGGCGTCGAATTGGGTACGGTGCAGTTCGGCATAGAGGCCGTTGCGGGCCATAAGCTGGTCGTGAGTTCCATTTTCTGCGACGACACCGTCTTTGATAACAGCGATTTGGTCCGCGTCTCGAATGGTGCTAAGACGGTGAGCGATTGCAATGACTGTTTTACCCTTCATTAATTTTTCGAGGGCATCGATGACAAGTTTTTCTGATTCGCTGTCGAGCGCTGCGGTGGGCTCGTCAAGAAGAAGGATGGGACTGTTGCGCACCATAACGCGCGCGATGCCGATGCGCTGGCGTTGGCCTCCAGAGAGAGTGAGGCCACGATCCCCCACCGGAGTGTCATAACCGAGAGGCATCGCCATGATGAAGTCGTGCGCATTAGCGAGTTTGGCAGCAGCGATAACCTCTTCCTTCGTTGCGCCGGGGCGGCCGAAGGCGATGTTCTCGAAGATGGTCCCACGGAAGAGAACCGTATCCTGCAGGACATAGCCGATCTGGTCGCGCAGGTTTTTGAGCTTGTATTTGCGGATGTCCTGGCCGTCGACACGAACCGTGCCGGATTGCGGGTCATAGAAGCGCGGAATAAGACTGACAACTGTTGATTTGCCGCTACCGGTGGGACCGACGATGCCGACGAACTGCCCCGGCTCGATGATGAGATTGAGATCAGTGAGGATGGGGTTGGCGGAATCGTAGGCGAAGGTGATGTGGTCGAACTCGATTGCGCCTTTGAGACCTTCGGGCTCGAGGGCGTCGGGGTCCTCGGGGATGATGGTATCGGTGTCGAGTATTTCGCGGACGCGCTCGGCACCAACTGTAGCCTGAGCGACAGCGTTTGTGGTTGTCGCGAGATCTTTGACCGGCTTGAAGAATTTGGCGAGATACGCGAGATAGACCGTGAGTTCGCCAACGGTCATCGAGTGGGCGAGGATCAAAACGGCTCCGCGCCAGAGCACGATAGCGGTGCAGACGGCGACGACGATGTTGACGACAGGCGAAAGGAGCGCCTTAATGCTGCGAGCCTTGAGAGCCGCGGTTACAGTGGCTTCACTCACCTCGTAAAGTAGGTTTTCTTCAGTCTTCTCCTGACCGAATGCTTTGACGACCTGCATCGATTCGAGTCCCTGCTGGGCGACAGCGACGATCTTGCTTTGTTCTTTACGCACTTCCTTGGTCGCACCCTTGACCGACTTTTTGAATCTTGCGACAAAGAGAAGCAGGAATGGCGTGACAGCAATGGCGATAAGGGTGAAGTCCCAGTTGAGCCAGAACATGAGGCCGAGCATGCAAACGATGGTGAGAAGATCGACCATAATGCTCAGCGTGGATGAAGAAGCAAAACCCTGGATGGTCTGGATGTCGGTGGTAAGGGTGCTGAGAATCGTGCCGGTATCGTGCGTACCGTAGTAGCCGAGCGAAAGCCGCTGCAGATGGTGATACATCCGCATGCGGAGGTCGTGCGCTACCCACTGGCCGACGTTCTCGGTGTAGTAGTTGTCGATGTAAGAAGCAACTGCTCCAATAACCGCGATCGCCACAAAGGCCGAAGCTGCGATTACGGCAACATGAAGCCTGGCGGCGTCGTCGGGTAATGGGCCGATTAGACTTTCGAGCCAATGAGGAAGTCTGTGGTGCCCGACTACGCTGTCGATGATGATCTTGAGAGGCCATGGAGTTGCCAGGCTCATCGCCGTCTCGACCAGCATGGCGAGGAAGATGAACGCCAGAGTGCCGCGGTAGGGCCGAATTAGACCGCCGATGAAACGAAGCATGGGCTATGTCTCGCGCGCTTGTGATTCAAACATCTTAGCGATAGATGATCTTAGCGATAGATAATCGTATCGGAACGGTCGGGTGCGGGTCACCCCCCATTTCAACGCGAAAGAATATAAAGCGGAGAGCGATGCCGTCGGTTCGGCATGGCTGTGTTCTTATAGAAGGCACTATTCCCTTGGAAGGATCTTGTGAGGATGCGCGCTCGTTCTGGTAGTTCATTGCGGAATCGTTGTGGGTATATTCTAGTTGTTTTAGCGATCGTCACCAGCGGTTCTAGCGCGCAGACAACGGCGCCGAAAAGTTCTGCGCAGAGCTCGATGGATCGCGATCTGATGGAGGTTACCGTTCCTCAACTCGAGGAGATGTACCGGAACCACAAGTACACTGTCACCGAAGTAGTCCAGTGGTATGTGACGCGCATTACTAAGTACAACGGAATCTATCGCGCATTGCAGAATCTCGACCTCAAAGGGGCCCTGGCTACAGCGGAACGTGAGGATGCGGAGGCAGCGGCGGGAGGCGCGAACTTTCATCGCGCCCCATTATGGGGTGTTCCGATTGTGACGAAGGCGAACACCAGCATCAAAGGGCTGATCACGACCGATGGATGGAAGGGCTACATGATTCCGGGGCACGAACTGATCGCTCCGAAAGATGCGACGATCGTGGCCAGGCTGCGTGCTGCAGGTGCTGTGATTATCGGGCAGACGAATATGCCCGACTTTGCAGCGAGCGACACGAATCGCAGTACGGCGTACGGGCGGACGGGGAATGCTTATGATGTGCGGTTCAGCCCCGGGGGGTCTTCGGGTGGCACTGTGACGGCGGTGACAGCGAATATGGCTGTGCTGGGCAATGGGACAGATACCGGGAACTCGATCCGGATGCCTTCGGCAACGAGTTCGGTGGTTGGAATTTTTCCCACACGGGGCCTCGTGAGTATTGCTGGAATCGCCCCGCTTGACTGGCTGTTGGATAATACCGGACCGATTGCACGGAATGTGAGGGATGCAGTGATTGCACTGGATGCGATGGTGGGCGAGGATCCGGCTGATCCGCGCACTCTTGGTTCTTCGGCCAAGGCGCAGCAGGGACCTTATATACAGTATCTGAAGGCTGATGCGCTGAAGGGTAAACGCTTTGGCGTGCCCGCGTTTGTGCTCGCGGGAGCGGGCATTCCTTTTCAGGGCATCTCCTCTTCAGCAACACCAGCAGAGGTAGCGGCAGCAACTGCGGATTCGGTTCTTCCCCTTCGCCCTGAAACTCGTGAAGCTTTTATGAAGGCGATTGAGGGACTGCGCGCAGCCGGCGCAACCGTGGTCTTTGACGACTCGATTCTTCCCGACAGCTTCGCGGTTACGGTCGCTCGCGTGGGGACGATTCCATACATTCGCGAAGGGACCGAGAAGTTTCTCGCGACGTACGGGCCGGCACAATATCATTCCGCGGCTGAGTACGAGAAGGCTGTGGGTTCTCCTCTGCCAGCGACGATCACTGGAGATTATGCAGTCGGGCGAGGCGGCAGGCCGCTCGTGCCGCAGGCTTTGGTTGAGAGCGATCCTCAGGCGGAAGCTAACTTTTTCACACCCCGGCAAAAGGCTTTGGATACCTACAATGCAACCCTGGACCGGCTGCATCTCGATGGCTATGTCTATCCCGCGGCCCAGATGCCTCCACCGGACGAAACGATGCCACAGGATGGCGGCATAAGCGGAGGGCCGCACTCTGCGACGGGCTGGGTGAACATGATCGGTGTGCCGGCTGTTGTTGTGCCGGGTGGATTCTATCCGAGTGGATTGCCGTTTGGTCTGGAGATCTCGGCACGACCGTGGCGTGATGGCGATCTGCTGGGCTGGGCCTATGCGTACGAACAGGCGACGAAACATCGCAGACCTCCTGTGCTGGTTGAGCAGGGATTGTTGCCCGACGCGCGATGATCTTTGAGTATCGCCGCTTTTATTCTGAGGAAAGGAGCTTTGGATGCATCGTATCGGCGTTCTTCTATCGGGCAGAGGCTCGAACTTTCTTGCAATTGCCAAAGCGATCAGTGAGTCCCGACTGCCTGGCGCAGAGATTGCCGTTGTGTTGTCGAACGTGGAAGGCGCGTTGGGACTCTCTGCCGCACATGCGCTGCAGCTTCCTGCGCTTGCGATTTCGTCGGCAGGACGTAAACGGGCTGAGCATGATGCCGAGATGATCGCACGATTGCATCAGCATAAGGTTGACCTCGTCTGTCTGGCTGGCTATATGCGAATTATCTCGCCGGCGTTTGTTTCGGCATTTCCGAATCGCATCCTGAATGTACATCCGTCGCTACTGCCCGCTTTTCCGGGACTCGACGCGCAGAGGCAGGCGCTTGAGTATGGCGCCAAGGTCGCTGGATGTACGGTTCACTTTGTCGACGAAGCGGTAGATCATGGCGTGATCATTCTGCAAAAAACAGTGCCAGTCAATGATGGCGATACTGCCGAGACGCTATCGGCGCGCATCCTCGAGCAGGAGCATCTTGCATATCCAGAGGCGATTGCGCGTGTGCTGAGCGGTAACTATGCAATTCAGAATCGACGTTACCTGCCGATTTCTTCCAAACCAAAATAATGCGGCTAGAGCCTGCGATGAAGATAGGTGAACCAATTCTGATTTCGTCTCTCCCGCCAATCCCGTGGAAGAACGGAGGCGGCATCACTCGCAACCTTGCCGTTGAACCGGATGGCGCAGGCTTCGATGAATTTCTCTGGCGGCTCAGCTTTGCGGAGGTAAGCTCGCCAGGAAAGTTTTCTACATTTCCCGGAGTCGACCGGACCATTCTTGTCTGGAAAGGCACCGGCCTGCATCTTCATAGGAGCGATGGAAGAGGCGTTTCGATCACTCGAGACGCGGAAGCCTACTCTTTTCGTGGAGAAGATGAGATTGAGGCGACTCTGATCGATGGGCCGACCATCGACTTCAACGTGATGGTGCGACGAGATCGCTACAAAGCTCACGTTAGCCAATATCAATCCGAGACGACAATCTCGCGGAGTGCACGGCAAGGTTTTTTCATCTGCACTCGGGGATACTTTCGCGTGCATTTCGCATTCGGCCAGGAGTACATCTTGAGGGCGGAAGAGACCCTTCCCGTATCTCATTTCGAGGGAGGAGCCATAATTTCTCCTGAGGCATACGAAGCAGCGATGATCGTTGTTCTGATCGACGCATCGAGCCCCGATGATGTAGACGATCAGGTCGATTGACCTGCCGGCGCCTGCTTTTCTGTCGCGTCGCTGAGGGTTACTTTGACATCCATCTTCTTGCGGCCGCGGAAAACGGTGAGGGTAACTTCGTCGCCGGCCCGGTGGGAGTTCATTGCTGCTGCCAGGTCCTGCGTATTGGTTATGTCCTGACCGTCCATGGCGATGATGAGATCGCCTCCAACCATCACAGGGATGTTGCCGAGATATCCCGCCCGTTGAGTGCCGCCGCGCAGGCCAGCTTTCTCAGCGGCTCCGCCGGGGAGCACACGCTGGATCAGAACGCCGTAGTCAGCGGCGAGTCCGATCTGCTCCGCGATATCGGGCCCGATCGGGAGCGTTGCGATGTCCAGCGAAGGCCGTCGCACGCGACCATACTTGGCGAAGTCGGCGATGACAGCCTTCGCAGTGTTGACTGGAATGGCAAAGCCGATGCCTGCGGATTGTTCGACGCCATTTGAAGCGATAAGCGTGGTGATGCCGATGACCTCGCCGCGCGAGTTGAGCAGCGGTCCGCCGGAGTTGCCGGGGTTAACGCTGGCGTCGGTCTGGATCGCATCTTCGATGGGATTGTTGTTGGGTCCGCGAATGGAGCGGATCGCAGAGATGATGCCGCGCGTCATGGTACCTGATAGACCAAAGGGGTTCCCAATGGCATAGACGCGTTGGCCGACGGTGAGATTGTTCGATTCCGAAAGTGTCGCGGGTTGCAGGTTCGGAGCATTGTTGATCTGCAGCAGGGCAAGATCGTGTCCGCGGTCCACCCCAACAACTGTCGCCTTGTACTTTTTCTTGTCGTAGAGGGTGACCTCAACGCGCTGGGCGTTATCAATGACGTGGTTGTTCGTTAGGATATGGCCCTGAGGGTCGAGGATGAAGCCGGAGCCCTGGCCCTGCTGAGGGACCGCCCCGTAGAAGAAATCCCAGGAGACGGCGGTGGAAGTGATGTTCACGACAGAAGGGAGAGCTTTTTTATAGACGGCAATGTTCTGTTGCTCCTCGGTGTCATAGGCAGGAGCGGCGGCGGCCTGGGTTAGTTGGAAGTTTCCCATCGGACCGCTGACGGCGGTAGTGCTCGTAGCGGGGTCGGCGGATCCCGGCGCAACGCGATGCAGCCAAGCAGGAGTATCCTTCGACGCGCCGACATGGGTCGTCAAATAGTAGAAAGCCGAAAGAATAAGAAGGACAAGCAGAACGGGACGCAATTTCATCGGGTACACGACCTAGTCTTTTTCCAATCGCAGCGATGCTGCTGACAATACGATTGTACCGAGCTATCCGTTCCGAAGTCTGGCGATGAGCCATAAGCTGTACCCTATCAACATTTTTGGGTTTTCAAGGTGGCTCAGGCTGCTGCCTTCAGAATCGGCCAAAGGTGGTCAACCGCCCATTCCAGTTCCTTTAACGGGCCGTCGTTGGTCAAGACGTAATCGCATAAGCTGCTTTTCTGTTCATCGGGGATTTGCTGGGCGAGACGGCGGCGAGCCTCGGTTTCGAGCTGCTCTCTTCGCACCTCAGATATCTGCTGGCCCTCAGCCGAACGAGCCACGAATCGGGCGATTTTGACTTCCTCCGGTGCCGTCACAAGGATGACGCGGTCGAAGCGTGTGTACCAAGGTTTGCTGCCGGTCTCGTTTGTACCGGCGAAGCGGGTTTCAAAGATCAACGCGGACTCGACCATAATGACAGCACGTGGATCTCGCGCACCGATAGTTTCCGCCAACTCGGTCTGACGGGCGATCACTGCCGGATGCACAATCGCATTCAATTCTTCGACGCGACCGTCAGCAAAGGCGATCTTTGCAAGCGCGCCGCGATCGAGTCGGCCATCGGGCGAGACCACCGATCTGCCGAAATGATCGGCTATGGCAGCGTAAACAGCCTCTCCAGGCTCCATCAGTGCTCGCCCTATCGTGTCAGACTGCAGGATGTGCGCTCCATGCGCGGCAAACAGTCCAGCGGCGGTCGATTTTCCGCTTCCGAGACCGCCGGTAAGGCCGACGCGCAGCATCGAGTTACTTCTTCTCCCGGGAGATGTCGTGCCGGTGCTTAGCCGCGGTCAGCGTATTCTGCATCAGCATCGCAATCGTCAGCGCTCCGACGCCACCGGGCACGGGGGTGTAAGCCCCGGCACTGGCGAACGCTGCTGGATCTATGTCTCCCACCACGACCGAGCCGCGTTTGGCCAGGGTTGCGGCACGTGCAGCGTCGCCTGGAAAGAATCTCTCGACTTCGCCGGGGTCGGTGATGCGATTGATTCCCACATCGATCAGGGTTGCACCCGGCTTTACCATCTCCGGTGTCACGAACCCCGGACGACCGATGGCTGCTATCAAAAGGTCCGCATCACGGGTGAACTTTGCAAGATTGGCGGTCTTGCTGTGGCAGATGGTTACGGTGGCCGAGGCGTTGAGTAGCATCATCGCCGCGGGCTTGCCTACGATGTCGGACCGACCGACGACTACGGCGTTCTGTCCGGCAATAGGAAGATCGCTTCGGCGCAGAATTTCCATGATTCCCGCAGGCGTACAGGGCGCAAGCGCAGGTTGTCCACTCTGCAGCCGACCAACGTTGACTGGATGAAAACCATCGACATCCTTGTCCGGCGAGACGGCATCGAGCAAACGCTTTGTGTCTACGTGGCTCGGCAACGGGAGTTGAATCAGAATGCCATCGATATCTTCGCGGGCGTTCAGGTCGGCAATCAGCGCCAGCATGTCGGAGGTTGTAATGGTAGCGGGTGGCGTGATCAGTTCGCTAAAGATGCCAAGTTCACCACAGGTCTTTACCTTGCTGCGAACATAGATCTGCGACGCCGGAACCTCGCCGACGAGCACGACCGCCAGGCCAGGAGTGATTCCGCGAGACTTAAGATCTTGAACTTCTCTCGCGACTTCGGCCTTGATCGCGCCGGCAATGGCGATGCCGTCTAAAACGTGAGGAGTTTTGGTCATCTTTTCCATGGTATCGTGGCCTCGGGCCAGTTTTGCTTCGGGGCCGCTAAGATAGAGTCATGAGCGGACAAGCATCCATTGCAGAAAGTTTGCGCTGGGTAGTCTGCCCGGTCTGCCGCCAACCTCTGGGTCTTGAAACAGAGACCCTAAGATGTAAGGTCTGCGGTCGGCGCTATCTGGTTATCGACGGCATTCCCGTACTGCTGGCAGACCGCGCGACGTAATCCACTTCGGCCCACTTGATCGAAACAAATTTGTAACGGCCCTGGACCCCTCTCGCATTCTTGTGCAAAGACTCTCAGCAGGTCTCTATGTTATGAAACGTTTGATGAAGACAAATTAGACTTCCATTACTCGTTTCGCGTCTAACAAATTTTACTGTCACGGTCGGACATTACTTCAAACGGGAGCGGCCAATGGCAAAGGCTAGTTCTGTCCAAGTTGAACGGTTCTCTGAAGCCGATCTCAACGGCCTACGTGAGGACCTAATGAAGTCGGGCCTCGATTCCTGGCAGGCCGCCGATCTCATTAGCAGTTTCCTTGCTGCGCGTGGCTATGGCGTCTCAATGCAGGATGCGCGGTCCGCAGCTTTTCGTATGGAATCGATCAGTTGCTCGACGCGGTGTTTGCAGGAAGAATTGGAAAAGATTGCCCAAGTGATGTAAGTATCTCTGTCCCATAAAAGAGATATTTCTTCCGATTGCAAGGTAGGTCAGGCTACCCTCCCCGGATTGATGGCACCCAAAAGATTTGTAAAATTTATGCGGCCTGGGCCCGGCATCGTACGTCTTATGACCTGTGCGGCACAAAGGCCGCGCGGCTGGTGCGAGTTGAAACTGTTTGCGAATAGACCGGAAGCCATACGGATTGTGTCCGAGACAACTGTACCCACCCGGTGAAGACGCTGTTTTGCTGGAGGGCTCCATGAGCATCTCTCTCTGCCGCTTTTTCTCGTATCTGCTCCTTTGTATACCACTCGCAGTGCATGCTTCCTCTGCCAATACGCAGGCCTCCCGGCAGACCCAGCAGCCTTCCTCCACATCGCCAACACCCACTGTTTCTCAGAATCCACCTAAGACCTACGACCAGATTGTTCGGCTGAGCCTGGTCGAAGGTGATGTACGCATCTCCCGCGGCAAGGACGCTGAACACGCCTCCGGCGGAGATTGGGGACAGGCCTCTGCCGGTGTTCCGGTTGAAACGGGCTTCAGCCTCGTCACGGGGAAAGGCCGCACTGAGATCGAATTTGAAGATGCCTCCACGGTTTATCTCGGCGAAAATTCCGTGATGGTCTTTAACCAGCTCACGGCCACGGATGGTATTCCACGCATGGATGTGACCTTGGTGAGTGGTGTCGCGACTCTGCACCTGCAGCCTGAGTTTCCGGGAGAACTGTTCATCTTTCGATCTCCAGTCGGTAGAATTCTAGTGCGATATCCCGATAAAAATTTTTTGCGGGTTAACAGTTACCTTGACGCCATGGCGCTGACTCCCCAGGAAGATGCAGCCTTTCATTTCGATCTGGTAACAGAAAAGACAGCAAAAGGACAAACCACCATCTATAAACGTGACGGGCAGGTCATCCCTGCGACTCCAGAATCCCCGAATGAGTTCGCCGACTGGGATGCATGGACAGCCGAACGCATCGCTACAAGAGACATAGCAATCTCCGCCATGATGAAAGAGGCTGGTTTGACGGCGCCGATCCCTGGCTTGGCGGAGATCAAAGACCAAGGAACCTTTTTCGCCTGCGCTCCTTATGGAACGTGCTGGCAGCCAACGGGAGGTTGGAACCAACAAAAGGCGACGCAGCTGATCGATGCCCAGGAACCTGCCGCTCCTTCGCGGCAACAGTCATCGCCTTATACCGTTTCTGTGAAGGACCTGCAGTCCGGAAGCTCTTCCCCCATTTTGCGCACCGAATATGAAGCACCCTTTCCTTGTTCGCCGAACCAGATTCGCCGGGTTATCGCGCGCGATCCTGTGACCGGTAAGGAGAGAGTCGTACGTACCGAGATCAATCAGATGCAGTCGCCTTATTACTGGGCCGTATGCCATACAGGCTCATGGATCCATCACGGTCAAGGCTATGCGTGGGTGGCGGGCACAAAGAGGCACCATATCTGTCCTGTCCATTGGGTGAAGTATGGCGGCACGAAGGGCTACGTGCCGATTCATCCGCATGACGTCGCAGGCAAGCCTCCGATCAACATCCAACACGGTGTCTTTGAAACGACGGGGCGAAGAGGCGAGTCCGTTCAGCATGTCGCGTTCAATGCAAGCATTTCCGTTAAATTGCTTGACGGCGCACCGAAGGAATTTTTAAGACCGTATTTTCCGACGCTTCAGCACGCAGAGACGCCTCATCTGGAAGCGCATCTAGTGAAGGACAGTTTCGCTGGCGGTAAAGCGGGCAGCGAAAAAGCAATTGGGACTCCTATCAATTTCGATCACCGTTCACAGAGTTTCCAGTTGGCCCGGCAGGTGACGCTCGGGGGTAAGAACACTATGGTGACGGAACACTTTGGCGGGAATCGCGAGGCATGGTCCGGTGCGCGTGGAGGCTCGTCCGGCAGATTTGGGGGCATCAGTTCAGGCGGTGGATCGCCCAGCCATACGTCGAACGGCGGAGGTTCTTTTCACGGGGGAAGTGGGGCCTTTAGCGGTGGCGGAGCTTCGCACGGTGGTGGAGGTGGTTTCGGTGGTGGAGGTGGCTCCCATGGAGGCGGTGGGGGCTTCAGTGGAGGTGGTGGCGGCGGTGCGGCGGCGGGAGGCGGCTCTCACAAGTAGCGTTCGTTCTTTGTGAGTGAGTTACTCCGCGACAAGGCATGCGACGAACGTGCAGTGCATAATCAATCATGCCCTCACTTTGGACGCCAACTGGCTGGCCTCAGCGACTCGCAGAACTTCAAGCCTCTTCCGGAGAGCTGAAAGAAGCGCCTTTGCGCCGCGATGTTCGTTCGCTCGGCATGCTGCTGGGCGAGGTAATTCGCGAACAGGCTGGCGACTCGCTCTACGAGGCGGTCGAGGCGCTTCGCCGTACTGCGATCGCACGTCGCGAGGCCGAGGCTTCCCAAGGGCGGCTCGCAGGTGCAGCTTCATCGGCAGAACACCTGCAGCAGGCACTTGATCGCGTCCGCAGCCTTGATCTCTCTACGGCTTATCAATTGACGCGGGCTTTCGGCTTCTACTTCGAACTGATCAATCTAGCCGAGACCAATCATCGCAAGCGCCGCCGGCTCGCGCATCAGCTCAATGAAGAAACCTCTCCGGGATCCATCCAACGGGGTGATCTACGCGGAACTCTCCGACGCATGCGCGAGGCAGGCGTGTCCGCTGCAGAAGCTCACCTACTGCTTCGGCGTATCTGCGTCTCTCCCGTCTTTACCGCGCACCCAACGGAGGTCGCGCGTCGGAGCGTGATGTTCAAGCGCCGCCGCATCTCTGACATCCTTGAACAGCTTGATCGCATTCCTGTTCCTGAAACGCAGCTCGAAGCATTGGAACGCGACCTCACGGCTGAGATCACGGCACTGTGGCAGACCGATGATGTCCGCAGCGCGCGTCCCACGGTACGCGATGAGATTCGCATGGCCCTCGACTACTATGAATCAAGCCTCTTTGACACACTCCCCGTTGTGTACGAAGAGGTATCGTCGGCTCTCACGGCGGAGTATCCACGAGAAAAAGCAACTAAAGAAGTTACAAGTGCTTGCGATCTTCCCCAACTCATACGGTTCGGCTCATGGATCGGTGGCGATCGCGACGGCAACCCCTTTGTAACCTCGCATACAACACGCGACGCACTAGCGATGGCTCATTCGTTGCTGCTCACTCATTATCATCGGCGCCTGCAGAACATCTTCGAACAACTGGCAAGCTCCACGCAACAAGTACCGGTTTCCGCAGAACTCAACGCGTTACTCGATGGCTATCTCACACAGCTTCGCACCGCTGGCCAGAATGCTCTCGAGAGCCGCTTCCCTCACGAATCTGTGCGCTTGCTTATCGCATGCATCATGATGCGCCTTGGAGCCACTCCACAATCTGCGGTTCCGGTCCCCGCAAATCCAGCTCTCTTGCCTTACTCTCGCGCCGCAGACTTACTTAGCGACCTGACCACCCTTCGCAACTCGCTCGCAGAGCACCAGGGCAGCCGTCTGGCTGAGATTCTGATCGATCCGCTAGTGATGGAGGTGCGCACCTATGGATTGCACCTGCAGACGCTGGATATTCGTCAACATGCCCGTGTTCACGCCGCTGCGATCGCCGAAATTTCCGCATGGCAACTTGTGAACTCTTCGCAGACGCTCGCGCTTCCAGCGGCCCTGAGCGAGCAGACCACCGAGGTCCTAGATACTTTTCGCACCATCGCGGAACTGAAGCAAACCTACGCACCCGAGGCAATTCGCCATTACGTCATCAGCGGCGCTGCGACTGCCGAAGACGTCCTACGCGTTCTGTGGCTGTCTCGTCTCGGCGGCGTACGAGTCGAGGCCATTGGCGACAACCCCGGCCTGCAACCTGTCCCTCTGTTTGAGTCAATCGAAGATCTTCAAAATGCGCCCCAAGTCATGCGCGAGCTCTGGAGCAGCGACGCCTACGCACCTCTTCTCAAATCCTGGGATCGCCGCCAAGAGGTGATGCTCGGCTACTCCGACTCCAACAAAGATGGCGGCATGATCACAAGCACATGGGAGATCTATAAGGCACATCGCTCTCTTCATGAAGTCGCCCGGGAGTGCAATGTGAACCTTCGTCTATTTCACGGACGCGGAGGCACGGTCGGACGCGGCGGCGGTCCCACGCACCGCGCTATCTTCGCGCAGCCGATGGAGAGCTTCAATGGCGAGTTGCGTCTCACCGAACAAGGTGAGGTACTGAACTGGAAGTACTCTGACGTTATCCTCGCGGAGCGCAATCTGGAGCTTATGATTGCAGCCAGTCTCGATGCGCTTGGGCGCCCCGATGCAATACTCCGGCAAGATGAGAAGACACCACATCTGACCGGGGAGATTCTTCCGGAATGGGAGGCGGTCCTGGACCAGCTTTCGTCCACCTCGTACGCTTTCTATCGCAAACACATCGTCGGCAATCCTGATACATTTGCATACTTCGAGCAAGCGACTCCCGTCGCAGAGCTGGAACACGCGCGTCTTGGCTCACGACCCACCAAACGCAGTGCCAGGAAATCGATGGCGGACCTTCGCGCTATTCCGTGGGTCTTCGGATGGATGCAGTCGCGGCAACTTGTTCCTGCGTACTTCGGCGTCGGCCACGCTCTTAATGACTTCATACGACAACATACAGATGGTCTTGCTCGGCTGCAAATCATGACTCGCGACTTTCCGCTTTTTCTCGACATCATTCGTAACGTCGAGATGGCGCTCGCCAAAGCTGACTTCGGCATTGCGCGACTCTATGCTTCTCTGGTTGACGACGAAGCGCTGCGGAATCGAGTCTTCGCCACGCTCGAAAGCGAATTTAACCTGACTCACCGCATGATTCTCGAGATCACGGGCCAAAAAAGGCTTCTCGAAACCAATCCTGTTCTCGAACGTTCGATCCGCCTTCGGAATCCTTATGTTGACCCGATGTCGCTGATTCAGGTCGAGCTTATTCGCCGCAAACGTGCGGCAGCCGCGAATGGCGAGATTGAATCTCCAGAACTTAACCGCGCCATCTCCGCCACGATCAACGGGATCAGCGCTGGGCTGCGCAACACCGGATAATGGCCCACTTCTTTATGCCAAGCCGGTAGACTCTGCCTGTTCTTGAGCGTGGTAGCTGCTCCGCACCAGCGGACCACTCTCCACATGTTTGAAGCCCATTCCGACAGCTTCATGTTTCAGAAAGGCAAACTCATCAGGCGTGTAGTACCGCGTCATGGGAAGATGATCCCGGCTTGGCCTCAGGTACTGACCGATCGTCAAAATATCGACCTTCCGGTCAGCCAGATCGCGAAACACCGACAGCAACTCATGCATCTCCTCGCCCATACCGACGATGATTCCTGTCTTAGTCACCTGATTCTCGCCCGACTCGCCCGCGATTTCCTTCGTCTTTCGCAAGAACTCTAAAGATCGCTCATAACGCCCACCTGACTTCGCGACACGATATAACCGAGGCACCGTCTCAATGTTGTGGTTCAGAATCTCAGGCCGCGCCGCTACCACCAGACGCAGAGCCTCCTCTACCCCCTGAAAATCCGGCGTCAGAATCTCGACCCTGCATCCGGGAGCCTGCAGACGAATCTCTTCCACCACTTTCACAAACGCCCGTGCCGCACCAACGTTGTCGTCATCTCGGTTCACGCTCGTAATCACCGCATGATTCAGTCCTAGCTGCGCCACCGCATATGCCACACGCCGCGGCTCGTCCAAATCAATCGGCTCCGGCCTTCCCTTGGGCACGGCGCAAAACCCGCATCGTCGTGTACACAGATTGCCTAGCATCATGAAGGTCGCAGCCTTCTGGTTCCAGCACTCGCCAATGTTCGGACACTGCGCGCTCTCACAAACCGTGTGCAGCTTTAGCTCACGAGCCATCTTCTTCAAATTGTGGAAGGTCTCTCCCATCGGGGCCTTCGCCTTCAGCCACACCGGCTTCGGGGAAGGCTTCTTCGGCGTCAGATCGATCTGAACCAGCTCTTCGTGGAGCTGAGAAGTGGCTGGGGCAACAGGCGGAGTCATCCCCTCTATTGTATCCAACTACATTGCCACTCAGTTCAGCCGCTCTCTGACCTCAGTTCGCACCAGATACAGGAAGAAGAGCAGATTGAAGAGCCCCCGTATGAGAAAGAATGCTGTTCGAGTCCTTTCAAAATAGAACAAGTCGCCCACGCTAAGTAGCAGACATCCCGCTGTTACCAACGCCCAACCCCATTTTTTCAACCGCAGGAGCCCAAAAATTCCGATCGCAAGCAATGTACACACCGACAGAATCCCGTACTTGGCAGAGCCATTACCAAAGGAGCCACGCAGCCCTGCGTACACATTCAGCATTGTCATCAAGATCATGAACATGCAGATGCCTGCAATTCCGGGCAGCATCTCTCTTCTTGCTGGTTTTTTCTCGTCGTTCAACTCAACCCCATCCGGCAGCATCCTCTTGCCTGCTGTCCCTGACCATTCACGTTTTAAAGCGTATGCAGATACGTCAGCAGATCTTCAATATCCTGCTGGTTCATCGTATTGCCCATCGCAGGCATTAGCCCATGGCCATGCAGAATCGTCGCCGTTACTCGCTCATCGTTCGCGGGGGCACCACTCGGCAGGGTCGGCCTCTTGAACAACCCAAGCATCGGAGGCCCATGCAGCGGTTTGTCCTTCCTGTCGTAGTGGCACTGCGCACAACGTGCCTGAAACACTGCGTGCCCTTGCATTTGTTGCGTATTCAACTGCTCCAGCGGAGTAGGCGGAAGCGCAGACTTGCATCCGGCCAGCCCGCAAACGCTCATCAGTAAAAAAACTCTTCTTCGTCTCATCCAATCAGAACCTTATCCCCGCAACGACTCAGCCAGCAATATCAACCCAATCCCTGCAAGCCCTACATAAACAAACTTCAGAAAGGCATCTCCGTGCAGCCGATGATTCACTGCCCTACCGAGCCATACGGCAGGCAGCAGCACAGGCAAACACAACAGATAATAGTGTGTCACAGGGCGTACCCACAGCCCTGCGACCCAATATCCGACCATTCCGATCAAACTTGCCGGAAGAAAATAAGCCTGCAGCGTCGCGCGAAAATGCTGGGCGGACCATCTTCGCATTGCTCCATAGATCACCAGCGGAGGTCCATTCATTCCATATGCCCCACCCGTGATGCCTGCAACAAATCCGCAAACCAAAAGCCACCGCTTGCTGTCGTCCTTCAGTTCAGGAGGTTTGCGGCCGATAAATGAATAGACCGAGAAAACAACAATCGCCGCGCCCAGCGCAATCTTTACCGCCTTCTGATGCGAGCTAGCAAGCAGGCACAGACCCAACGGAATCCCAAACAGGGAAGACGCCACCAGCCACCCTGCGCTGCGTACATGAATCTTGCGCCAGTCCTGCGCTACAACGACAGCAGCAATCGTGATCGACACAAGCACCGCAACCGGAGCAGCAATCTTCAGTGGAATAAAGAGCGCAAGCAAAGGCACGGCGATCAAGGCTTCGCCAAATCCAAAGGCAGAGCGAAACAGCGTGGCCACAAATATCACGATCACCACATGCACCGCAGTCGCATCCAACAAGTGACTCATATGGTGACAATCCGTATCACCGGTAATTGCGGCTTCCCCATCGCGCTAGTTTAAATTGCCATCGATAGCATGGCCAAACCGCAACTCCTGTTCTCTTCTAGTTCGCCGACGCAATCGCCGCCGCAATCTTATCCATCGCCTCACGGTCGTCACTTATCCCCGGCAGATGATTCCCAACCATGATCGAAAAAATCACCGTCCGCCCACTCGCACACTCCAGATATCCGCTCAAAGCGCGAGCCTCCCCAAGCGTCCCCGTCTTCGCAAACACGTGATCTTTAAGCGGAGCCTTGCCAAACCGTGAAATCAGCGATCCGTCCTCCCCGCCAATCGGAAGACTGTTCTTCCAACCCGCGAACCAGGGCTGCGTCGTCGCATACTGCAACAGTCGCGCCGTTGCCCGCGGAGTTACCAGGTCATGCCCGCTCAGCCCCGACCCATCGAAAAAAACAAAATCATCTTTATCAACTCCGGCATGCTCAAGAAACGCCCGCACCAGTCGCGCACCTTCTACAGTTGAGCCCTTGCTACACCAAACCCTCTTCCCCAAATGATGTAGCCACAACTCCGCATGCAAATTCTGACTCACCTTGTTCGTTACAACCACATCCTCCAATAGTGTCGACGAGCGATGCGTCGCCAGTGTTCTCTCTCGCCCCTCCAAAGGCGGAGTCGACAGACACGACCCTCCCTCCAATCCACCACTAACTATTGCCTGCTCCTGAGTTGACTCCTTCATCCTCGCCAAGAAACCCTGTGCTTCCGTAGGAATCCTATGCTGTGCCCTGGCTTTCCCCGTCACCACAATTCCCCGCGCTTCAAGCATTCCTTTCAATGCCATCGCCGCATACTCAGCAGGGTCGTGAATCGCCACTTCCTCTTCGTCGGGCTCCGAGTCCAATGCGATCGTCCCATACACCCGCAGTACCTTCGACCCCAGCGCCCGTTCCATCTGGACATGGCTTCCGCTCTTCTTTTCACTGGTCGTTACGGAAACATCCAGCGTGTAATAGGAAGGCACTCCAGGGTCGACAACCACCGTCGCGGGCTCACCCGCAATCACAGCGGGCTTTACTGTCACCTTAATCTGATTGTCATTAATCGTTAGCGCCGACACCGGAGCCCCATATCCCCACACCGCATCGTCAATCGACCAATCCTGCGGATAAGGTTCCCAAGGAAACAAGGAGTCATCCCCAACCACATCGCCATTGACCACCTTCAGGCCTGCCGCCGCCACCTGGTCCGCCATCGCTTCCAGATATCTCAGCGGATTCACCTCCGGCAAGGGCGGGGCACCCTTCTCAACTTTCGGCCGCAGCGCAGGAGCAACATAAGGAATCTCTCGTCCCGAAAGATTCGCATCGCCGCCGCCAACCAGCACCAAATCACCTCGCAGCGACTCATTGCCTGTGAAGACTCCTTTAGCCACAACCTTCGTCTCAAACGTAGTGTCCGGCCCTAGCAGAGCCATCGCCGCCGCAGTCGTAAACAACTTCGCATTACTCGCTGGCTGAAATAACTGGCCCTCATTCAACGAATAAATCGCCGACCCATCCATTGAAGTCACCGCAATCCCCCAGTGATCCCGACCCACGGTGGGTCCATTGAGTAATTTCGCGATTGTGTTCGCCAACGCCGAACAAGGACCACCCCGTCCGGCCTTCAACAACACCGCGCCATCGCACCCAACATTCTTATCCTGGGCCGAGGCAGAAAAACCCATCCCGTTTAAAGCAATTGCAGAGCAAATAGCCACACGCACAAAAGTCCGCATCATCCGCGAAGTCTAGCACTCCCCGAAGCTGTCATTCGCTAGTTCCTGCTTCCAGCCTCTAAAATCTGGCCATGCCCTTCGCCTCACGCACTCAGCACGACTGGGGACTGCGCACCCGCACGCTTCTCCTCGGCCGGCGAACCCTAATAATGGGCATTCTTAACGTCACCCCGGATTCCTTCTCCGACGGCGGACTTTTCTACTCTCCCGCCCACGCCCCCGAGCGTGCTCTCCAACATGGAAACAAGCTCCTCGACGAAGGTGCCGACATACTTGACCTT
>Ga0206958_1051_pt1 | contig 36782 bp, 31 predicted proteins | sample Alteio_BWOrgHeat_33_FD_152968 | JGI IMG/M metagenome (GOLD analysis project Ga0206958, IMG submission 152968) | Enriched cells from forest soil in Barre Woods Harvard Forest LTER site, Petersham, Massachusetts, United States -... | ecosystem: Environmental > Terrestrial > Soil > Temperate forest >... | reverse complement strand
GCTTTACGCGATCCAGCCCCTCAAGCAGGAAGCCCATACGGTCGCTTTCCAGCCACAGCGCCATCTCGAGCTGATTGCTGGGCATCGTTTCGAAATAATTGGTCCGGTCGAAGTTCGTCGTCCCGTTCACATCCGTCGCGCCAGCGCCCTGCACATATTTGATGTGGGCCTTCTCGCCAACATGCTCCGACCCCTCGAACATCATGTGCTCGAAGAGATGCGCAAACCCTGTCCTGCCCGCCTTCTCGTTCAGCGGACCCACGTGATACCAGAGGTCCACCGCCACCATCGGTAAACGATGATCTTCGTGGGTCAACACCACCAGCCCGTTGGGCAGCGTGAACTTCTCATACTTCAACTCGGGCAGCTTCATCGGCGTAGAGCTTTGCGCCGCCAGCCCCGCACTGCCAGCCAGTACTCCCAGGCAAATCGCTACAACAACCGCCTTCGATACAGACCTAAAAATTTGCATAAATCCCCTCACTAGCCTCGAATGAGTTACATGTGTGTGGTTTGGAATCGTTCGACCAAGCCGATGCACGAATGATACCCGACGCCGGCACCCTTAAGTTACCCAGGCTGGAACCGCAGCCACCGCTCCTGCGTACCTCAACCGCCTCTTATCGTTCCCCCAAAGACGCCATAGAAGGGAAAGGATATGACTACGCGCCCCGTTCCGGCCTCATCTCTCGTTGCACCGACGTCTGCTATCCCCATTTGGATCCGCATAGTCGTTTCTCTCGGGGCGCTCCTTACTGCCGCCGGAGCCGTTCTGGCCCTCGTGCGTCCCGCCATGCTGGTCTCGCCCCAGGCCCAGATCACTGAGGCCGTCCGCATCTACGCCGGCTATTTGGTCTCCCGGAACCTGGCCATCTCCATACTGCTCATCACCCTACTCATGCTGCGTGCCAAACGACCTCTCAGCAACCTGATGGTGCTGGTCGCCTTCATCCAGTTCCTTGATGTCTGCATAGATCTGGCTGAGGGCCGCTGGACGATTGTCCCCGGCGTCCTCGCCTTTGGAATCCTCTTTCTCGTTGCGGCCTCCCACCTCATCGGGCAGCCGTTTTGGAAGCCCTCCGCCTGGCTTCGCGAATAAAGTCTTTCGAAGCTACATGCGTGCATGTCACGGGAAATTCACAAACGTTTCAAGATCCGTACACCTTCTGTCCTTAGGATGGCGAAGCTCGCTTAATTCAAGATTGAAGGGACATCGTTTTGAAAAAACTCCTGTTACTCGCAACGCCCGTAGCCGTCGCGTTGACCATTGCCACTTTTCCCGCTCAGGCCCAGCCCACGCTCATCGCCAAGGGAACCCTGACCTCCAGCCGTGCCGGCAGCTATGCCGATCTCTCCGGTCTAAAAGGAACCCTCGAGAACGGCGTCGCCGCCAACCTCCTCGGCGGTCTCGGCTCGGGCTTGGCCCATGTCTCCGGCGATCGCTTTCTCGCGCTTCCCGATCGTGGCCCCAACGCGGTTAGTTTCGACGCTGCCGTTGACGACACCGTCAGCTACATCAATCGCTTCCACACCGTGAAGATGAATCTCAAGCCCAACGCTGGCTCAGGGCTGCCCTTCACCATCGATCCAGAGCTTGAATCGACCACGCTACTGAGCAGTTTCACTCCGCTGGTCTATGGATCAGGCAAAGGTCTCGGCGTTGGCCCCGGCGCACCGAAGCAGAACGATTTCCTTTTCCACTTCTTAACCGGCCGGTCTGACAACTTCGACCCCAAGCACAACTCCGGAGACGGTAACGATGCTCGATTCGACACCGAGAGCATCCGCGTCTCCAACGACGGGCTGAGCGTTTTCATCTCCGACGAATACGGTCCCTATATCTATCAGTTCCTGCGCTTCGGCGGTGTCCGGCTGCGGACCTTTACTCTTCCATCCAAGTACTACGTCCCGAACCTCAGCCCGATGGGTGCTACCGAAATCTCCAACAACACCATCGGCCGCACTGCCAACAAAGGCATGGAAGGCCTGGCCATCACCCCCGACGGACGCACGCTCGTCGGCATCATGCAAACCGCCCTCATTCAGGACGCACTTCAAGGCGGCGCCGCAGCCAACCTGCTGCGCATCGTCACCATCGACATCCTTTCGGGCAAAGTCACGCATGAGTATGCGTACGAGCTCACCACCGGCTCAGGCGTGAGCGAAATCGTCGCTCTCAACAACCACGAGATGCTGGTCGACGAGCGTGACGGCAAAGGCCTCGGCGACGACAGCAAAGCCAAGATCAAACAGGTCTTCAAGATCGACCTCGACGGAGCCATCGACGTAAGCAAGATGGAAGGCCTTGAAGCTTCCACGCACCCCGTTGCCAAGACGCTCTTCCTCGATATCGTGAAGATCCTTGGCGCCAACGGTATCACTCCCGATCAGGTTCCTGCCAAGATCGAGGGTCTTGCCTTCGGTCCGGATGTGCAGACCAAGACTGGCACAATGCATACCATCTGGGTCGCCAACGACAATGACTTCCTGCAGGACTTCGACGGACCCAACACTAACCCCAACCAGTTCTTCGTCATCGGATTCACCGACGCCGACCTGAGCGGCTCCAAGTATGTACCGCAACAGCGTTTCGGATTCCTCGAATAGAAATTGCTTGCGTAGCAGCAAAGCAGGCCGGCATCCCAGTTAGTGGTGCCGGCCTGTCTGCTTTCCGTAGAATGGAATCAGTGGCTACTGCAACGCCATTCCGCATTTCGTCTCCTGCGCTAACGGATGCGCCCCCGATTCTGCAACTCTGGCACCTGACCAGCCTCGACGCTCCCACTGTCGCCGTCGTATGGACCTTGGCCTTTGCCCATGCCTCCGGCATTCAGCTTCCACTCTGGATTCCGACGGTCATTGCTCTTGCGGCGTGGACCTTTTACATCGCAGACCGCCTCTTTGATGCGCGAACCTCACGAAGTCCGCTCCGTCCCCGTCATCATTTTCACTGGAAACACCGCGGCATCTTCGTCTCTGTAGCTGTCGCCGCTGCCGTTGCTGGCGCAGCTCTCGTGCTCACCAACATGCCCATCGCGGCCCGCGCACGAAACTCCATCCTCGCCGCTGCGGCCCTCGCCTACTTCACCTCCGTCCATCGTCCTTTGCAGCCCATAGCATCCCGGTTCCGTCGTCGCTTTCCAAAGGAACTCCTCGTTGCGCTCATCTTCACACTTGCCTGCGTAACGCCTATCATCGCCCGCTCCACCTCGCGTCTTACGCTCTTACTGCCGGCTCTTATCTTTGTCGCTCTGGCTTGGCTTAATTGTCATGCGATCGAATCCTGGGAGTCTGCGTGCCCCGTCTCAATTCGGCGTCTGGCGATCTCCCTGATGACGATTGCGCTTGTGAGCGCAGGCGGTCTCCTGATATTCCATCAAACGCGCATTGCTATCCTCTTACTCTCAGCCGCCAGCAGCAGCTTTTTCCTGGCAACGCTCGATCGTCGGCGAAACCAGCTCGCACCTACCGCCCTCCGTGTTTCCGCTGATCTGGTCCTGCTTACACCACTTGGTCTTTTCCTCTTCTGATGAGCGTTCCCAACTTCGCCTCTTTGAATTTCGACCTACTCGCAGCTCCCTATCGCTGGCTTGAATACTTATCCTTCGGCCCCTTCCTCCACCGCACAAGAGAGCATTTCCTGCCACAACTGGCATCCTGCCGTAGCGCCCTGGTTCTCGGTGACGGAGACGGACGTTTCACCGCCGCGCTGCTGGCCTTCTCTCCCGAGATCCACATTCATGCCGTCGACATCAGCCCTGCAATGTTGCGTACACTCGCCCGTCGTTGCGAACTGCACGCCAGCCAAATCACTACAGAAGTCGCCGATCTTCGCAACTGGACTCCCAACCCGCAATCGCACTACGACCTGATCGCCACTCACTTCTTTCTCGACTGCCTCTCAAACGCAGAAGTCGCCAATCTCGTTCAGCGCTTGACACCCGTCACAGCCCCGAATGCGCTCTGGCTCGTCAGCGATTTCGCCACACCACCCACGATCTTCGGACGCCTCATCGCAGCTCCACTCGTCTCTTGCCTCTACTTTGCCTTTCGCCTGTTCACCGGCCTCGCCGTGCGCCAACTCCCTGATCACACGGCCGGCTTGCGCACCTGCGGCTGGAACCTTCAATCCGAAGCCTCCAGGCTCAACGGCCTGCTGATCGCCGAGCTATGGCAGCTCATCAAACGCGGTATCTGAATCTCGTGTGCACCGTCGCTCGTCCTACTAGTAGAAGAGTTTGGCGCGATGCAACGGCCCACTTCATGGACATAAAGTAGTCTTCAAAACGGCTTTCCGCATCCCACAAGCGGACGCCCGCAACCTTCCGAGGAGCCGGATCATGCCCGATACCACCACGTACACTCCATCCGCCATCATCGGCGCCGACCTGCCTCGTATCGACGGCCCTCTCAAGACCACGGGAGTCGCCGAGTACGCCGCCGACTATCACTTCCCGGGTATGGTTCACGCAGTCCCGGTGACCAGCACCATCGCCTCCGGCACTGTTCGCTCCATCGACAGCTCCGCTGCTGAAAAAATGCCTGGCGTACTGCTCATCTTGCATCATGGCAACATCGGTCCGCTCTTCCGTATGGCCCCCGGTGGACGCGGCGGACGCACCAGCGAAGCCCGTCCGCCGCTCACCGACACAACCATTGGCTACTGGGGACAGTACGTCGCCCTCGTTGTCGCGGAAACCCTTGAGCAAGCCACTGCGGCTGCCCTCGCAGTCAAAGTCGACTATGAGGCCAACCCCATCAACGTCTCCCGCAAGCTCGACGATCCCCAGACTGACGCTCTGCCCCTGCACACCGAATCCAAGCGCGGCGATGTCGAAGCAGCCTTCACCTCCGCCACCGTAAAGATCGACGAAGTCTACGTGACCCCAGCCGAAACCCACAACCCGATGGAAATGCACGCCACCGTCGCTATCTGGGAAGACCCAAACTTCCTGCTCTATGAAACCTCTCAGGGCGTCGTGAACCACCAACACGTTATGGCCGAGACCCTCGGCGTCCCCCGCGAAAACGTTCACGTCATCACGCGCTTCCTTGGGTCAGGATTTGGCGGCAAGCTTTTTCCCTGGCCGCACTCGGCCCTCGCAGCAGCCGCTTCGCGTCAGCTCAAGCGTCCGGTCAAGCTCTCCGTCAATCGCAAGCAGATGTTCACCAGCGTCGGTCATCGCCCGCGCACGCAACAACACATGAAGCTCGGCGCCACCGCCGACGGCAAGCTCGTCAGCCTGCACCACGACTATCGCAATCACACCAACTTTGGCGACGACATCCGTGAAAACTGTGGCGAAGCTACACCCTTCCTCTACTCCACGCCGAATCTGCTGGTGACCTCCGCCTTGGTCCGCCGCAACGTCGGCACACCGACGCCGATGCGTGGGCCCGGCGCAGTTCCTGGCCTCTTCGCGCTTGAATCCGCCGTCGATGAGCTCGCTATCAAGCTCAACATGGACCCTGTCCAGTTCCGTATCCAGAATGACACCGCCATCGACGAGAGCACCGGTAATCCATTCTCCTCGCGCCATTACAAAGAGTGCCTCCAAATCGGCGCGGAAAAGTTCGGCTGGACAAAGCGAACCTCAGCCGTCGGCTCCATGAGAAAAGGCGACATCATCTACGGATGGGGAGTAGCAGGAGCCTCCTGGGGTGCTTTCCGCGGCCCATGCCAGGCCACCGTCAGCCTACTCGACGACGGCACCGCGCGCGTCTCCTGCGCCACGCAGGACGTAGGCACCGGCACCTACACAGTCTTCGCCCAGGTTGTCTCAGATCGCACTGGCATCCCGGTTGACCGCATCCGCGTCATCCTCGGAGACAGCAGCCTCGTCCCCGGCCCAACTTCAGGCGGCAGCACTGCAACCGCAACCGTCGTACCGGCCATTGCCGATGCCGCCGACAACGCAATCAAGGTCGCCATCACTACCGCCATCGCCGCACCTGGCTCACCCTTCCACGGCAAGACGCCCGACTCGCTCGCCTTCACCGAGGGCAAGGTGCACATCAAAACGCAGCCGGCCTCTTCAGGAGTTCCATATCATCAGCTTCTCAGGCAAGCCAAAGTTGCCGCGGCCAATGGAGAAGGGAATTCAGGCCCCATCAATTCCGACCCAAAGGCCAAAGGTTTCAGCACCCACTCCTTCGGAGCACAGTTCGTTGAGATCGAGTGGGACCCAGGTATCGCCCGCCTGCGCGTCTCGCGCGTTGTCTCAGTGATCGATGGGGGTCGCATGATCAACCGTAAAACCGCGGAAAATCAGATCGCAGGAGCAGTGGTCATGGGAGTCGGCATGGGCCTGCTGGAAGAGACCATCTACACCCCGAAAACCGGCCAGCCCATCAACTGCAACTTTGCCGACTACATGGTGCCCACCCATGCAGACAGCCCGAAGATCGACGTTCACTTCCTCGACTTCCCAGACCCGGTTCTCAATCTCTATGGCGCCCGCGGCATCGGCGAAATCGGCCTCGCCGGCATAGCTCCTGCGATAACTGCGGCTGTGTATCACGCCACTGGCATCCGCATTCGCGAACTGCCGGTTCGCATAGAAAACCTGCTCTCCAGCACCATCTCCGCCTGATCTATTAACCAAAACTGCCAGACCAGAACGCCGCGGCTATCGTCGTGGGTGGGTCCGTTCTGATGTTTTCTCTGAAAGGCGTCAACATCGATCTCTCAATATTTCATTTCTAGCCGCGCGCCGCCAATATCCCCAGACCGCCCTGCCTTGCCGCGATCCCGCGCTGAAATGTCTTCGCGATCCGCTGTGACTTCTCAATGAACACATCTGCCTTCTTTTGTGGCAGCATGTCGCGCGCGGTCTCCGCAAACAAGGCAAGCCACCGCGCAAAGTGCTCCGCCTCCAGCTTCAACTTCAAGTGCGTCTCCAGCGGGTTTCCTTTGAACTGTCCGATCCCCATCAACACTGCAGCCCAGAAACTCTTCAGCAGCTTCAAGTGCGCGGGCCAATCGTCCACCTGCTCGTTGAAGATTGGCCCAATCACCGCGTCATCCTGCACCCGGGCATAGAAAGCCTCTACCAGTGCGCTGATCTCTGCTTCCGTGACTCGCGATTGCTCCACCAGGCTCATGCTCTATCTGATGCCCACACATCGCCGTCGATCTGGTTTTCTATCGCACCGTCCCGGATTCTGCGATAGCTTGCGAAACGCGCAAAAACAAAAGCCGGAAGCGACAGTCTGTCACTTCCGGCCCTCATGATCCTCAACCTGTTATGCCGTCTGCGACAGACGCCGCGACAGGCGCTTCGCGGTAAACTTTGCGCCGCAGGCAAACCGGCACATCGGGCCAAAGTTATTCGCCGAAGCGAGGCCAGTCATGTACAGCCCTTCGACCGACGACTCGAAGTTCGAGTCCATCACCGGCGTCCCTTCAGCTGTACGGATCTGGCTCGCAAGTTGTGCGTCAATAAACTTCAGTGAACTCAGCAGCGGCTTGAATCCGGTCCCGCCGATCACATGATCCGTCAGCAGTTCACGCGAAGCGCCTTCAGGGTCGCGGTAGCGCACTCGCACCTTCGAGCCAGCCTCGGTTACCTCTTCCAGCTGACAGCCCAGGTGCGGCTTCACATGTCCCTCAAAGCCGTCCCGCGAAAACCATCCCGGCGCCGGTCCCAGATGCTTGGCCACCACTTTGTGCCGCAGCCTCTGCGGCAACACATGGAAGAGAAGCGGCAGATCGACTGCCGCCTTCGAGCGCCAGCCCAGCCCGATCACCGAACGGGGATTCGTAATTCTGTCGATCAATGGCCGGTAATCTGGCGAACGGTCATGAAAATTGATCTTGTTTGCCCGCGCCATCAGCTCTGTCTCGGCTCCCGCCTCGTTGAGCGCCACCGCCGCATTCACCGCCGAAGCACCGCCGCCGATCACCAGCACATGCTTGCCGCGAAACGCGTCGAACGGCCCGTGATGAAAGGTATGGCTCACTGCGCTGCGCGGCAGTCCATCGAGCACCTTAGGCAGATACGGAAAGTGGCTGATCCCCACCGCCAGAGCCACTCTCCGTGCCTGGACGAGTTCGCCTTCGGCCGTTTCCAGTTCATACCCGCCTGGAATCTGGCTCACACGGACGATCATCGTCTCTTCCAGACGCGGCACAAACCGCCTCCGGAATTCCTTTCCGTAATCCACAAATGTCGTGCGTCTCACCGGCGGCCCAACCGGCGCATAGGGAATGTCGTTCTCGCGGCAGTACTCTTCCAGCCTGTACCCCTTTCCGGGCGCATACAGGTCTGAGGCAAATCCATCCGACTTCAGGAACATCCCAGGAGGCATGTGCTTATCCCAGGCCTCCATGACCGGGCCAAAAATGCGATACTCAACCCCCAAAGGATTCAGGTGAGCTGCCAGAGACAACCCATATGGACCCGAACCGATAATGGCGACTGAGATCATTCCCCTTGCCTTTCACTTTTCCCGGTATGACCAGCTAACCACTACCGGCTTCTCGTTAAAATCCCCCGATGGGGTGATTCATCCACGCCGTCGGTATTCTTTGCCAAGCCCTTGAAAACAACTTGACAGCGGCTCACTTGCCGCTCACTCTGGGTAACACTTCGCCGATCCCGCTTTCTCTGGAGCGCCACATGGAATCTCTCCATCACTTGCACATGGCCAATCCCTGGCCGATCGTCGTCTGCGCCGTCATGCAGTGGCTCATCGGAGCCATCTGGTACTCGCCGGTCCTTTTTGCCCCGGCATGGATGGCCGCCCTTGGCATCACCCCGCAACCTGGCATGAAAAAGGGCCTGATCGGGGGAATGCTCTCTTCCCTGATCGGAGACCTTGTTCTCTGTTTTGTACTCTGGCACTTCATCATGTGGGCCGAAGCTACTACCTGGGCCACCGGTGCCTTCATCGGCTTTCTCGTCTGGCTGGGCTTCTTTGCAGCGCCCAACTTTGCTCAGGGCATCTATGAAAAGCGCCCATTCAAGCTCTTCGCCATCAACAACGGTTACTGGTTCGTCTGCCTGCTCATCACCGGCGTAGTGCTCGCCGTCTGGAGATAGTGTTACAGCAGTTTACCCGTTACTCGATGGAATCCACTGTGAAACCCATCGAGTGCCGCCCTGCGACCCTCTTCACTCTCTCGAACTGAGTCGCGATCGCTAATGATATTCCCGCAGCGAACCAGCCATAGGTGGCAATAACCTGCGGCCAGCATATCCGCTCAAGATCAATCTTCTCGTAAGTTGGAGCGCGATTCAGCCCGTAGTATTTCGCCTGTCCGGTACGCCGAAGGCGCATGCTCTTAAGCGGAATGATCGGCAAATAAAAAACAACAAACCATCGCGTCGTGATGTACGAACCATTGCCGCCGAAATCACGTCGGCCATATTCCAAAACACCGATTCCGCGAAAGGTATACGCCAAAAAATCTCCATGAAGTGCAACAGGGATGCTCTAAATTTAGCACCGAGGTTGTCCATGTTAGCCAATAAGCTTTCGAGGTGATCGCCTCAAATCAACCGTGATGCATCCTTGGCAAAGTACGTCACAATAAAATCCGCCCCGGCACGGCGAATCCCCACCAGAGACTCCAGCATAGCCCGCTCCGGCTCAAGCCAGCCTCGGGCAAAGGCTGCCTGCAGCATCGAATACTCACCCGAAACCTGATATGCCCCCATCGGCACATCGAAGCGATCCCGTGCCGCGCGAATCACGTCCAGATATGGCATCGCGGGCTTCATCAGCACCATGTCCGCGCCTTCCGCCAGGTCCAGCTCGATCTCCCGCATCGCCTCGCGTACATTCGCCCCGTCCATCTGGTAGCTGCGACGGTCGCCAAACTGCGGCGCTGAGTCCGCCGCCTCCCGGAACGGCCCATAGAACGCCGAAGCAAACTTCGACGCATAGCTCAGAATCGGCGTCTGCTCCAAATCCTCCACGTCAAGCTCATCTCGGATCGCGCCCACCCGTCCGTCCATCATGTCGCTGGGAGCTACCACATCCGCTCCCGCCTTTGCCAGGCTTACAGCCGTCTTCGCCAGCAGCTTAACGGAGCTGTCGTTCTCAACCTCGAACCCCGAGCCGGTCTCGTTGACCACGCCACAGTGCCCGTGGCTGGTGTACTCACAGAGGCAGACATCCGCGATCAGCACCAGACTTTTCGCCGCAGCCGTCTGCTTCAGGGCCTTGAGAGCCGTCTGCACAACGCCGGCATCATCCCAGGCGCCGGTGCCGGCTTCGTCCTTGGCCTCAGGAAGCCCAAACAACAAGAGACCGCCTAGACCAAGCTGTGCAGCCTCTTCCGCTTCCTTTACGGCTTCGTCGACACTGAGATTGAATACCCCCGGCATCGAGCCGATCTCCCGCCGCACTCCCTCACCCGGACACACAAACAGCGGATAGATCAACTGCCCCGGCTCCAGCCGCGTTTCGCGAACCAGCGAGCGAAGCGCCTCGGTCCGGCGCATCCGGCGCATCCGAATCAAAGGAAAATCCATCCTTCAATTCTAATCCGCAGGGGCATATCTCACGACTCAATCAGGCGTCGTCGCCTTCATCGACCCTGTTCCTTACCACCGGCTGGTTTGGATACGACGCCAGATCCGCAACCGTAAACTTCCGCCACCACCGAATCACCCACTCCTCAGAGGAAAGCATTACCTGATGGCAGACCTTCCGCGAAGGGCGCTCAGAGTGGTCCTCTTCATTGATGTGTACCTTCTTCACGGGGTCCCAATCCACCCGCCATCGTTTCAGGCCAGTCGAGTCAGTAAACCCGATAATCTGGCCGAGATTCGCCATGCGATTCGTCTTTGTACCGACCAGGGGATGCTCCGTCTCCCGCGTCAACCCAAGGCGAGACCGCGCACAGCTGATCGCACTATACAGGTCCTTGTGATAGATGCCACACATGAATTCGGCCATGACCAACCTCTTCCGGAGACTTTCGGAGAGTGATTCTCAGAGGTTGATCGTGACATGGCGGAGCCGCGGAGAACCTCCTCAGCGTGTTGGAGGTTCGTTTATCAGGCTTGCTCACCGTCTCGCAAAATGATGCGCAAAGTGCAGCACTACATGCGTCCCCACCGCGACTACCGACAGCAGAATGCCCACCGCAAGCGGCCTCTTTCGCCGCCACAGCCATGCCGCTCCGCACAGGCAGATAATCGCCGGTATCACGATGACCACGAGTATGTGCGTCCATTCCGCTTGTTCAATCCCAAGCTGCGGAAAGGTAACCGCTGTCAGATACAGCAATGCAAACGCGATCATCACCAGCACCGCCGTGCCGAGCGCACCCGCCACCAGCAAACCTGTTTTCTTCCCCATCTTGTCCATCTGCCCCATCGCCAGTCTCTCCCATCTGCGCATCTCTGCGCTGCAAAGTCTGATCCACTCCTGGCCGGAACGCCGCGCAATTACCGTGATGCTGCCCAACGCCCACCACAAGGCCTCCCACTCGCCCTCGACAAACTCCAGCTCCGCCAGCATCGCCCGCGCCCACTCCTGGCTTCGTCCCGGGCCGAACCCGGCCGCAACGGCCACCATTCTGTGGGCAATACTGCGTACGAATCCCATCAGCCCTGCGCCTCACCCAGTGCAACGGCGCCCAGTCCCTTCGCCGCCTGCACAAGCCTGCTCTCCCGCACAAACTGCATCCCGTCCGGGGTCAACCGGTACAAATGCCGCGCGGGCCGGCCCGGCTCGCCGCTCTCCCACTTCGTTTCAAGCAGTCGCCGCTCCTCCATCCGTATCAGGATCGGATAGAGTGTTCCCGACTTCAGCCCAGAGCCTCGACTGATCTCGTACCCATACCGCCATACCGCTGATTCCTCGAGAAACGCTTCCAGTACCAGCAAAGTCTGAGGTGAGAGTCGAAGTTTCATGGCAAAAAATCTACATATGTAGAGTTTTAGTTGTCAACATTTTCCTTTCAGAAAATTCATACCCAAAAATACTGAAGCGGTCACTTGACAATCATTCGTTTCCATACAATACTGAAGTTGTTGCTTCACTAATAGGCTCCTTAAAGGGGGACCAACAATGACTCTGAGGCTCACCGAAGCCCGCCTCATCGCCGCTGACCTTGCCATGGGAGAATCGCCCCGATGGCACAACGGCCGCCTCTGGCTCTCCGACTGGGGAACCCAGCAAATCCTCGCATTCGGAACTGACGGTACCCGGAAAAGCGTCGTCCCTGTCCCCTTCGCTCTTCCGTTCTGCATCGACTGGCTCCCCGACGGTCGCCTGCTCATCGTCGCGGGCCGGGAAGGGCGTCTCGTTCGTCAGGAACCGGACGGCTCCCTCGTGACCCATGCCGATCTGACGCCTTTCTCCAGGGGCGGATGGAACGAGATCGTCGTAGACGGTCGCGGCAACGCCTACATCAACTGCGCCGAAGCCATCGCCCTCGTCACACCGGACGGGCCCAATGGCTCAGCACGCAAAGTCGCCGATGGAGGCGCCTTCCCCAACGGCATGGCAATCACAGCAGACAACGCAACCCTCATCCTCGCCGAGTCGCATGGCAAGTGCCTTACCGCCTTTGACATCGCGGCTGACGGCAGCCTCAGCAACCGCCGCCTCTGGGCACAACTCGACGGCCCTCCCGACGGCATCTGCCTCGATAGCGAAGGGTCCGTCTGGTACGCCGATGTTCCCAACAAACGTTGCGTTCGCGTCCGCGAAGGCGGCGAAGTCCTCGAGACGGTACAACTCGATCGCGGCTGCTTCGCCTGCATGCTCGGCGGTGAACACGGCAAGACACTCTACATAGTCGCCACTGAATGGCGAGGCATGGACAAGATCGCCGAAGTCGTCCAGGAACGCACCGGGCAGCTTCTCTCCATTGAAGCGCCAGCACCCGGCGCAGGCTGGCCCGCCAGATCCTGAACCGAAAACAATTTTCACAACACCAACTTCACTTAAGCAGAAAGGGAAATCCAATGGCAGACCAATCGATACTCCACAACACCTTCGTCCTTGAACGCAGCTACCCCGTTCCGGTTGAGCGCGTTTTCGCCGCCCTCTCTGAGACCAGTAGCAAACGCCACTGGTTCTACGAGGGCGAGAACAAAGACCTCGACGAGTTTCAGATGGACTTCCGCGTCGGCGGTATGGAGCTGGCGCGCTACCGCTACCGTGAGGGCACCCCGTTCAACGGCGTAACATTCACCAATGAGGCCCAATATCAGAACATCGTACCCGGCAAGCGCATCGTAGCCGCCAACACCATGGCCATGGACGGCAGGTGCTTCTCAGCAGCACTCATCACCTTCGAATTTCTGCCCACCGAAAAGGGAACCGACCTCATCTTCACGCATCAGGCGGCCTTCTTCGAGGGCTCGGACGGTCCGCAGATTCGCGAGATGGGCTGGCGCAAGCTGCTCGATCAGCTGGGCGCGGAGCTCGCGCGCTCATGACGGAGAACCACGAGGGCGAGCAAGGCCACATCTCGAAAGACCGTCAGCCGGCCACAGGCAACATTGAGCGTCTTTTTCACGCGCTCGGCGACCCGACCCGCCGCACCATCGTGGAGATGCTCAGCGAAGGACCGCGCTCCGTCTCTGGCCTCGCGACGCCTCTTGGCATCACGCTCACCGCGGTAGCGCAACATCTGCAGGTACTGGAGGAGTGCGGCCTGGCGCGCACCGAAAAGCTAGGTCGTGTCAGAACCTGCAGTATTGATACACGGGGCCTGGCCGCATTGGAGAAATGGATAATCGACCGGCGTTCGCCCTGGGAGAAAAAGCTGGACCGCCTGGGGGAGTTTCTAACCGGCCCCGATAAATAGCACGTAAATCGCTCATGCCACCTTCACAGCATTTTTTGCCCTGTGAAGGTGGCATCTCCGGCTGTCAGCCGCGCGACATCACCTCGTACCCCAACGCATTCGGAGCATTCAATAGCACAACTAGCGTCCAGATTCCCATTGCCGTCCCGAGTGGCATGTGAATCAGCATGATGCAACCCGCCACGATCGCGACCCAGCGCCCCCACGTCGTCTTCTGCATCAGCCCAAGGCCGGCGGCAAGCGCCAATCCCGTACGCAGCGCCACACCCATCCAGGCAAAGCGCAGCCAGAAGAACGGTAGCCCAGGCCCCATCCAGTAGTGATGCCCAAACCTGTTCGGCCCGCTCCAGAAAGGCCCCATGTGCGGTCCCATGAACGCATGCGCAAAGGCCAGCCCCGCAAATCCAGTGATCGCTATCAGCGCGGCGTACACGAGCCAGCCAGTGGCCAGGGTATTAATGCGGCGCTCGACTAACCCAAGCGGCAGGCCCATCGGACCCCAACCCGCGGGACGAGGTTGCGCCTCTGGCATTCCCATTCCACTCGCTTGCCCGCATCGAGGACAAAATCCCTGCCCTGCTACCAGAGCTTGTCCACATCCATTGCAATACATAAGCGCCCATCCTTTCCGCTCGGGCTTCTACTGCCCCTGACCTGAATCCTGATCGGAACCCGCGCGTACTGCCTCAACCCATTTACGCAATCAGCATTCTGAATGTTCCCAATACCAGCTGACGAGTTTCCATTACCTGCGCATGTTACTCGAAGTTACCGTTGAAACTCCTTGGTAACTCCGCCTACTAACTCCTGCCTCAACCTGCTACTATCCGGCCATATGCGCTATAAGGCCATACTTTCTGGCTTAAGTAGCGCGCTTCTGCTGTTGCCTGTGCTGGGTACTTTGTGCGGATGCACCTGGAAAGACTTATTCCCTTCTGATACACCTACTGTGCCCAACGCCGTCGCGGTAGATCGCGCGCTTGATCTGTGCTCGCTCACGCACGGAGGCCAGCCCTTCCATCTCGTCCTCGCCATCGGCCAGCCTGCCCGCGCTCGCTCTGAAAAGCATCGTTCTGCTGAGACGCAGAGCCATGCAATGCAGGCCCAGGTAGAAATCTTCTGGCTCAGCCCAATCGCATATCGTACGGTCGTCCACTCCGCGAAATTCAACCAGGTCCGCATCGTCAACGGTGGCGCAATCGAAGAACACGACACCGGCGACTTCTACCCTCGCTGGCTGCAGAACTTCGTCGATGCCCTGCTCGATCCGGTACCCCGCGCCGCCTCTCTGCGCCGTCAACCCGGAGCAATACCCGTCTCCCTTGAATCCCACGCGTGCATCTCCAACAGCGGCGCTCCTGCCGTCGGAGATGAAACTTCCGCTCAGATCTGCTTTCAGGACGTCGAGCCACGTCTGGCGAGCGGCATCGATTTCACGCGCTACGTCTCCTATGACGACTACGCCCCCTTCGGTTCCCAGCAGATCGCACGTACTCTCATCAACGATCTGCCCGCAAATCTCCTTCTCCGCGCCCATGTAACTCTGCTTGAGCCCTTCCCAAAGTCTGCCTACCCGCTGCTCAAGGCCACCCAATACACACCGCCCTCGCAGCAGGTGCGCACAATGCTTGTCTCACGATCCATGGCGCAGTCGCTGCTTGAGTCCTCACCCGTAAGCCGGCCGCTGCATATCAGACTCGTGAGTCGCGAGACGTCACCCAGACCTGCCGGACCCCCTGCCCATACCATCGTCTACATCCGCACCGACCGCACAGGCCGAGTGCGTGAGGCCTACCCCGACAGCAACGACGTCTATGGCCTGCACCAGGCAGCTGCTCTACGCGCACTAACTCTGAAATTCAGACCACTGATCATCAATGGCGCTCCACAGCAGATGGAAGCCCCTCTGGAAATGCCCTGACAACAACCCTCAGCTGGCTGGCTTCATCTTTTCCAGAAGCCGCTCGAAGCATCCCGGGATCTGCGCATTCCATTCACCCCAGTCATGCCCTCCCGGCATCACATGAAACTCATACGCAAATCCTCGTTCTTTCAGCCGAGCTGCGAACCTCCGGTTGGGATCCAGTAATGGCTCTTTCTGTCCTGCTGTTAGATATAAGTACGGTGTAACTTTTGCATCTGCGCTCTTCACCAGCACAAAGGGATCTCGCGACGCGCGCTCGTCGCTTTCCATCGGTCCAAATATCTGCCGAAACTGCCACCACTGCCCTAGCCGCTTCAGGCTGAACCGTCTCTCCGGCACATCAAGCGCACCACTCAAGCCGCCTGCAAATGCAAACATCTCTGGATGCCGAAGCGCCATCCAGACAGCCCCAAATCCACCCATCGAGATGCCCACGACAGCACGGTTCGCCCGCCCGGTCTTTGCTGGAAACCGCGCCTCAACGTCTGCTATCAGATCATGCACAAGGTAGTCTTCATAGCGATCCTGCGGCACTCGCGCAGCATTGATATAGAACGAGGAGTTACCCTCCGGCATCACCAGAATCAATCCGCGTAGCGCATACTTTGAGATATCTGAATTATCCGACCAATCCCGATAATCCGCGCCCCTGCCATGCAGCAGATAAACCACCGGAAGCTTCTCGCCCGCTTGCAGCTTATCCGGCAAAAAGACCCGGTACGGCATCTCCCGCCCAAGAGCCGCGCTCCAGAAGCGCACGTCGCGCATCGCTACCCCCACAACAATCTTTGGTCGATCCTCGATGCCATGACAACCGGTCAGAGATCCACTCATCAGTACCATCGCTGTCCCAGCAAGCATCGCAATCCTGACAAAAACCCTCGTTCGCCGCATAGAAACCCAAGTCTATCGGGTCCTCGCTCTCCGCTTTGCGAAGGGCGCAGGATTCGTATCTCTTAACGCAACCCTCTGCCCAACCCACTACCATAAGCAAGGTATGTCTTCTTCTGTTCCATCGCTGTCCGATCCATTCCTCGACCCGGTCCCATCGCCGGTAGCGCACCTCGACGCCCAGGCCCTGGAGTGGCAGCCGCTCCTCGCCCTCGTTGCAGGCTATGCCGCCTCACGTGTTGGCCGCGAAGCCATCGAGTCGCTTGCTCCCTCAACCGATCAGACCTGGATCGAGCTCCAGCACCAGCTGGTCCAGGAACTCCGCGCTCTCCTCGATTCCGCAGCGACCATTCCCCTCGGTGGCCTCATCGATCCCTCGAGCCTAGCCGCCAAATCTCAGATCCCAGAAGCAGCCCTCGAACCCGACGAACTGCAGTCCGTTGCTCGGCTGGCTCATGACATCGCCTCCTGGCAGTCTCTTCTCAAGAATCCGCCCCCAGCGGCCGCCAGCAACATCGCCGCGCTTCAGGAGTTATCAGCCGGCCTCGCGGGAGCAAGCCTTCAGCCGCTCGCCGACTCGATCCAGCGCAAGCTCATGCCCGACGGCACGCTTGCCGACGACGCCAGCCCTGAGCTCTCGCGCATCCGTCATGAACAGCAGCGCCAGCAGCGTGTCATCGCCGACTCGCTTCGCGCCGCACTGCGCCGCCTCTCCGCTGACGGCCAGACGCAGGACGACCTGATCACCATCCGCGGTGACCGCTTTGTCATCCCTGTCAAAGCCGAACAAAAACGCCGAGTCTCCGGCGTAGTCCACGGCGCCAGTTCATCAGGCCAGACGGTCTATCTCGAACCGCTCGAAACCATCGAGCAGAACAACGAGCTCGTCCGTCTTCTCGAAGAAGAGCAGGCCGAGATCCACCGCATCTTCGTCGCCCTGACCCGCCTCGTTGGAACGCATGCAGACGCCCTCGTTACCGGAGCCCGCGTCCTTGCCCAGGTTGATACCCTGCAGGCCCGCGTCCGCTTCGCCATCGCCTACGACGCGGCAAGACCCACCTTCACTCCAGGCCTCTTTCGTCTTGAATCTGCCCGTCATCCGCTGCTTGAAAAACGCCTCAAGTCCACCGGAGGCAGTATCGTTCCCTTTACGCTGGAGCTAACCTCAGAGGCACGCCAGCTTATCCTCAGCGGCCCCAATACAGGCGGCAAAACCGTCACGCTCAAGACCACCGCTCTCTGCGCTCTCATGGCCCAGTCCGGCATTCCCGTGCCTGCGAACGCGGCTAGCCTGCCCATCTTCGACGCCTTCCTCGCTGATATCGGCGACGCCCAATCCATCGAACAGGCTCTCAGCACCTTCTCCGCACACATCGTCAATCTCGACCGCATCTCCCATCTCGCCGGTCCATCATCGCTCATCCTGCTCGATGAGCTCGGCTCGGCTACCGACCCAGATGAAGGCAGCGCTCTGGCCGTCGCTGTCGCTTCCTTCTTCCTTGCCTCTGGAGCCTGGTCGCTCATCAGCACTCACCACACCAGCCTCAAGGTCTACGCAGCTAATACCGCAGGCGTACTCAATGCCGCGGCTGGGGTCGATCCCGTCACGCTCGTTCCTACCTACAGGCTCCAGCTCGGTATCCCCGGAGCCAGCGCCGGCATTCAAACGGCGCAGCGCCTCGGCCTCAATTCCGCAATCGTAGAGCAGGCTCGAGAACGCCTCGGCTCCCAGCATGCCGACATTGCCCGCTTCATCGAAAATCTTCATTCCGAAACCGAAGCCCTCGAAGCAGAACGCAAAGCCGCCCGCGCCGAACAGTACGCACTCAATCAGGAGCGTGCACGCCTTGCCCGCGAAGGCGATGTCGAACTCAAACGCCGCACGCGCGAGCTCGAACAAAAGCTCGCCTCGCTGCTCAAAGACTTCGAGTTCCAGATGCGCCAGACAGTCTCAGCCATCGACGACAAATCTGCGCAGCTCAAGCTCTCCAAAGAGAGTGAACGTCGTATCCAGCGTCTGCGCCGCGACTTCGAAGAGCAGTTCAACTCCACCGTTGTCGCTCACCGCAGCGGAGCAGATAAGGGCGATCCCAACGCGCAGCCTCACCTGGTCCGCCACGTCGGCATCGGTGATCAGGTCCGCATCAAGAGTATGAACAAGATCGCAACTATCACCCGCGAAGTCGAAAAAGACCTCTACGAAGTCGCCCTCGGCCCGCTGAAGATGCGCATCCGCCGCGACGACATCGCCGAAGTCGTCGCTCCAGCCGGCAAGCCGCTAGTCTCAGAAAAACCCCTCGACGCGGTGGCGCGGCAAAAAGGCGTGCGTGTCACTGTCTCCACCAGCGGCTCAGACGACATGAAGTCCGAAATTAATCTCATCGGCCACACCGTCGACCAGGCTACCGATGAGCTTGAAAAGTATCTCGATCAGGCTTTCCTCGCAGGCCTTCCCAGAGTCCGAGTCATCCACGGCACAGGCATGGGCATCCTGCGCCGTGCCCTCCGCGAATACCTGCGCACTCATCCGCATGTAGCGCGAATCGAAGAGCCGACTCACCAGGAAGGCGGCGCCGGCGCCACAGTCGTCGAACTCCGACAGTAGTTACGGATAAACGCGTCTGCGCTGCGATCGAAACTTGGCCGTTATGTTGACTTGCGGAAAGATCTCGAGCAGGGAAGCAAGCTCACGGAATTCCTTTCCGCAGCCCGGACAAGTCACAACAATAGACAACGTCGGATCGAACTCCGGCTTCGCATCCGGACCAAGGATGCAAACCGGCACACGTAAATAGCACCCATCCGTCGGACAGTGAGCCACCAGGCAATCCATAACGTCGATTCCTCGATCCATCCATCATCCACGCAAGGCCGATACCCGTCTAGCAGATAATCGCGCTTCTGCGTGCTCAAACGGTCATTCTCGAATCCCCGCTACCCGCGGAAGCCCCAGCTCCCTCCGCGCAAAGAGCCGAAACTCCAGCGGATACGAAGGCGCGTGTTCGGTCCACGAGCGTCGCACCAGGTCCACCCGGCACCACCGGCGGAACAGGCAGATCCACCACTCCGCATGTGGCGAAACCCGGTTGTCGGGAAACGCCAGCGCCAGGTTCACGTATACCGTCGCCATAAAGTCCAGCATCGAGTTGGCAAACTGCGTCGCATAGGCCACTGCTCCTTTATCCAGGTGCGCCGTAACCCATTGCCGCTCTCTGTCGCCCGGCGCCGGATCGTTCAGCAGCATCTCGAGACCTGCCAACTCAGCCCGCGTCCGCAGCTCCGACAAAATCGACTCATACTGTTTCAAGTGGTCGCCAAGATGCTTCTCCATCTCCGGTGTTCGCGGATACCAGATTGCGTACATCCGCTTGAAAAGCTGCTCCAGCGTGTCGGGTCTCTCGAACCGGTTCTTCCGCGGTGATAGCGCAGGCCGTATCGCCGTCATCGCCACATGATGGCCCAGCCGCCGGTAGGCTTCAAACTGCGTCTCGGTGAACCACTGGTTCGCTGTTGAGTCCTGCGGAAACACCCCATGCGCCAGCTGATATGCCAGCAGGTCAGCCGGTTCATCGCCTACCAGCGACGACTTCATGTACACAATCACGCCCGTATACCTGTCTTCATCATCTGATTCCAGGCATTCACACGATGTCTCGGCATCCTCGTCCTCGCCCATGTCTTCCGGCGGCGGCGGATAGCGAATCGTTCCCACTACGCAATGCGTCTCGCTGTATCCCGTTTTCTCGTCGATCCGCAGCGGACGGAGGTCCAGATCGATCTCCGCTCCAAAATCCGAACGGCACTTGGTGATCGCGCCGCCGATTCCGTCAAAGCTGATCGCCGGATCCTGCTCTGCATCGCAAACCACAATGTACCGGCATCGCCGCCGTACCAGCTCATACAAGCCCATATTCTCGAAGTGCCCGCCATCGCTCAGATTCACAAACGGCGCGCTGTCGTCCACCAGCCCAACAAGTTCTTTCAGCAGATACCACAGTGCAAATCTGGGCGTAACCCTCCCGTTAGTCGCCTTCCACCGGTCCATCCTGCGCGTGTTGGTGATCCACCAGCCCAGCCGCACATTGAAGAATGTCATCAGGAACGCCAGCGCTGGATTGCTGTTATATCCCTGGCTGGGATTCATCGCCGCACCCGAAATAGCCACCGCCGTGTCCAGGTGAATTCCGCCTCCCGGATACGCATACTCACTCGTCGGAACGTACCCGTTGTAACTCACATGCTTCTTGACTTCAGCATCCGTCCACGAGACCGAATACCCCGAATACATCGGCGTAAAAGCAAAGCTCGTACCCTTTCGCTCCTGCGTTGCCAGATCCTCGCCCGTGGTCAGATTCAACGTCGTGCAGAAAATGGGGAATGGCCCGTCATAGCTGTCTTTGTCGTCTGGCAGCCTCGTTGGATTGAAAGCATTCGGCAGCAGGCTGGCCACAGACGGCGGCAGCTTCGTCGCCCGCGGATTCACCATCCCCGGCAGCTCGCCGCGCCCGTCAAAGCCCGTAAACGGATCTGCCTGACGATTCGAGACTGTTGCGCCCAGATAGCATCGCGACAGGCGGTTGCGGTAGAACAGCTGCATCGAAAACTCATTCACATCCACGCGCCAGCCAAACAACACCGCCACGAGTAGCGCCACGCTCACACAGATCACATCCACGAAACCGTACGATATATCGCCAAGGACGGGGAGATGCGCCTGTTGTGCCAGCCACGGCAGACTGGAATACAGCCGGTCGACGTCCCATGCCGCAGCCGACGAGATTCCCAGCAGCAGCCCGATGATCGTCACTGGAGCCGCAGCCAGGGCCAACAGATCCATGGGCTTCATTCTCAGGAATCCGGTCTCGGTCGGTTTGCCGTCCGCCTTCCCGCTCCATCCCGTCAGAATAGTCGTCAGATGCGCCGCAGCAAATGCGGCAACCGATGAAAACTTCAGCGTAGTGCTGCGATAGAACATCCAGTAGCCCGCATATGGAGCGAGCAGTGCCAGCCCCACCACTCCGGTCCAGAGCCCTGCATATAACAGCGACCACGCCCGAAGTCTCGCCAGCCACTCTCGCCGTATATCGGAAAAGGCTCGCCCCAGTAGTCCCAGCGCCAGTTCAATACCGATATACGGAATGCTCAACAGCAGCCCCGGCAGCACCACCACCTCAATCCGGCGTGGATCAATGCGCAATCCTTTGCCGCCATTCGGCGCGCCATTGACCTCACCTGCAAGTTTCGCCGTGAAATGCTCGCCTTCTCCGCTCACAGAAAAATTAAGCGTCTGCTTCGCCGGCTTCTGTGCGTCCAGCGGGCCAACCAGATCGCTCAACTTCTGTGCCACCGGAACACTGGCCAGAACCAACCCATAGCCAATCGCACAGGCCGCTGCGGTCGCCAGCAATCCAGACGCGGCAAAACCGAGCCCGGCGGTAAACCGCTTTCCCCAGCCTGCGCCGGCATGCGATGCCTTGTACGAACGTGTAGCTCCTCCTGCAAAGATCACCACCATCACCACGGCCAGCACCCACACGCCAAACGCCACCGGACCCACCCACGACCACTCCAGGTGTTCCCCAACACCCATGCGCGTCCAGAAGCTCGTCCATAGGGCAAACAGCAGCCAGGGCAGAATAAGTCTCAACTGCACCTTGCGATTATTGAGCAGATCAGTCTTTGATAACACTGAGCCCTCGGCGCCAGCTAGCCGCATCGCCAGTTGGCGTCTCAGGTTCGTTCCTAGTTGCAGCAGGGATAAGGCGGCAATCAGGCAAAAGAAGGCTTCAGCAATCCAGGGCAACGGCCCGGTCAGCGGACTGCAGTTCACCTGCCCGCGCTCGGGCGCCAGCGCCAGCAGCCGTATCAGCAGAAAGATAAAGCTCAGGGCTGCAACAATCGGTATCTGGTTCAAAATCGTATTTCGAAACCAGATTGAGATCAGCGTCCACGTATCCGCGGAGAACATTCCGCGCGCCGGTGTCAGGTAGCTTGCATAACGCTTCAGCCACTTGATCGGCTCTGGTGCGCGCGGCAGGCAGCCCGGTTCCGCCTGCGGAATCAACTCCTCGACCACCCCATCCCGTCCTCGAGGATTGCGCAAAATCCATGCCGCCAGAAACTCGTGAATGTAACCGCCGCCCGACACCGACGACAGATAGTCGATATGCGGCAGCAGCCCTAGCTGCGCCAGACCCTGCAGCATTCCAAGATTGAAAGTTGCGCTGCGAATCCCGCCCCCGGAAAAACAGACCCCGGTCAGCCCTTCTTTGCCAACGGTTTTGAAGATATCCTCAGCATCAGCCGTGCGGTGCCAGGATCCGCGGGCCTCCATCTCCTGTTCGAGCAGCCACTTGCTCGGCACATAATGCGTATGAATCGCGACCAGCTTCTGAAGCTTCGGGTTGTGCGGCAGGTCACTCTTCAAATCGTCCCGCGAGTATGTAGCATCCAGAAACCGCAGCGTCTTGGGAAAAACCACCTCCATCAACTCGTCGATCGGGATATCGTTGTTCCCCAGCAGATACCGCCTGACAAGGCGTCTCTTGAGGTTGGCGCTGTAGTCCAGCTCTGTCTTCAATTCCTCTTTGCTGTAGCTCTTGTCCTTTACCTGCACCGTCGTGGAAGCCGCGCGCCCAGCCAGCCCACGTCTCTCCGGAAAGAGCATGCCGAGGATCTCCGTTGTAGGCAGGTCGCGTGTCTCGGTGCCGAAGTGTTCCCATAGATCCTCGCGAAACTTTGCACTCCGCTCCAGCTCTGTGCGCAGTTCCAACTCGTTGTAAGCCCGCCCCTCCACCCGCACCATCTCGGGAAATGCCAGCTGCACAAGCCGATCGCAGTAAGTCTCGTTCGACTCCCTGCCCATCGCCTCTTTCTTATTGCTGCCCATCTCTCCGCCCTTTCTTGTCTATCTCAAGCCGGTCGCAATGCTTACCGAAGTCCAGCCCAGCCGGTTTGCAGTCGATTAAATCACGCCGCTTCTGTGCACGACAGAAGAATCCGGCCCCGGACTATTCCCGGCTGAATGGTATGGTGAATCCAGCGCCCACGGCGTTGCTCGATTTCATTGCCGATCCATCCTGCTCTTATGAAGACCGCTGCCAAGCTCAACAACATTCAGCTTCTCCGCGCATTCGCCGCCGTAGCGGTGGTCATCTTTCACACCGGCTTCGCCTTCCCCTATATGCGCCCGTTCGGTTCCTTCGGAGTCGATGTTTTCTTCGTCATCAGCGGCTACATCATGGCCCGCATTCTCGATCCGGACAGCGACTCCACAAGCGACTTCTTCTTCCGCCGCCGTGTGCTGCGCATCGTGCCGCCTTACTGGTTCTTCACCCTGCTGCTTTTCCTTGCTGCGCTTCGCGTACCCCAGCTCATGGGTGCAACGCGGGCCACCCTGGGCGATCTTTTAAAGAGCCTCTTCTTCATCCCGTTCAGCAAGGTCAATGGCCTCATCCAGCCGCTGCTTTTCATCGGTTGGAGCCTCAACTATGAGATGTTCTTCTATCTCTCTCTTGCCATCGGACTCCTCATTTCCGCGCGCCGGGCCGTCTGGTTCGGTGCGGGCCTCGTGCTTGCCACCATGCTCGCCTGTATGCCTTTCGCCGATGCAAATATTCCAGCCCGCTTTTACTCGCGTGACATCGTCATGGAGTTTCTCCTCGGCATCCTCAGCTATTACCTCTGCCGCTCTATTCCCGACACAACAGCGCGCAGACTGCGCGGCCTTGCGCTTTTTGTGGCAATCGCTTGCGCACTCCTGCTCATCGCTCTTCAGGGCGTCCTGCCACAACTGGCCAGGAATTTCTACGGCTACCGCACACTCTCCCTTGGTATCCCTTCGTTCCTGCTCGTGACCTCCGCAGCCGTGCTCTCTCAGGCTGATTGGGACACGCGTCTCTCGTGGCTCGTGCTCGTAGGCGATGCGAGCTACATCCTCTACCTCATCCACCCTTATTGCGAGTATTCACTCGACCGTGTCTTCGCTGTGCATCACCATTGGCTTAAGCGCGAGACAGCCACCGGAGCCTTCATCGGCGTTTCGTTCTCCATCCTGGCTGCTGTTCTGATCCACCTCTACGCTGAACGCCCCACCGTCCGCTTTCTCAATCGCAACTTCGGCGGCAAGCGCAAATCCACCGAATTCGCCACCCCAACCGTTAAATAGCGCCGGCGCTCAACCCGCCCTTGACTTCACCATCATCCCAGCCTCCGGATCACCGCCAGCCGCGTCTAATCTTTGTACCCGCTCAAAACGACATGGAGACCGCCTACATAGCCCTCGGCGCCAACCTGCCCAGCCCGGCCGGCACACCGCGCCAGACCCTCGACACAGCACTCGCGCGTCTCGGCGAACTCGGCGCCCTCGTCGCCCACTCCAGTTACTACGCCACAGAACCAGTTGGCTATGCCGACCAACCCGCATTCCTGAACGCCGCCGTCGCCCTGCAGACCGATCTCGCGCCCGAAGCCCTTCTCGAACGCCTGCTCGCCATCGAGCGCAGCTTTGGCCGCGATCGCTCCCATGGCATTCTCAACGGTCCTCGCACCCTCGATCTCGACCTGCTGCTCTACGGCGACCGCATCCTGACCACTCCGGCTCTGCAGCTTCCTCACCCCCGCATGGCTGAGCGTGCCTTTGTCCTGATCCCGCTTGCCGAGATAGCGCCAGACCTGATTCATCCTCTGTTGCAGAAATCCATGAAACAATTGCTCCAAGAACTGAAGCCCTGATTCCTCCCTCAAGGATTCTGATGTCGCGCCACAGGACTGCCCTCAATCCGGCATCGCCCCGGTATCTGCTTCTCATGACGGTGCTCCTCTGCCTGCTTGCTTCCTCGTGCCTTCCAGCCTCAGCTCAGACGCAGTCAACAACCTCCGCCCTCGTCTCCGTCTTCGACACCAGCGGAGCTCCCATCGTCGGCGCGCGAATCACGTCGCCCACTGGACAAGTACTCGGCATCACTGATTCCACCGGACGCGCAGACATCCCCTGCGCTGCGCCCTGCGCCGTTGTCGCGGAAGCCCAGGGCTTCGCGACCCGTCAGCTTCTCTGGCATCCCGGCTCGCCCATCACTCTTGAGCTCGCCTCGATCAACCAGCAGGTCTCCGTCACCGCCTATCGCACCCCACTCGGTGACCTCCAGAGTCCCGCCAGCACTCGCCTCCTCACCCCCACAGACCTTCACGAGTCCGCACCCATCACGCTCGACGGCCAGCTTCGCCTGATCCCCGGCGTTGAAACCTTCCGCCGCTCCAGCTCGCTCGTGGCCAACCCCTCATCGCAAGGACTCAGCCTGCGCGGCCTCGGGTCAACCTCGGCAAGTCGAACGCTGGTGACCCAGGATGACGTTCCGCTCAACGACGGTTTCGCCGGCTGGATCCACTGGGAGGAGCTTCCTGAGCTCTCCATCAACTCCATTGAAGTCGTACGCGGCGGCGCCAGCGATCTTTACGGCTCCAGCGCCATCGGCGGCGTCATCAACATTCTGCCCGTACGTCCGACCCAGAACCTCGTCGAGCTCAAGTCCAGCTATGGTGGCCAAAACACCTACGAGGATGCCCTGCTGCTCGAGGCCACCCATAGCCACTGGGGGATCCTCGCCACCGGCGGCGTCCTCGGCACGGACGGCTTTATCTTGACCACTCCTGACCAGCGCGGTCTCATCGACGTCCCCTCCAACGTCCACGCCCAAAACGGCCTTGTCCTCCTCGATCGCCACGACGCCCAATTCCGCCCGTATGCCCGCCTCAGCATTCTTAATGAAGCCCGCTCCAACGGCACCCCGGTTCAGGTCAACGGCACCCGTATCTGGCGTTACGCCACAGGCAGCGACTGGAGTGCACCGCACGACGGCAGCCTTGTCTACCGCTTCTACGGCTCAACCGCGCACTATCGCCAGACCTTCTCCTCCATCGGCCCAGGCCGAAACTCTGAAACCCTCAATCGCTTTGCCAAGACCCCTGACAATGAGCTTGGCGCCGTCGTTCACTGGAGCCAGCCCATTCTGACCAGCCGCTTCGGCCCCGGTCTGCTCTTCCTCGCCGGCGCAGACACGCATGACATACGCGCCAACGACCAGGAAGCCGTCATCCGGGCCGGCGTACAGACCGCAGTCAACCAATCCGACCGCCAACGCCAGACCGGAACGTACGCCGAGCTGCTCTTCACGCATAAGGCCTGGACCATATCCGGCTCCGGTCGCGTCGATTGGTTCTCGAACTTCGACGGCCTGACCTGGAAAAACGACACACCCAGTCCGCTCCCCAGCTTCTCTGAAACTGTCTTCGACCCGCGCCTCGGCCTATCGCGCAAGCTTGGCTCACACTACGCCATCTCCGCCACCGGTTTCCGAGCCTACCGGGCCCCCACCGCCAATGAGCTCTACCGCTCCACTCAGGTAGGCAGCCTGCTTACCCTGCCCAACAACGATCTCCGCAGCGAACGCGCTACGGGATGGGAAACTGGCATCGCCTCCGAATATCGCTGGGGTACCTTCCGCGCCAGCTACTTCTGGAATCGCGTCAACCGCCCCATTACCGCTCTCACCACCAGCCCCAACACCAACCCCATCCTGCTGATGCGTGAAAACCTCGGTCGAATCGAGAGCCGCGGCATCAGCCTCGATGCGGAGTTCCAGCCCACCCGCTGGATGACCCTGCAGGGCGGCTACCAGTACACCAACGCCACAGTGACCCAGAACAACGCGCAGTCCAACCTCGTCGGCAACTGGATTCCCCAGGTCGCCCACAACATGGCCACCGCCCAGCTACGCGCCTACCGGCCCTCTCTCGGCGTCATCAGCGTCCAGAGCCGTATCAGCGGACACCAGTACGACGACGACGCCAATACGTACCTGCTGCACAGCTACTTCAAGCTCGATGCCTACGCCTCACACGACTTCGGCAAGCGTATGGAGATCTTCGCGTCAGGCGAAAACCTCTTCGACCGCAGCATCGAGGTGGGCCGCACACCCACTCTCACCCTCGGTACTCCCCGGATCGCCCGGGCTGGCTTCCTCTTCAAACTCGGCCCCGGTAAGTAGGCAATCCCCTCTGCCCAGCTGAATCAGCTGTCCGTCTGCGGACACTGCAACCTGGTAGTGGACACTCAGTCTCGCGTCGGCCCTCTCAACTCACACAAAAATAAGGGCAATCGCCCAACAACCTTTGGGCAGGAACTTGCTGCTAAATCCTCGCGTACAGAGAATCAAGCCCATCGTCCAAAGGGCGCCACTCTGCCGGAACAGGCCCTCCCCCACCTTCAAGCAGGAGATCGAGAATGACGACGCTGATACAGGACGTGCGCTATGCACTGCGGCAACTGAAGCAGACACCGGGTTTCACCATCACCGTGCTGCTGACTCTTGCGCTCGGCATTGGCGCTAACGCGGCCATCTTTACCCTGGTCAACGCCGTCCTTCTTCAGCATCTCCCTGTCTCCGATCCCAAAACACTCGTCCGCCTCGGGGATGAGAACGACTGCTGTGTCAACTCAGGCACTCGCGACGACGGCAAGTACTCCCTCTTCTCCACCAACACCTACGAGTTGCTGAAAAAGAACGTCCCCGAGTTCGAAGAACTTGCCGCTATGCAGGCCGGATTCAGCTATCGTCCCGTCACCGCCCGGCGCGATGGCTCACAGACCGAGGCACGCTCCGTGATGGGTGAGTTCGTCTCCGGCAACTACTTCCGTACTTTCGGCCTGCGGCCTCAGGCCGGGCGTCTGTTCACCGATGCCGACGACGTCAAGGGTGCGCCGGTAACTGCGATTCTGAGTTACGAATCATGGAAACATGAATACGCCGGGGACACCTCGGTCATCGGCAGCACATTCTGGATCAACACCAAAGCTGTGACCATCATCGGCATCGCTCCGCAGGGCTACTACGGCGACCGCCTCATCAGCACGCCGCCCGAGTTCTATCTGCCTCTCCGGTCCATGGAACTGCTGGCGAACACAACCTACGTGAACGACCCCGATGTCGAATGGCTCTACTTTGTTGGCCGCGTCAAACCCGGCGTCGCGCTCGAGCCGCTCCAGCAAAAGGTCAGCGCCCTGCTTCGCCAGGCCTTTACACCCAGCAAGTTGTTCACCGGTCAAAAGGGCCAGGTCCTCTTATCCAAATCGCACATCGTTCTCACGCCGGGCGGTGGCGGCATTCAGAATATGCAGGAGGAATACTCCTCGCACCTGCATCTGCTCATGTGGATTTCCAGCCTCGTGCTCCTGATCGCCTGCGCCAACATCGCCAACCTGCTTCTGGTACGCGGAATGGGCCGCCGTGCCGAGATGTCCCTGCGCACTGCGCTCGGAGCAACGCGCACCCGCGTCATCCGTCAGCTGCTCACCGAAAGCGTCGTGCTCGCCACCCTCGGTGGCCTGGCAGGTCTCGCCGTCGCTTATGCGGGGGCGCACATGCTCCTGATGCTTGCCTTCCCCGACGCTAAGAACATCCCCATCCAGGCCAGTCCGTCTCTCCCTGTCATCGGATTCGCCTTCGCCCTATCCCTTGTCACCGGCGTCCTCTTCGGAGTCGCCCCGGCGTGGATGGCCGCAAGAAGCCAGCCCGCCGACGCACTCCGCACTGGCTCGCGCACCACGACCGGCGGAGCCACAGTCCTGCAGCGCGTACTGGTCGTACTTCAGGCCTCTCTCTCCCTGATCCTGCTCGTCGGCGCTGGCATCTTTGCCCAGAGCCTCAACAAGCTGCAAAGTACCGACCTCAAACTCGACTCCCGCAATCGCTACATCGTTCACATCAATCCGCAGGCTGCGGGATACAGCCAGAGGCAGGTCGAAGCCCTCTATCACACCATGGAAGACCGCTTTCATGCCATTCCCGGCGTCTTGAAAGTCGGCATCTGCACCTACACTCCCATGGAAGATAACAACTGGGGCACCGGCATCGCAGTGCAGGGCCAGCCTGACGCGACCATGGGAGCCTCCTTCGTCAAAGGCAATGCGGAGTTCTTCGATTCCGTCGGAACCCACGTCGTGATGGGTCGTGGAATCCAGCTGCAGGACACCTCCACCGCGCCGCCCGTCACCGTCGTCAACCAGACCTTCGTCAAGGACTACTTCAAGGACAAGAATCCCATCGGCCGCCGCATCGGACCTCCCAAGTCACCCGGCGACTTCGAAATCGTCGGCGTTGTCGAAGATAGCGTCTACACCGCCGTGCAATGGAAAGACCATCGCATGTACTTCGTCCCCATGATGCAGCGCTATGCGAGCGACAAAGACCCCATCGAAACCGACCTGTCGCTCTATGCCGGAGCCATCGTCCTTCAAACCGCGCGGCCCATGAGCGATATCGAGCCTCTGACGCGAAGGACGCTCGCCAGCATCAATCCCAATCTCACCATCGTCAAATTCCAGACCTTCGATGAGCAGATCGCCGATCGCTTTACCGAGGAGCGGCTGATCTCTCGCCTTACCTCGCTCTTTGGCGGCCTCGCTCTCCCGCTCGCGGCCATCGGACTCTATGGCGTCACCGCATACACCGTCGTGCGCCGCACCTCTGAGATCGGTATTCGCATGGCTCTCGGCGCGGAGCGCGGCAGCGTCATCATCATGATCATGCGCGGCGCGATGATTCAGACCTTGCTTGGCCTCGCCATCGGCATTCCCATCGCGCTCTTCTGCATCCGATACGTCAAGTCCCAGCTCTACGAGATCACCAGCGTCAACCCAACCGTAATGATCTTCTCCGTCCTGACCCTGACCGCAGCAGCCTGCATCGCCGGCATCATCCCCTCACGCCGCGCCGCATCCATCGACCCAGCCCGCGCCCTGCGAACAGAGTAGAGCAAGCATCACCAAACAGGGTGCCCCAGGTCTCGCTTCTGAGACCTGGGATCTACTTCTTCCCGACCACTAGCCGGGTGCCCCATCCTTCACGTTTTATGTGAAGGGTGGAAGACCACGGACCTCTGATTTACTTACTCATCCAGCCCACAAATTCAATCGAAATCCCTGCCAATCAAATTAGCCTTCCAACCCTCTCATCACATTTTCCGCATCATACCCGTGACACACAAATCGGACGGGAGATATTCAGATGACGGACAAATCGAACGCAGGCTCGATCGCATCCACTGCACTTTACGGAATTCTTGGCGCAGGATTGCTTTACTACGGTCGCACATCGAAACCGGGAATACGCACAGCCTTAGCCACGACCGCAGGCCTGAGCCTCATCACCAAAGCAGTAAGCTCCGTCGTCATTGCAGCCCTCGCGCCCTCCCGCAGTTAACACTTCGTAAGGACCACGCACACAGCACAGGTATCATTATGCAGACGCAATACTTACTCGCAGGCTGGTGCCCCACATCTCGCTTTTGAAATGTGGGATCAAATTCGTGCTGCGCACGAACTCTGGTCTCTGGCCCCCTGTCCGTCATTCCCAATTCGGGAAGTCTTTCTCCCCGCACCTCAAAAAAACTGCCCCTGCATTTGCATTGAATTATGCCCAAAAAGCGCATACTCATTTGCATACACCAAAACTCTCTCCAGGAAGACAAGCATGCCTGCCAACTCAGACGTGAAGCTTCTGCACGACCTCGGCAAGATCCTCAGTTCCACCGGCTTCAAACCCAGCCCCTTTCCCGCCGCCGATCCAACTGACGCGTTGCCGCTTTCCACACGGCATTCCAGCTGCATCGCCGTTGATGAATGCGTCGAGGCCTACAACCTCGCCTTCCGCAAAGAATTCGAGAAGAAAGATAACGAGTACGCCGCACGCCGCGCCGCCGCCGTCGCTTATCGTCAAGCCATGCCCGCCCTCAGCGGCTCACAGAATATCGCGGACTTCATCGCCTGCGTCGCCCACGGCCTCGTACTCGACGCCATCCCGGGCAATGACGCCAGCCGCCTCATCTACGCGGCACAAGTCGCCCACACTGCCAACCCCGTCTCTGCCACCAGTGTGACCCCGTCCCGCCGGCGCGGCCGCCCCCGTCACTCAGAAGAACTCAATGAGGATTCCGCCTTCGCCACCACCGCGTCGCCCGCTACAGACAGCCCCATCCAACTCGAACCATAATATTAACGAATCAGTAAATACCTGTTATCCAGAAAAATAACACTCCCCCCGGGGTCAGCGCTGCAACCCATTCATTCCATAGAAAACGGAATCCTGAATCCGAAAATTACTTCTTCTTAAACACCGTCGCCACCCGCTCCTTCAACAGCGGATCGTCAGGCAAATGCGCCCAGTCGTAATAAGCAGCCAGATCCCGCATCGCAATCACGCGATACCCATTCTCCTTGAGATACATCATGCAGCTGCGCAAAAGCTCCGGCGGCGTATTTACCCACGGATGCGCCACATCCGGCACGCCATGAAACTGCAGCACCGCGATCTTCCCATCCTTCGCCTGCGCCACCACCTTCTTGAAGTGCTCCAGCGTCCACCCAGGGTAAGAATCCCCCGTCGTCGGAATCAGCAGCGGATGATTCTTCTTCACATCCAGCGCTGGTCCAACCTGAATCTCGCCATAATCAACCTCCGGCTGCATGCCCCGCCTGGCCAGCTTGTAACCACGCGCCTGTAGCTGAGCAATCGCCTCCGGCCCAAAGTTGTCTCCCGGCCACCCGAAGCTCACCGGCTTTGGCACTCCAACTTTCGCCAGCGCCTCTTCCACCTGTTGCAGCTCCGCGCCGAGCGTCGGCCCTTTCTCTGGCGTTTGAAAGCCTGAGTGTGTCCAGGTGTGATTCCCAATCTCGAACCCGCGCCGGTTGAGGTCAGCCACTTCCTCCCAACTCATGAAGTTCGCCTTGTCCTCCATCCAGTTATGCGTGATGTAAAACGTAGCCTTGAACCCCAGCTTCTCCAGCAGCGGAGCCACAAAGGTGTACTGCGTCTTTACCGCATCGTCAAAGGTCAGCACCACCGTCTTGTCAGGCACCGGCGCAGCCGCCCGCGCAGTACAGGCAAGCCCGGCGCAGGCAAACCCCACACAGGCCAATACGACCAAACGCGAAAACTTCCGCTCGAATATCTTCAACCGCCCCTCCAGATATGCCTTTACTTCACCCCGGCCAGCTCACCCATTTTCAGATACACCCCGTTCGTCCATCCAAACCCGATGACATTGGACTTATATCCCGCCGTAACATGCACCTGTGCGTTCCCAGCCTCCACGTTGTACTTCTCGCGAATCGTCCCATCATCCGCGAAACCCCGGTCCACCGTCCCGCGAAACTCCCCCGCAATCCTCTTCGCATCGTCGCGATACTGATACGTCGCAAGCCCCGCCACGGCAATCCAGTTCGTCGGAGCCCACCCGAATGGCTCATCCCACTGCATCCCGCTGTTTGTCGCGCTCATCGCCAGCCCGCCAGCCCGCTCAAAGACCTTCAGCTTTCCTTCAATCTCCATCGCCTGCTCACGCGTCGCCACGCCAGCCCACAGCGCATAAAACGAAGTTACATAGGCATAACTCGAAGCCTTGCCCCGCGTAAAATCGAAGTCCTCAAACGTCCCTTCCTTCGCGCTCCACAGATAACGCTGCATAGCTGCATTGCGCTTCTTCGCACGCTCCTCCCACACATGCGCATCGGCCACCTTGCCCAGCACATGTGCAAAGTGCGCCATGTCCCGCTCATATCGGAACAGCAGGCTGTTCAAACACACCGGAGCATAGTGATGCGTCGCGCCAGAGAATGCCCCAAAGCGAAACGACGTGTCAAACCCCGACTCGCGCATCGCCCTGTCTCCCTCATAGAACTCATGCGTCAGTCTGTAACCATCCGCGTGCGCCCGCATGCAAACCTCAGAGACAGTAACATCGCAGCTCGTCTTCTTCAGCCGCACAATTTCGTTCGCATCAGGATGCTCCTGGCTCTTCACCAGAAATCCGGCATTCTGTTGCGGATGCGCCACCAGCCAGCGAATCACATCCGAATAGTAAGTCGAGTCATCGGCCATCTCCGGCACAGGCCCCTGTCCATAATCGAAGTACCGCGCCAGCCCTGTCGTACCCGCCTTGTGCTCCGGACGCAGCCATGTTTCATAATCCTTCTGCGCCTCGGCATAACCGCGCTCCAGCCATGCCCGCTTCGCCGCAGCGTCAGAGAAACTGCCCTGCGCCTCATACACCGCTCGCATCATGGAAGTAAGAAAGGGCGGTTGCGATCGCGTCAGAAAATAAGTCCGGTTCGCATTCAGCACCGCGCCGTAATGCTCTATCTCAAACCAGAAATTCTCCACCATTCCGCGGGCTAACTCCTGCCGCCCATCTGCCACCAGGCCGAGAATAATAAAGTAACTATCCCACCCATACATCTCATTGAATCGTCCGCCCGGCACAATGTACTTATTAGGCAGATAGAGCAACCCGGGCTGCATCCCGGCTCTCACCAGCTCCTCCGGCATCAGATCGCCCAGCTTGCCGACGCGCTTCGGCAGCGCAGCTACCTTCACCCCGCAACTGGCCGTAAGTTCACGTACCTTCGCAGGCGCAGGCACCTCCGCTGGAAGATACAACACCGGCTTTGTCGTGACCTTTACATCCACCAGCGAGTGGCAATCGGTCATCGACCGCGAAAGCTCATCCCATCCCGCGTGTATATATGCCAGCGTCGCCGCCGGATCCACCGCTTTCGTGCCTGCCGTGTTTGTCTCAGCAGCCTGCTGTGCCCACAGCCCCGGCGTCGCTGTCAGCAAGACCCAAATAGAACACCTTCGCAATATTCCCATACTGCACAGGAGTCTACAGCACCCGATGTCCCGGGAACATCTTGCACCGGGCCGGTGTCTATCTCGGCAGCAGGATCTCCACAATCCGTCGCAGCGCTGCTAACTGAATAACTCACTAACTCGCTGCAGGCGAAGCGTGCTAACTCACGCTAAAGGAGTCCCATGTTCGAAGACGCTACCTTCCACTCTCGCGGCATCCTCCCCAATCAGGCCCCCAAATGGATGCTGTTAACATCTGCTGTCAACGCTGCCCTCGTCGCTATGCTCATCGTGCTTCCGCTTCTCTATCCCGGCACAATGCCCGGCCAGTTATTCCACCGCATCCTCTACAACCCGCCCGCCGAGCCAGCCCCCTTCGTGCAGCATTCACTCAGTCAGCCTGCAAACGCCTCCGCTCGTCCCATCCCAAATCCATTCATCGCGCCGACCATAGTCCCCACTCTTATCTCAAGAGATCCGGTCGGGCCGCCCCCCGGGCCAACCGCTCTCCCCTCCGGCACAGGCGACATTCCCGGCGCTCTCAACCCATCCACGTCCGTCTTTCACACCGCCCCACCACCTACGGTCCAGCCGGCATCCTCCGCAAAGAGAATCATTTCAAGCGGCGTGTCCAATGGCCTGCTTCTCTCTCGCACCAATCCCACCTATCCGGCAATCGCCCGAATCATGCATATCTCCGGCACAGTAGTTCTCACCGCCACAATTTCAACCACCGGCCGCATCGAAAATCCCCAGGTTGCAAGTGGTCCACCCGCGCTCCGTCAGGCTGCGATCGATGCAGTCCGAACCTGGCGCTATCGTCCCTATCTGCTCAACAATCAACCGGTGGAAGTTGAAACGTCCGTCTACATCGTCTTCAAGCTGGAGTAACGTTACGAGAAGCCGTCGAAAAATAAACTTCTAATTCAGTCTTGCAATTACATTGCCTAACCCAACCGAATAACGAAAGCAGCTACACCAAAGTAACTGCCTGGGCTACCATACCTATAACTTTCGAGACGAACACCCGCTGGAGAAGATACAGAGATACGAATATAAAACACAAAGGCCGCGATCAACGATCGCGGCCTTTACTTCAAACCTCAATATATCTGAAAATAATCGCTCTGCACCCAACAGAAGTACGTTGCTATCTCCAGCTATTCTTTAAGCTTTGGCTTTCTGCGCTGCCCAACGCCTGCGCTGTGCATCTGCGATGGCCTTGCGGGCTTCGGGACTAAGTACGCGCTTTCCGCTCGTCTTAGCCTTTGCCGGCCTCCCCACCTTCGCAGCAGGTTTCCTGCCGGGCTTGCCTTTTACTGCGGAGATCTTGGCTTCTACTTTGCCAGTCTCCGAAAGAAGATTGCGTACTTGCTTCAGCCGCGCAATCTCCGCATCTAGTTGTGCGATGATACCGTCAATTGCCATAGGCCAAAGAATATCGCATTCCTGTGGATAAGTCGAACCACGTCCATCTAATTTGCAAGAGCGTTCTGTTTTGAACAATCCAAGTCCGGAATGGATATAGCCGCTGGTCACTTTAGATAGGTCATCTTTCGCTCTAGCAGCTTGCTCTTAATCGAGATTCGATCTATCCGAAGTTAGCTCCAACAAGATTTTTAGTTCACAACAAGAGTCACCTGAACACTGCGCGTCAGGCCCGCCGCCGTCGCATTAATGGTCACCGGATAACTCCCCGCCGGCGTTCCTCCGCCCCTATGCACTTCGCTCATCGATCCACCCGCACCTGCGCAGCTACTCATCCCGCCCATCACAGCCAAACCCAATACAACAACACATAGCCATCGCTTCCATCGGCGTCGGCCTCTCCACATTCCCGCTGGCGCCAGCAGTCCGCAAAGCACCAGCGCTGTCTCTTCCCATTTCGCTCCACCCCATGCCCGCCTATCCGCAGCCAAAGTTTTGTTCGCGCCCGTCGCAATCCCCAGTTGCACATTACCCGTCACCTTCAGCGTTCCCAACTGCGGCGGATTGAAGACACACAGAGCACCTGCAGGCAACTGCCCGCATGTAAAGCCAAACGTTCCCGAACTTCCGCCCAGCGGCGTAACTGCCAGCATGTAATAAGCAGTTTGCCCAGCCACCACAGTCCCCTTCGTGCTTCCCACTACTGCAATCCGAAAATCCAGTCCTATCCCCTCTAGCTGCACGCTTGCCGTCCCGCCGTTGTCACTCGCAACAAACAGCGTCCCCTTCAGTCCACCCGCCGTCGTCGGAGTCAGAGTTACATTCACCGTGCAGCTTGCACCACCTGCCAGTGTCGCTCCGCATGTATTTGCACTGAATCCGAATCCATTCGCGCTTCCGGTTGCATCCACACTCACGGTCAACCCGGTAAGTGCCGTCGCTGTCCCTGTATTCGAAACCGTTACCGTCACTGGTTGAGCAGCCTGCCCCACACCCGTAGTGCCGAACTGCGCCACCGCCGAGTTCACAGCTATGCCGGCCGGCAACGCACCGGTCCCACTCAACGCTACCGACGCCG
>Ga0206958_1049_pt1 | contig 37347 bp, 31 predicted proteins | sample Alteio_BWOrgHeat_33_FD_152968 | JGI IMG/M metagenome (GOLD analysis project Ga0206958, IMG submission 152968) | Enriched cells from forest soil in Barre Woods Harvard Forest LTER site, Petersham, Massachusetts, United States -... | ecosystem: Environmental > Terrestrial > Soil > Temperate forest >... | reverse complement strand
CCAAGTCTTCCGTTTCCCAAATCTCGAGCATTTTGAACAAAACATCCGCTCCCAAACCAAGATTGCACCGCTTACGGATCAGCAGCTTGCAAAGAAGGTCGGATGCTTCAAACTCAGTGTGGTCAACACCCGCTGGGTCAAAACTCCTTAGTCGGGAATCAAATGTCTGTTAGAGAATAGATTATGTCCAAGAGCATCTTCACCTCGGGCCTTACTGCAACGCTGCTGCTTTCGACGGCCTTCGTTCAAGCACAAAAAGTCTCCGATCCCAAAGCCTCTTATATCGACATCAAGCAACGTCACGCGCAGCTCGCGCAAACCGCTGACCCACGCACAAAATCCGCCATCACTTCTCTCAACTCCTGCGTCACGCTCCCTGTCGTCCAGCCGCCAACCGGCCGTATGATCATTCCCAAGCACTACCTCAAGGGAAGTCACGGACCGACAAACCCCGAAGAAGCTAAGGCCACTCGCGTCTACAACAACTTCGAGCGCCGCGTCACCGCGGGCATGAATCAATGGCTCGTCAGCTTCAACAAGGACGAAGCCCAGTGCGCCCAACAGCAGATCGATCTATGGGCCAGCGCCAAAACCCTCCTCGACTACGACCCGAAGGAAAGTTCGCAGGCGTGGTATCAGGTTGAATGGACGCTTAGTTCCATAGCCGTCAGTGAATCCGTTCTCGTCAATGAGGCCTCTCTCGACCCCATCCAAGTAAAACGCGACATCGCGTGGTTGAACAAAGTAGCCCACCGCACCGTCGACTTTGACAAGGCCGACAAGCAAACGAACAATCATCACTACTGGCGCGGACTTGCCGCTGTCTCGACTGGTGTAATCTCCTCTGACGACGATCTCTTCAAGTGGGGGATCGGCGTCTTCAAGCAAGGCATCAACGAAGTAGACTCGCGCGGCGCTCTCCCGCAGGAAATGGCTCGGCACGAACGCGCCATCCACTACCAATCCTTCGCGCTTCAGCCTCTCATCCCACTCGCCGAATTCGCCGAGCGTCAGCAAGTCCCTCTCTATACTTTCAAATCACGCACAGGCCGCTCTGTAAAGGATGCCGTCAACTTCCTCGGTGAAGCCCTAGCCAACCCGGACATCATCAAGAATTACTCGCAAGACACACAAATGATCGACGACAAGGGAACCGACTTCTTCTCATTTGCCGAGTTCTATTCCCGCCACGTTTCACCAACAGACATTCCGGCGACCATCCTACAAGGCCTCAAAAGCCCAACCTTCGCAACGCGCATCGGTGGAAGCACCACCGTCATCGACGGCTACGTTCCTTCTGCGTCAAACTAATAGCACTAAAGTAGGCATTCCATGAAGCGAGTCCGTTACACCAAGTTCACCGGCGATCTCTCCTCCAGCTTCGGTCTCGAAGACCTGATGCAAAAGCTATCTGACTTCCTCCTCGACTCCGGCTTTCAGGATCCCTACTCACGCTTTCACGAGTTCAATGACCAGACGATCCAAAATCTTCGCGAAGCTATCCGCGAAGCCCTCGAGTCCGGCGAACTCTTTGATGAAGAGTCTCAGCAGAAATTTGAAGCTCTCTCTGAAGATAAGGTCGAAGAACTCATCGATCAGATCATCCAAAAGATGCAAGACCAGAACTTCATCAACGCCGAGCAGCCCGAACAGAATCAAGCACAGCAAAGCGAGAGCAACGCAGAGGCCCGCTTCGAGGTCACGGATAAGGGCATGGACTTCCTCGGCTACAAAGCCCTTCGCGAGCTGCTCGGCCCTCTAGGCAAATCCAACCTTGGGCGCCACGACACTCGCCACGAAGCCGCTGGTGTTGAGGTTAATGGCTCCTCGAAGCTCTACGACTTCGGCGACACACTCAATCTCGATCTCACAGCGACGCTCTCGAGCGTCTTCGCCCGCGAGGGCATCCGCACCGCAATCGAAGGTGAAGAAAACTCTCCACTGAACATCGAGTACTCTGATCTCCACGTCCACCAGTCCGACTATCAATCTTCCTGCGCCACTGTTGTCATGCTCGACTGCTCTCACTCGATGATCCTGTATGGCGAAGACCGCTTCACTCCAGCCAAACGAGTTGCCATGGCACTCAGTCACCTTATCCGCACCCAGTTTCCGGGTGACACGCTGAATCTGGTGCTCTTTCACGACACGGCGGAAGAGGTTCCGGTCTCACAGCTCTCTCGCGTCAAGGTGGGTCCCCATTACACCAACACCCGCGAAGGCCTGCGCCTCGCCCAACGCATCCTCGCCCGTCAAAACAAAGACATGAAACAAATCGTCATGATCACTGACGGGAAGCCCAGCGCGCTCACGCTACCTGACGGTCGCATCTACAAAAACGCCTTCGGCCTCGATCCTCTCGTTATCTCCGAGACCCTCGAAGAAGTTAGCCGCTGCAAACGCTCGAACATCATGATCAACACCTTCATGCTTGCCAGCGACTTCTCCCTTATGCAGTTTGTGCAAACCGTCAGCGCGATGTGCCGCGGCAAGGCCTACTTCACGACGCCGCAAACCCTCGGCAACTATTTACTCATGGACTTCATGTCTCGGCGAATGAAAACAATTCACTAGATCAAGCTCATCTTCTGTTCTCGAAGAAGGCCGCAAGAGATGCGCATCCTCATGGCTTCTCGCCCCCCTGTCCTTCTTTCTCGCCTTTATGCCTTAAATCCAGCCCAAACTTCGGCGCAGACTTCGTCCCGCTGATCTTTACCGGAATCTCCGCCCCCGCCCCGTCCTTCTTAAAAAACGGATCGACCGGCTTCAGCAGAATCGACTTCCATTTTGAAGCCACCATCTGCGACACCTTTGCATCCGTCCGCATCTTCCCATCAAATTCAAACTCATCGCCATTCAGCGAATACTTCCCTGTCAAAGCTACCGTTGCCCCTGGCAGCGTGTAGTCGAGTCTGCTAAAGCTCAGTTTCCCTTCACCCAGCACGAACAGGCCTACCATTTGAGAGTGGACATCCTCAGCACCTGGCTTCGCTTCCTTAGCATCACCCTGCGCCCGTAAACTGAGCATATCCACCTTGTCCTGGACTTCAGGATTCGTAAAGTGGATCTGTCGCAGCGTGAAACCACCCTTCAGTCCAAGCTTCCGTGTCACGCTCTGCTTCCCCGGCGGAATATGCATCTTCGTCTTCATCGACAACCGGCCCGACATGACGACCGGGGACGTCTTAACACCCAACTCAAGAAAATCCTGTATCCGGGCGTTAGGAACATTTACATCCAGATCAATGATGTGCCCTTTCCCTTTGACGTTGATTACCGCGCCGCTGCATGAAAAATCAGACTCACCCAGGCGTGCGTCGACCGGTTGCAGATACGTATCCCCATTAGTACCGTCCACTATTGCATGAAACTTCGTATGGAGCGGCATTGGATGATTCGCCGTGTCCAGGGAAAAGTCCTGCATCTCCGTTGTTCCATCTACAACAATATTGTCGAGCTGCCCTGTAAACTCTCCTATCGAAGACAGGATTCCGCCCAGACCTTTGATGGTGTTTAGGTCAGCATGATCGAAGGTGTAATGCCCTGTAACTGTCGAATCTCCAGGACTGTCGTTGTTCCACGGCCCAAACGTTCCTTTCGCATGGATATCGCCTGTCGGAATCGCGTTGACCAGTGTCGCGTCGTACTCCCACGGCTTCGTTGGCCCCACATCGAGCAGCACAATGCGGCTCAGTTTGTAATCCTGCGGATCCTTGTCCGGCTTCAAGGTCCCGATGACAAGCTTCGAATCATCAAACACTATCTGATCCACCACAATCTTTATCTTTCCGATATGTCGCTGCCCCTTCGGCGCTTGTGCCCTCATCTCCTTCGGCGGAATGAGAATCGCCATGTCTTTCACATAGACTGTCCCCACATGCATCGGCTTTGAAAACAGCCCCTCCCAATCTGCATGAAAGGAAAAATGCCCAAGCCCAATAAGCGGGTCCGTTGCCCCCGCTGCAACTACCTCGTCCTGCGGATAGATCCGTAGTCCGCTCCCCGAGACTTCAACTCCCTTCACCAGAGAAACGTTAAATCCATCCATCTCGACTCGACTGTTAAATCGCGCGCTCAGCGTCTCGATGATACGGCTCTTCAGAATTGGCATCGCGCGGTGAATTATCACCTCCCCGATAACACCAACGACCACAACCATCATCAACAGGCAAGCGGCAATCCACATCAACACCCGGCGGCGCCTCGAGACACCCCGATGTTCTAGCTGCTGATCTTCCTGATCGACCAAATCACTCACCAAGTCCCTTTGATGCGAAAACGGAAACCCCCGTTTACCGCATCTGACCCGGTAAGTTCGTTACGTTCTGCCCATCGTGATATACCGAAACGATCTTCCGTGTATTACGAATATCAATCAGAGGATTGGCATCGAGCACCACGAGGTCGGCGCGCTTCCCCACAGCAATCGTGCCACGGTCGGAGGAGTGAAGTAGCTTTGCATTCTCACCGGTGGCCGCAGTGATCGCCTGCATCGGTGTCAATCCCGCCCGCACCATCAATTCCAGTTCCCGATGCTCTGCAAACCCAGGAATACGTCCAGGCAACGCACCAGAATCCGTACCAAACCCGACATTCACTCCGGCATCGAAAAGCTTCTTCAAATTCTGCTGACCAATAGCAAAATCCTTCCGATGTTGCATCGTCTGCGGATCGTCATTGATCTTCTTCGGATAATCAGGAGCATCAAGCTTCGCCATCAGCAAGTGGCCCGCAGCCTGCCGGAAAAACTCCGACTGCATAAACTCCGGCCGATCCGCATAAATAAAAAGAGACTCGTCAACCGTGAATGTCGGCACATACCAGACCCCACGTCTCTTCATAGCCTGAACAAACGCGTCATCCACCACCTCGTCTCTCACCGAATGCGCCAGCACATCGACGCCATCCGCTACAAGCCTCTTTGCATCTTCCAACGCATACTCATGCGCCGCTACTCGAAGATGCTTTCCATGCGCCTCGTCAATCACAGCCCTGTACATCTCCGGACTCATCTCCGGGGCGGTCCCATTCTGCTTATCCACCCATATCTTCACGATATCTGCATGATGCGCTGCTAACTCATCAACATCCTCTCGCGCCTCATTCACTGACTTTGGTCGGTAGATCTGATCCGCCGCGGCTGGCAATCCCGGAGCACCTCCCGGCACACCAATTCCACGCCCTGCGGTATAGATCGTTGCTCCACCTAATCGCCCCGCTCTTTGTTCTTCTCTCAGTTCGTAAACCAGGTCGCGGTTCACCCCGAGCGACATAATCGTTGTCACACCATATTGTTCAAACTGCTTCAACTGGGTCGTCACATTCTCCCTCATATAGGCAGTCGCTGACGACTCCACATTGTCAATCATCAGCCCAAGATGAGAATGTGCGCTGATAAGCCCGGGAATCACCGTTTTTCCGTGAAGTTCAACCACGGTTGCGCCGGTCGGAACAGCCATGTCAGCCGCACCAACCGCAGCGATCCGACCATCCCGCAACAGCAACGAGATATGTTCTCGCGGGAGCGATCCAGTTCCATCAATCAGCCGCACATCCCGCAACAATACCACGCGCGCCGACGTCTGCTGTGCCAACGAAACTCCTGCGCCGATCACACCCGATAGGACCATCAAGCGAAGAAACATAGCTGCACTCCTGGTTATTTGGATGCGGCTGTTGCCCGCGAATACGTTATCTCTGTCGCTCCCGCCACAGACGACACAATCCCCATGCAGCCACCGAGCAGTTATCGACAATCCCCCCATCCACGATCATCTCTTCAAACTCGGCAACACTCACCCGGCACACAACGAGGTCATTCTCTTCTTCATCGCGTTCCGGCTTACCCATCGTCAACCCTTCTGCAAGAAAAACATGTTGCTTCTGATTCATCACTCCATAAGCAATCTGCAGTGTCGATAAAAAGGTTATCTGCTTCGCCGTCAAGCCCGTTTCTTCCTTCAACTCGCCGCGGGCCATCTCCTCCGGAACGACGTTCGCCGTCTCCCACCCACCCTGCGGGAGTTCCAGGTGACGTGCACCCACCGTATACCGGAACTGTTCGATCAGATATACAAACTCGCCCTCCGCGGTCACATCCAGAGGAATAATGATCGCCGCAGGATCCTTATCAACCACTCCATAAATCCCGCGCACCCCGTTGGACCGCTCAATCACATCCTCGCGGACGCTGGTCCACAGATTCCGGTAGACCTCCCGGCTGCTGATCGTCTTTATCGTCACATCTACTCCGGAACCAAAAACTCCAGATGGGACGGATACTTCTCCGACCCATAGATCGTCTGCGTCGCCGCTTTATACGCACTCGCAGGGGCCGTCATGATATTCGGAACAAACGTCTGCGGGTTCCTGTCATACAAGGGAAACCAGCTCGATTGCACCTCTACCATAATCCTGTGCCCCCTCAGAAACGTATGGTCCGCGCCATGCAGGCTCCACTTGAATTCAGTCACCTTCCCAGGTGTCAATGCCTCAGGCTTTTCAAAACTCTTCATGTACCGACCGCGGAAAATCTCATCCACGATCATCAATTGAAAACCAGCCATCGGTGCCGGAGCATCATCCGGATATACATCGATCAGTTTCACTACCCAGTCCGCATCAGTGCCTGTCGTCGAAGCGAAGATGTCTGCCATCACATCGCCTGTAATCGTCACATCATGATCCAGTACTGGTGTCTCAAAGTTAGCAAGATCCTTCCTCGAACTTACAAACTTTTGGTCCTCTACCAACCACGTCCTCCACTTCGAACCATCTCCATAGGTCGCCTGAATGGGTCGGTTCCGGTAAGGCACCGGATTCGCTGGATCCGCAACATAAGATCCAGCAATTCCGCCCCCCTGAGGGGTTGTAAAACCAAGTCCCGCATCCTTCGTCAGATAAAGCTTCGCAGCATGAAACCCCGTCTTCGGCGGCCACGTGTCATAGTGTTCCCAATGATTCACACCTGTCCGAAAACTAGCCGTGTCCTTCAACTCAAATCCAGCGCGCCCCTTCAGATACCTTTCAAAAAAAGGCGCTTCGATCGTCTTCCGGTACTGTTCCCCCGCATCCACTCCAAAATTAACGTCGCCCAGACTCAGGGTCCGTCTGTTCCATCCGCCATGGTTCCACGGCCCTAACACCAGAAACACCTCATGATCCTTGTCATGCGGCTCCAGCGCGGCATACTCCGCCTGTGTACCCCACATATCTTCCTGGTCCCACCATCCACCAACCTCGAGCGTCGGCACGTCGACCTTCGTTAGATGCCTTTCCACCGCCATATCCTGCCAGAACTTTGTATACGCCGGCTGCGTCAGGAACACCTTTGCCGTCGGCAGATCCTGCATCTTAGCCGCCTCCGCTGCACCAGCAAAGTTCACATTTCGCAAAAAGAAATCGAACGTGTCCTCCTTGCTTTGCACACGAACGTCTGTCTTTTGCCCCTCGAGCTGCTGCACGTAATCGAAACCGTAGGTCTCCCGAAACGCCCCATTATGGAAGAAGTCGTCCCCGATCCAGATATTCGTCATCGGAGCTTGCGGCGAGATTGCCTTCACTGCCGGATGCGCTTCGATCCCTGCCGACATCGCCAAAAAACCAGGATATGAAACCCCGAACACGCCAACCTTTCCACTATTGTTCGGAACATTCTTGAGCAGCCAGTCAATTGTGTCCCGTGTATCGGTCGTCTCATCCACATCGTTTTTAGTTGCATGAGTAACAATCGGGCGATTCATGACAAACTGCCCTTCAGATTTATAGCGTCCGCGAATATCGCCAAATATAAAGATGTACCCACTCGCCGCCAACTCCGGTTTACTTAAGTTCACCGACTTCGACGAGTTGTTGTCCGTTCCATAAGGCGTTCGCTCCATCAGAAACGGCAGCGGTTCTCCCGAACTCTCCGAACCCCCCGGCCGTAGAATCACGATGTGTAGCTTCACTCCATCGCGCATAGGCACCATCGCATCGCTGCGCGTGTACTCTTTCGACCCAACCGTCTGGGTCGTCTCCTGCGCCTTCGCGACGACAACCGAAACCAGAAACACTACGGAAAGAACAGCCCCTGTGCACTTGCGAAGTGTCATCGATCCTACCCTCAAGTGAAATGGAATTCTGAAGCCGGAATCCAGATGCAACTTACCCTTGGGCAATTGGCTCGCTTGGAATAGGCGTTGCCTCACACTTCCATCCTTCTCTGCCATGTGTCCCATCGCAAAACGGTCGCTTTGAGGACATCCCGCAACGGCAAAGCGAGATCGCCGGCTTTCCCGTCAGATCCCACTCGTTCCCATTCACATCGACCAGTGCAATCGGCCCCTCAACACGTAAAGGTCCGTTGGGGCGAACCGTAATCTTTACTGTAGGCGGCGCCGGAATAACACTTGAAACCTCGTCAGACATAAAACTCCTTAGCCCTCTCGTGTGAGAAGACATTTTTGATAGAGCCAGAATAGCAAACGAACGAGTTCTACTTCAGGAAGGCCACTTCTCATCCACCTCAACCTCGTCGATATAACACCAGCCCCAATCTTCCCCCGGCTCCATCGACCTCATAATCGGGTGCTTCGTCGCATGGAAATGCTTTGTCGCATGTTTATTCGGCGAAGAATCGCAACACCCCATATGCCCGCACTCCATACACATCCGCAGGTGCACCCACCTCCCGCCAATCTTCAAACAATCCTCGCAACCCTTGGCCGACGGCTTTACCTTGTGGATATGGTTCAGATGCGTACACTGCATGGCATTCACCTTCCTCGCACCTGATTCTACCCTCATCGCCAGCCAGGTTCGGATCCTGGCTCTTAAACGCCGAGACCCTCTGAAATTCCATACTCCTTCAGTTTGCGATAGAGAGTCGTCTTACCAATCCCCAACAGCCTCGCCGCCATCAATTTGTCGCCATTCAGTTGTCGAATCGTCCCGAGAATCGCATGCTTCTCCATCTCCGCGATCGATACGATCTCGCCGTTTTCGGAACGCACACCCTCTCCACGCTCAGCTTTCAACTCTGTGCGAACGGAGGGTTCCTGCCTCAACCGGAAATTCTGCAACTGCGTCGGCAGGTCGCCCATGTGCAGCAACGGCCCGGAAGACAACGCACACGCGCGTTCAATCGCATTCTCCAACTCCCGCACATTGCCCGGCCAGTCATACTCAGTCATCACTCGAAGCATCGAGTCGGAAAAGCTTCGCACGGCTCCAGTTTCCCGCTCCAGCCTCTTCAGGAAATGCATCGCCAGCGCCGCAATATCCTCCCGTCGACTCCGTAGTGGAGGAATTCGCAGGTTCACCACATTCAACCGGAAGTAAAGGTCCTTGCGAAACCGCCCCTGCTCCACCATCGCTACCAGGTCACGATTGGTCGCTGCCAAAACACGTACCGAGATTGGCCGCGCCACCGTCGAACCCACCGGACGCACCTCCTTCTCCTGCAGGGCCCGCAACAACTTCGCCTGCAAATCCAACGGCAACTCCCCAATCTCATCCAGAAACACTGTCCCGCCCTCAGCCGAAGCAAGCAATCCTTCCTTTGCACGGTCGGCTCCGGTAGACGCCCCTTTCACATGCCCGAACAACTCGATGTCGATCAGCGTTGGTACCAACGATCCGCAATCCACCGCAACAAAAGGCTTCGCCGCATTCGGCCCATTGAAGTGGATCGAGCGCGCTACCAGCTCTTTGCCTGTCCCGCTCTCTCCAAGAATCAAAACCGGGTGCGTCGAATATGCCACCTTCGACAAGATCCGATACAGCTTTTCCATCTCGGGAGACCGTCCCACCAGTCCGCCCATTCCCTGTTGCGTCCTGAGCCTTTCCCGCAACTGCCGGCTTTGCACATCAAGTTCCAGTTGTTTCGCCGTTCGCTCGAGAACGATAGTCAACTCCTCCAACGCAAACGGTTTCGTTAGATAATCTCCCGCACCGATACGCATCGCCTCTACTGCCGAGGCGACCGTCGCGAACGCCGTCATAACAATCACCGCCGTGTCGGGATGCAGGGCCTTCACCTGCTCCAGCAGCGGCAGACCACCGCCTCCGGGCAGCTTCAGATCCAGCAGAAGCACATCGACCCGTTGATACTTCAGAATCTCCCGTGCCGTAGTCGCACTCTCCGCTCCGAGTACGACGGCAAAACCCATTCCTGATGCGATCTGGCAACAAGCTTTTCGCACAGTCTCGTCATCATCCACCACGAGGACATGCAGCAGGCCAATATTTTCCACGCCACTTTTCTTCGCTCCAGTCTCTGGCTCCGAAACAGCCACCGGCGACACGCCAACCAAGACTCCCGACGGGGCATCTGTTGACCCCAGACGATCTCTGACCATCGGCCTGCCCTCTACTCGCTCTCCGAACATCTCGACCTCCAACCGCTTTAGTCCGCCCGAACCTTCAGCACTCAACATGCAATCCACCCAGCCTCTCCCTTCAACACCATCTTCACCTCCAACTCCATCCTCTTAGCCTCGTCCTGCCGCATCTCTGCCTCGGTCTGCTTCACCGCATACCATTCGACTGAAATGTTCGTCCCCACATCCGGCTGGCTCTCGATATTCAGGCACCCTCCCGAGATGGCAACAAGCTCCCGCACGACGCGAAAGCCTAGTCCACGTCCATTCGCACTCGAAATCCCACCAGGCTGCATCAGCCGCCGCACGGCTGCCCGATCCATTCCACAGCCGCGATCCCGCACCGTCATGCGTACGCGCTGTCTTGCCTCAGAAGACTCGTCCAGTTGCTCGACCACGCCTTCAACATCGATCGAGATAGCCCCAACCCAGGGAGTCGCCTCCGCCGCATTCTTCACCAGATTCGTTAGAATCCGCTCCACCGCCTCCACTGGCACCGCAACCGGTTGAAACGCTCCCAGCCCATAGGAAACATCGAGCGCTCGTCCGGCAACCCGGCTCAATAGGCCGCGGCATCTATCCACGAGATCCGGTAAAACCGAGAGCTCCGCCTGCATCGCCGTAGACAGCTCAGTCCGCGAGTGATTCATCAGTCGGTTGATCATCGCCCAGCTACGATCACTCAATAACCGAAGCTCTGCCGCATACTCGCGGTGCTCTTCGTGCAATACGCCAGGCATCGCCAGTAAATCGGAATAAAGGCTGAGTGCACCCAGCAAATTTCCGGCATCATGCGCCAGCCCGGCACCTTCCGCAACCCGCGCAATCGAAGCATCCGGTTGCTCCGACGCCTCTGCCGCCCTTCGCACAACAGGCCCCGCGATACGGTTGAAGCCCATCTCACGCACGACATGTCGAAGCGCTGCAAATTTTCCTGAACCAAGCTCTGAATCTGAGGCAGTACTGCTCTGCGTTGCCTGCATTCGTCCTTCCGCCAATCCCTGCTCAACTTGCCCTTACAGCAGATACACTCCCGTAATCATTTTGTGTGCCAAACTGGGACATCTCTCGCTGAGTAACCGTACATCAGTCAAAAAGTAATCCGCGACAACATTCCGATGGCTCAGTCATTCCCAATATAGAACTACCTTCTTCCTCCAAACTCCAGAAAATCCTCAACAAACCCTCAATCCGGTAATTTTTTCCCATTCTGGAACTGTCCCATTTTGGAACCAATTCCCCCTTGTCCCTCCGCCTCGGCCAACCCCGGCCGCCAAATTCATAAGAAGAATCTCACATCTATAATCGCTGAATGTCCGCAGTTACCTCCGCTCCCCAGCTCTTCCGTCCCGACAACCGTTCCGCAGACGCGCTCCGCCCCGTTCGCATCACTCCAAACTTCGTCGCCATGGCAGAAGGCTCAGTTCTCATCGAGTCCGGCAACACCCGCGTCCTCTGCAACGCCACCATTGAGCAGGGCGTTCCTGGCTGGCTTCGCAACTCCGGACGTGGCTGGGTTACCGCCGAGTACGGCATGCTCCCCCGGGCCACTCTCACCCGAACTCCACGCGAGGCCGAACGCGGCAAGATCGGCGGACGCACCCATGAGATACAGCGCCTCATCGGCCGCAGTCTACGCTCCGTGGTCGACATGAAGGCACTCGGCGAGCGCACCGTCATCCTCGACTGCGATGTTCTCCAAGCCGATGGGGGAACACGCACTGCTGCCATCAGCGGGGCCGCGGTTGCCCTGGCATTGGCTCTTGGAAAACTCGTCTCCGCAGGAACCCTGAAGGCCTCGCCCCTAAAACAAATGATCGCCGCCACCTCCGTCGGCATCGTCGACGGAAACATTCTCCTCGATCTTTGCTACGAAGAAGACTCCCGCGCTGCGGTCGATATGAATGTCGTCATGCTCGCCGACGGTGGCCTAGTCGAAACTCAGGCCACAGCGGAACAAAACTCCTACAGCCGCACCCAACTCAATCAAATGCTCGACTATGCGGAGAAAGGCATTCGCGAGCTTCTCTCGGCCCAGCAACAGGTTCTGGCGTCGGCAAAATAGTACCTCTCGTCGCTGCTGCAAGCCTGTGGATTCTGTGTCGCTTCAAACGCTACCTGGCAAATCCCACGGCGCGTCCAAGCTTCTTGCTGTCATACATCCGGCCATCCTTTACTACGCTGACGACGCGCCGGATGTTGCTGATATTCTCCAGTGGATTCCCATCGACCAGAATAAAGTCCGCCCGCTTTCCCACCTCGACCGAACCCAACTCGCTGTCGAGCTTCATCACCCGTGCCGACACAATCGTGGCCGACTGGATCGCCGCCATCGGACTCATCCCCGCCTGCACATATAACTCTAGCTCGCGATCAAGCCCATATCCGAGCAAGCCGGTATCACTGCCCGGCACAATCGTAACGCCCGCACGATAAAGCGCACCCACGACTTCCAGATTCGTCTTCATCCGTTCGTGAAATCGTGCCTCGTCGGACGCGGCAACTCCAAGAGCACGAAACTTCGACGACAGTGTATACGGCGCAGCCTTGATCCCGGGCTCAAACGAAGCAACATCCAGATTCTTCGGATGCCCCGCCATCTCTCCCCACCCAAGCGTCGGGTCCACCACGATCTGCTTCTCTTTCAGCAACGTAATTAATCTCTTCGCACGTTCGGACTGCAGGTCGACCGGCCCTGTGCTGCCCTCAGGCATCATCGCACGCGTTACAAACTGCAGATGATTGATCTGATCCATCCCGTCCGCGATTCCATCGAAGGCATTGATAGCCGCAGGCACGTGCCCCGTCACCGTCATGCCACGCTGATGCGCCTCAGTCGAGATCGCCTTCAGCACCTCCGGCTGAATCTGCGTGTACACCTTAATCTGCTCAAACTTTGCATCCGCATAGTTATCCACAGCGTCGACAGCCTCAGCCGGAGTCTTCACATCCACGTAGCCAAATGCCAGAGGGCCACCGCTATCAATCAATCCCGCCAAAAGCAGCCTTGGCCCAAGCGCATGGTCTCTATCGATCTTCCTTCGCACCGTCGTCAGAAACTCAAACTCACCCCCACAATCTCGTGCCGTCGTCACACCAGCCGCCAGAAGCGCCGGCCCAAACTCGACGCCGGAATAGTGAGCATGCATCTCCCAGAGTCCCGGCAGCAGCGAACGGCCCTCCGCATGAATGATTCGCACATTTGCCGGCACCTTAACCGCTCCTGCGCTTCCTGCGGCGACGATCCTTCCGTCTCGAACCAGCACAACGGAGCGTTCCACCGGAGGTGCACCCGTTCCATCAATCAATCGCGCACCCACGATCGCAAGAGTTCCACCAGCTTCCGCAGGGACCAGGTGACCCAGATCATCCAGGTCCAGCATCTCCTGCTGCACGCCGCTGTGCTCCAGTTGACTCTCGACCGATTCGTACCCCTCGAGAATCTCCTCCTGTGGCAAACCTCCGGCAAACGTCATCAACGCTGCAAGCCGCCCGCTGTCATTCATCCAAACGATCTCGCGGCCGAACATAAGATTTGCCACCGTATAGCGCGTCAGGCGAAACATCCGTCCCTTCACATAAAACGAATCATGTCCCACCAGCTTGATCTCGAGCGGCAACGCCTCTGCGCTCGCACGGAGGATAGGCAACCGAACTGGCTGATGATGCAGCTTCCAGTAGCGCATCATCATCATCTGCATCGAGCCGGACATCGTCCCATACCCTGCAAACGCAATTACAGGTTTGCGCAGCGTGCGAGCTATTCCGCGCTCCGTCACCGACACCATTCCACCCTTGATCTCAGTGCGCCACTCCTCCTCCGAACTTCCGCCCGAAGACCTTTGTTCCAGCAAAAGCGGAGCGAACGACGCATCCATCTCGAGCTTCGACGTAACCGTGCGTTTCATTCCACGATCCGATGACGTCGACGTAGTCGTCATCTCCAAGCGCCCGCGATCCTGCTCTGTGACTGTATAACTCTCAGTGCCAATCTTATGCAGCAGCAGGTGAATGGAATAACTTCCCTCTTCGACCACTAGAGGGTGATTCTGAGCTCGCAAACTCAAATGGCTCGCCAGAAACACGAACAACACACCCGCACGCACCACGATCTCTCGCTTCAACCTTCAGCGCCTCTCGCAACATTGCCCAAAATGGAGTATCTGTCACATCCTAAAGGAAGCGAAAACTCTCCATACACCGACGACGGCAAAGCTCGTCAAGACTGTGTAAAATTAGCGATCGTAGGCCAATACACTCATAATCAAAACAACTAGGAGACATGCACCAATGGAAAAGCTGACCCCCGGAAAATTAGCAGGACTTAAAGCGGTCTCCGACCACCGCGGCGTCATCGCCGCTGCCGCCATGGACCAGCGCGGTTCACTGCAAAAGTCGCTTGCCAAAGAGCGAGGGGCCGCCGCCGACGCCCATGATCTCGCGGTCTTCAAGACACTCGTCACCAGCGTCCTTACCAAACATGCCTCCGCAATTCTCCTCGACCCCGAATATGGCCTGCCCGCATCCAAGCACCGCAACGGCAAGGGCCTGCTCCTCGCCTACGAGAAGACTGGCTACGACGCCACAACTCCCGGTCGTCTACCTGACCTCCTCGACGTCTGGAGCGTCCGCCGCCTGAAAGAGGCAGGAGCCGACTGCATCAAGATCCTCCTCTACTACACTCCTTTCGAAAAATCCTCCGTCAACGATCTCAAGCAGGCCTGGATCGAGCGCATCGGCGACGAGTGTGTTGCTCACGATATCCCCTTCTTCCTCGAGTTCGTCGGCTACGCTACCGATGGCGGCGACGAAAAATCCCTCGCCTACGCCAAGATCAAACCCGAAGTTGTCTCCGGCTCCATGGCCGAGTTTGGCAAAGCCCGCTACAACGTCGACGTCCTCAAGGTCGAGGTCCCCGTCGAGATGTCCTTCGTCGAAGGCACCAAGGCATTCAAGGGCGAAAAGGCCTACACACGCAAAGAAGCGCTTCAACACTTCCGCGACGCCGCCACGATGACCCACAAGCCTTTCATCTATCTTTCAGCCGGCGTCTCGAACCCCGTCTTCATCGAAACTCTCGAGCTCGCCGTCGAATCCGGCACGAGCTTCAACGGAGTCCTTTGCGGGCGCGCCACATGGAAAGACGGCATCGCCATCTACGCCAAGCAGGGTTCCAACGCATTTGAAGACTGGCTCAACACCACCGGCGTCGAAAACATCAACAATGTCAATCAAGCGCTTAAGGGCGCCCACTCCTGGCACGAAAAAGTCCAGACGAAGTAGCTCATGTAGAAATCGACAGAGGCGCTGCCTTCATGCAGCGCCTTCTTGTTTTCATCATTAGAACGGGTGTTCTTTGTCTTTTATGCGACATTTCAGAGCTGTATATCTTGCATCAATTTTCTGCCTGATCTCCCTCAATGCACTCGGCCAGTACACTATCGCGAAGATAGTCTTCGACGGCGCGACGCCATATTCTCAACCTGATCTGGAGTCCGCTTCCGGATTGAGGCCTGGAGACCATCTCACAAAGGAAACCTTGCAACAGACGGCCCAGCGCCTCACAGACACTGGCGCATTCAGCGATCTTCAGGCGACCCTTGACGGCCCTGTCAAAGCTGTCACGGTCGTATTCAAAGTGAAACCGGTCGATGAATCGCGAACCCTGGCCGCCGGCTTCGAAAACTTCGTCTGGTGGCCGCGCGACGAGCTCATTTCAGAAGTCCATCGCCGAGTTTCTCTTTTCAATGGGTCTCTTCCCGAAGCTGGCTCTCTCCAACAGACCGTACAAGATGCCCTCCAGCAGATGCTCGCCGAAAAGCATATCGATGCGAAGCTCTCCGCAAAGATCTACGACGCTGCCCCAGGGAAACCAAACAGAACCATTGAGTACCGGGTGGATTCTCCCGATATCCGATTGCATTCATTCCGACTCGAAGGTGTCTCAGCAGACAAAGTGAGTGAAATCGACAAGATCACCTCCTCGCTCGCTGGCAGCCATTACAACGAAGATGTCGCTGGCATCACCGACCGTGTCCTCGCCGTCTATCGCAACGCAGGCTACCTCGACGCTTCCCTCGGCAATGTAACTCGGGCAATAATCAGTCCAACTCCTGGACGCGTCGACCTGGACCTTGTCGCCACCATCAAACCCGGCCGACTCTATCATCTGTCCAGGATCGATTGGGCCGGTTCACCCATCATTAATTCTCAGGAGTTTGCCGCGGCAAATAAGGTTCAGCCCGGCGATGTCGCCTCCCAACAGGCCCTGCAGGTATCGCTTGGCATCATCGAAAAGGCCTATCTCCATCTGGGATTTCTCGACGTCAGTGTAGACGCCGCACCTCAACTCGACGCGACTAACAATCTCGCCGCGTACGCCGTCAACGTAGCCTCAGGCGAACAGTACCATCTACGCGAGGTTCAGCCCGTTGGCCTCGCTCCCGACAGCCGCGCCACCTTCGACAAAGCCTGGAAGCTTTACCCCGGCGACCTCTACAACGCCGCTTATCTGGAGACGTTTTTGAACGCTAACGTCGCTCAACCATACCTACAGCCTTACTCTCTCACCTACCGAATCGTACGAGACCCGGACACTCACCTCGTCACAATCATCTTCATATTCGCTCACCAGGCGAGGTAATCGGCCGTCTACGACAGCCCGCACATTCTCGCCTTGGATGGCGCGAAAGCCTGCGTGGACAGTCTCTGTGCCCTTACGCAGATCCCGCGTCTAAGCTGCGTGGCCGCGGCTCTACCGTGCCCCCTTCATTCCGGCTTAAGGTTCAACCCGTAAGGTTGTTTTCAATGATTTACAAGTCGGCCTTGGCTATCGCACTTTTACTTTCTCCCAGCGCGATCCTATGCCAGACCGAGGGTGGCACTCTTCCTGCTGAAACCCCTCTCGCCCTGCGGATCGATCAGCATCTTCCCATGCGCAACGGACAGCCCGTACGGGCACGTCTGATTTACCCCATCTATGGCAACGATAAACTCCTTCTTCCCAACGACACCATCGTCACCGGCACCGTCGTCGAGCTCCGCTCCGACCGCTCCCGCCGCATCCGCGCGGTCATGGGAGGCGATTTCACCCCGTTTCACAAGCCCGTTGTCCACTTCACCAGCTTCGTTCTCGCCGATGGCACTACCCTCCCTTTCACATCAGGGGATGCCATCGACGGTGCTCCTATCTTTCGCGCCATCGCCACTCCGCCTGCCAAGGGAGGCTTCATCCGACGACAGTTCGATGGTCTCCTCACAGTCGTACGCAGCGACATCGCGATCGTTACAGGCCCCGAGAAGGTTGACCGGTTCGTTCAGTTCATCTACAGCCAGATTCCCTACCATCCCGAACGCATCGAAAAGGGCACGGCCTGGACGATCGAGACCGCACACTCAGTTGAAATTCCCGCTGAGCCGCCACCTCAAGCGCCGGTCGCAGCAGATCCGAAGAAGCGTCACTTCTGGGAGGAGCCGCTTCCTCCCGTCGAACCCGCCAGGACCGATACCGGCAGTTGGATTGTGCAGGCCAATCTCGACGAGCCGCTCAGCTCGGAGACCTCCAAAGAGGGCCAGGCGATCCAGGCCATCGTCGCCGAACCCATCTTCAACGCCGACCACACCATCGCCATTCCTCAGGGTTCCACGCTTATAGGCGCGGTCACCCGCGCAAAACCCGCGCGTAAGTTTGGACGTACCGGTGTTCTCACCTTCAACTTTCGGCAGCTTCAGGTTCCCCACGAAGAGGCACGAACCATCGAAACCCGGCTCACCGGAGCTGACTCTCCGCGCGACATCGCTCTCAACTCCGAGGGCCAGGCCAAATCCAAACCGCAAGACAAGATCACGCTGCCCATCATCCTCGCCCTTATGGCAAGCCGTCCGCTCGATCAAGACCACCACGACAGCGCGGACGCCGGCAACGGTCTGGGCAAGAATGCTGTTGGCGGAGCCGCCGGTCTTGGTCTCGTCGGCACCGTGATCGGCCTTACTGGAGTCTCACCGAACGTCGCCGCCGGCATCGGCTACTATGGCGCGGCGCGTGCCTTCTATTACCGCTGGATCGCGAAAGGCCAGAAGATCGATTTCGCCAAAAACACGCGGATCGTCGTCGAAACCACACCGCGTCGCTCTGCACCCATTAAGCCGGATACGCAGCGCTGACCAGCGCCTCATTCCCACTCAATCGTCCCGGGAGGTTTCGAAGTGATGTCATATACCACGCGGTTAATCCCACGTACCTCGCTTACGATTCGGCTCGAGATCGTCCGCAGCACCTCATACGGCAGCGCGGCCCAATCGGCAGTCATGCCATCCTCGCTCTCCACCGCACGAATCGCGCAGGTATTCGCATAGGTCCGCTGATCCCCCATTACCCCAACAGACTTCACCGGCAATAGCACCGCAAAACTCTGCCAGACCTTGCGATACAACCCTGCTTTCTTGATCTCCTCCACCACAATCGCATCGGCCTCCTGCAGAATCGCCACCCGCTCCGCAGTCACCTCGCCCAGAATCCTTACAGCCAGCCCAGGTCCGGGAAACGGCTGCCGCTCCAGAATCTCCTCAGGCATCCCCAGGTCTCGTCCAATCCGCCGCACTTCGTCCTTAAACAAATCCCGTAACGGCTCGATCAGTTTCAGCTTCATATCCGCGGGCAATCCGCCAACATTGTGATGACTCTTGATTGTGTGGGAAGGCCCATGCACGCTCGAAGACTCGATCACGTCCGGATACAGCGTCCCCTGCACCAACCACGCAACCTCCTCAACCGCACTTTTTTCGGCTTCAAAAATCTTCGCGGCCTCATCGTCAAATACCGAGATAAATTCGTTCCCAATCGCCTTGCGCTTTGTCTCGGGATCAGTCACACCCGCAAGTCTCGCGAGAAATCTCTGCGAAGCATCCACAGCAAGAACATTCAGCCCTAGCTGCTCCCGCATCGTCGTCTGCACCTTCGCAAACTCATCCTTCCGCAGCACACCATTGTTCACGAAGATGCAGGTCAGCCGCGTCCCAATCGCTCGAGCCACAAGCACAGCAGCAACAGAAGAATCCACGCCGCCGCTAAGTCCGCAGATTGCATGGCCGTCACCAACCTGTGCCTTCACACGCTCAACCGTCGACTGGATAAAATGCTCAGGAGTCCAGTCCTGCTTCGCCCCGCAGATATCAAGGCAGAAGTTCTTTAGCAATTCCATTCCCTGCCGAGTATGCGCGACCTCAGGATGAAATTGCACCGCCCAGATCTTCCGCGCCGTATCTGCAATCCCCGCTACTGCATTCGATGTCTTCGCTGTCAGCTCAAATCCAGCAGGCAACGTCTCAGCATGATCCCCATGCGACATCCACACATCCATCGTGCCCGGCAAGCCACGAAACAGAGGCGTCTCCGCCACCACCGTCACTTCAGCATGACCATATTCGCGAGCAGCTGCGCCGATCACCTTCCCACCAAGATGATGAACGATGAATTGCAACCCATAGCAAATCCCTAGTACCGGCACACCGAGCGCCAGCACCTCTTCATCTGCTGCTGGCGCGTCAGCGTCATATACCGAGCAAGGCCCACCCGATAAAATCACACCCTTTGGCTTCAGCGCACGCACCTGTTCCAGAGGAACCGTACAAGGCAACACAACGGAGAACACATTGAACTCGCGTATACGCCGTGCAATCAATTGCGTGTACTGCGATCCAAAATCCAGTATGACGATCGTAGAGGTTTCCACCTACTTAGTGTACCCGGGCAAATGCCACGCTCACTCAGTAGTTTGAATCCCTCTGTCGCTCGTTTTCCAGACCTGAAACAACACCAATTCCGAGCATGATGATTACAATCGCGCCGATGTAAGACTCTGGGATATGGCTGAGATGTGCCAGCCAGGACACAACAACTACCAGGAAGAGATATCCAAGGGCAAACACTGCAGTGGGCATAGCTTTTTTCTCCTTACAGATATAAGGGGCCCTCTCAACTGAGATGCAGAATAAACGCTTCCAGTCGAGAAAAGTTTTCCTCAGTCACGCATCTCAACTAACTATTGAGATCTCCGTGGTTTATAAAGAACCCCAAAGATCCCTAACTAGGATCTTTGTGACGAGTTGCCTGTACGCCGGTAACCACTCCAACGCCCAGCATAATCAGCGCAATCGCCGCAATGTAATGCGGCGGTATATGCATGAGGTGCGCTAAATACGCCACCCCAGCGATCAGAATTAAATAACCGACGGCATAAATCCCAAATGACATTTGTCTACTCCCTCTGAGAATTCCAGGCCTGTCAAATTGAGATGCACAATTCGCGACTATCTGCGTAATTAATCTTCTTTTCTGTCATAGGCTCGCCAAAGCTGCAGATAGGCCACTTGACGCGCCACATGAAAAAAATCCGACCCTAGAAAATAAAGCACAGTGACCCCAATCCACCACCACGTCAAAAACTCCGGCGTCGTCACGTTCTCAAACGGTAGCGGCGTCGCCGAAAAGACCATCGCCAGGACAATCAGCGCAATCTTTACAATCCCCATCACCAGATTGATCTCGACCAGCTTCGACTTCAACGGCCCCAGCCGGAACGCCGCCGCCAGACTCTCCCCTGCACCAAGCCCACGCAGCATCGCCAGCAATGGAGCGACTGACAAAGCCCAGCTCACTACCGCCCACAAGGTAAACAGTCCGAGCGTCGCCAGGATCACCAGCGCAAAATATCCGACCAGGTTCGGCTCACCACCCGCGGCAATTGGACCTGTCACCGTCCACTCAGCCACGCGCTCTACGCACCAGAACCAAACCGCAAAACTCCCCAGCAGAGCCATTACACGAAGGGCCTGTAGCACAATCAACGTCCCCACTCTCCGATGCAGCCGCCCGTCCGCTCTGCGCAAGACTATCGTGCGACCTGCTGCGGAAACCACGACCCAAGTCACCACCATCAACGGCGCAAGCCACAACGCGACACGCAAAACCGGCGGCAGCAAAACCTCGAACGACTTTGCCAAAGTCGCAGCCGACCCCATCGGATCGAGCACCGTCATATTTCGCAGCGCGATAAAATCGACCGGAGTCTCCCGCAGAATCTTTGATCCCTCGAACCAAAGAATCAACAGCGCCGGAATCCCGTAAGCCCAGCGCCACAACACTTCCAACGCCGTCAGCGAAGGCCGGCGCCAGCACTCCGAAAGCGTGTGCACAAACGACTGTGTCCCCCGCACCGTCCCAGCGGCAGTCACAATCCCATCCTGCGAAATCCAGCCTTCAGAGGAGTGGTTCACACTTCACCACAAGATTGACAAGCTTACCCGGCACCACAATCACCTTTACTACCGTCTTGCCTTTAATCCGCGACTTCACCTTCTCATCAGCCAAAGCCGCAGCTTTCACCGTAGCTTCATCACTTCCCGCCGGAACCTTCAGCACATTCACCAGCTTGCCATTCACCTGCACTGGAATCTCAATCTCATCCTCTCGCGCAAGGTCAGCATCCGCCACAGGCCACGCAGTTCGGAATACGACACCCTCACCGCCGACCTGCTCCCACATCTCCGCCGCAAAAAACGGAGCAAACGGAGCCAGAAGCAAAATCAATCCGCGAAAAACTTCCGCAACAACCGCCTGAGAAATCTCACCTGCATCGATCGCCGCCTCATTCGCCGCAATCTCATTCACCAGAATCATGATCGACGAAATCGAAGTGTTGAAATGCCAGCGCCCGTCGAAGTCCTGAGTGATTTTCGCGATCGTCTGATGCAGCTTCCGCAACAAAGCCTGTCCTGCAGGCGTCACCGCTGCGCCGGTACCCGCCGACTCCGCGGCGGCCGAATACTTCGTCACCAGACGATAGACCCTGCTCAAAAACCGGCTGATCCCTGCCACACCTTCTTCCTGCCAATCCAAATCGCGATCCGGAGGAGCCGCAAACAGCGCATACATCCTCGTCGCATCCGCGCCATACCGAGCAATCATGTCGTCAGGCGAAACCACATTGCCCTTCGACTTCGACATCTTCGCGCCATCCTTGATCACCATCCCCTGCGTAAACAATCGCTCCGCAGGCTCATCATTCTTGATCATCCCCAGATCACGCATCACCTTCGTCCAGAACCGCGAGTAGATCAAATGCAGAATCGCATGCTCCACCCCGCCGATGTACTGATCGATCGGAAACCAGTAATTCGCCTTGTCCGAATCAAACGGTGCCGCAGCATTCCTCGCATCCGTATAACGGTAGAAATACCAACTCGAATCGACGAACGTATCCATCGTGTCCGTCTCCCGCCGAGCCTTCCCGCCGCACTTCGGACAAGTCGTATTCACAAACTCCGCTACGCGTCCCAGCGGCGACCCGTTCGTTTGCGTAATATCAATCTGCTCCGGCAACAAAATCGGCAGTTCGCTTTCAGCAACAGGCATCGGCTCATCCGGCGAACACTTGTCGCAATAAACCATGGGGATCGGCGTACCCCAGTACCTCTGCCGGCTCACACCCCAGTCCTTCAGGCGATAGGTAACTGTAGGAGTACCAAATCCTCTCGCCTTAGCAAACGCAGCCATCTTCTCCTGCGCCGCCCCACATCCCAACCCACTCCACTCCCCCGAATCAATGACCACCGCATCCTCTTCTGCCACATAAGGCAGAACAGGTTCCTCAGCGCCTGAAGCCGCAGGCGCAACCACCCGTCGCAGCGACAAACCATACTTCTGCGCAAACTCAAAGTCCCGCTCATCATGCGCTGGCACGCTCATAATTGCGCCCGTCCCATAGTCCGCAAGAATGTAATTCGCCACCCAGATCGGCACTTTCTCGCCGTTGAATGGATTCACCGCGAACTGCCCCGTTTCCACACCGTGCTTTTCAATCGCGCCCAGAGCATCACTCTCACGAGCCTTCTGCTGTTCCGCAAGCAGCCCTTCAATCTTCTCCCGCAACGTATCATCTTCCGCCGCAAAAGCCTTCGCTATCGGGTGCTCCGGAGCCAGTTGCACCGAAGTAGCCCCGAAGATCGTATCCACACGAGTAGTAAACACGGTAATCTTGCAAGCGCCTTCTGCGCCCTCATCACCCTTCCCAACTCCCTGATCGACTGCAAAGTCGATCAAAGCTCCCTCGCTCCGCCCGATCCAGTTCCGCTGCATCGTGCGAACCTTCTCCGGCCACCCCTCCAGTTTGTCTAGTCCGTCGAGCAACTCATCCGCATACTTCGTAATCCTGAAAAACCACTGCGTCAAATCCCGCAGTTCTACCACGGTATCTTCATGCCGCCAGCAGCGTCCGCCAACGACCTGCTCGTTGGCCAGCACAGTCTGGCACTCCGGACACCAGTTCACCTTGCTCTTCTTCCGGAACGCCAACCCCTTCTCGAACATCTTCAGAAAGAACCACTGATTCCACCGGTAATACTCCGGCAAACACGTCGTCACCTCGGTCGACCACTCATAGCTCAACCCCATCCGCCGCATCTGCTTCTTCATCGCCGCAATATTGCTCAGCGTCCATTCTCGCGGAGGAACTCCGTTCTTCAGCGCGGCATTCTCAGCAGGCAATCCAAACGCATCCCACCCCATCGGATGCAGCACGTTATACCCACGCATCCACATATGACGCGCCAGCGCATCGCCGATCGCGTAATTCCGCACATGCCCCATGTGCAACTGCCCGCTCGGATACGGCAGCATCTCAATGCAGTAATACTTCGGCTTACCCGAGTCATGTCCCTCAGCCGCATACAGCGACGCATCTGCGTCCCACCGCGACTGCCATTTCGGTTCAATCTCGGCCGGGGTATACCGTTCCATCTTCTCACTCACCTTCTTCACAATCTCTGGCATATCTTGATTGTAAAGAAAGCCGCGCCAAACACGCACTCTGGCGACTCGTCCTGGCCGCTCTTCACTTCTTGCCGACTGTCGAGGCCTCAATACCTTGGCCACCTCGCCTTTCACTAGGATTTCGGCGGCTTTTCATCCAAATACCTGAATCGGAGGATCGGCTCGTCTCGAATCACTGCCCAAATTACCGCTACCAGGTCACGTGCGGCGTCCGCCTTCACCACCAGTCCCGCGCCAACCTTCAAAGCATGGAGCATCACTTCGCTAGAGTGGTAGGAACTTAAAAACAATATCTTCGTCTCTGGAGACACCTCTCGAATCCGAGCGGCAGCAGCAAACCCGCTCAGCTTCGGGAGCTGAATATCCAGCAAAACCAGGTGGGGTCGCAACACTTCACACTTCTGAACAGCATCCAAGCCGTCCGTGCTTTCGCCAACAATCTCCAGATTGGCGTCCTCTGCCAGGGCCGAGCATATAGCACGACGCCAAGGTTCAAAGTCATCAACGATCAAAATACGAACTGGTTCCAACTGCCTGAGCCTCCGCAAGCGGTCGTTCCAACCGAACGCTATGCGGACGTGCTGAACCGATCACCTAATACGATGACCGTTGGCCCTTATTTCTTCGTTGCGCTCGCGCAAACTCCTCACAAATAGCACGATGGAGGGGTTACGCCCAACCTGCCCTTCGAACCAACTCTTCCGGTGAGTGAAGCACGACCCTCCCTCGGCTTTTCACAAGCAGTCCCTTTCTCCCCCATTCACTCAACAATCGGCTAACCGTAAATATCGTAACGTTAGCTTCGTTGGCCAGTTCCTCATTGCTGACATCGAGTACAACTCCCTCGACGACCCTTCGCCCAATGATCTTCGCCAAACTTTGAAGCACTCGTGCAACCCTCTGACCGGCCGATTGAGAGCTCGCTCCAATATGCAGATCACGGTAGATCTCCACATAATCCGACGCAATCAGCAGCGCATTTTCAAGCAGCCTTGGATATTGCTTGGTCAGAGACAAAATCGCACTTCTCTTCCAGACCAGCGCCGATCCGTTCGTCACCGCCTCCGTGCTCACCAGATAGTCCGTGGGTTTAGACAACAGCGCCCGTCCGCCAGAGGGATCGCCTGGAAGAATCCGGAGCAGCAGAACCTTCTCTCCCTTGCGAGTCGTGGTGAATGCTCGGGCTTGCCCTTCGAGTATCAGAAATACTTTGTTCGCCGGATGTCCCTCAATCGCGAGTAAGGAGTTTGCTTCAAATCGATGTACCGCCGCCATCCCCAGAATGACTGCGATATCACGCGGCGCAAATCCCTCCAACAATTGAGGCGCGAGTTCTTTGACTCGGGCGGTAATCTCAGCTGATGTCAGCGTTCGCTTTAGACCTGCCCCTGTCTTCATCTCCTCGCCTCTCCTTATCGTTCAAGGCCCTAGAAGCTCGATAGCACGCCAGATCACAGGACAAAATCTTATCGCTTCCCTCTTTCGACTCGCTGCAAGCTAACCAGCAGACAAAGCTCGCAGCACGCCAACATTCCGTGCCTCATCTCCCGGTGCATCCACCGGGGTCTCCGCAATAAACGCCGCATGTGCAAACCGCTCATCATGGAGCAGTCGCCGAAACGTCTCCGCCCCAATCGTTCCCTCGCCAATATGCTCGTGCCGGTCCAGCTTCGATCCCATGGCCGCTTTCGCATCGTTGCAATGCCAGACCTTCACCGTATCGAACCCAACGGTATCCTTCACCAACATCATCGTCTCCGTATACCCATCCGGCGAAACGATGTCATACCCCGAAACATGGACATGACAGGTGTCCAAACACACACCAACCGGAGCGCACGACTTCAACCGCTCCACCAGCTCGGCCACCTGCTCGAGTTTCCCGCCAAGCGAAAACTCCGCACCAGCCGTATTCTCAATCAAAATCCTGAAATCCTTCCCCTGCCACGCAACTCCATCTATCGCCTTCTCAATCGACTCCGCAGCCAGTCGCAATCCTTCATCCCGAGTTAACCCCTTCCAGCTGCCCGGATGCAGCACCAGGAACTCCGCACCGAGCGCAAGAGCCCGTTCCACTTCGCCGCGAAACGCCGTCACTGAATTCGCCCGAACAGCTTCCGTCTGGCTGCATAGGTTGATCAGATAACTTGCATGAATCGCAACCGGCCCGACATCGTGCTTAGCCCGCAGCTCTTTCATCTTCGCCGCATCGGCAGCCTTTACAGGCGCAGCCTTCCACATTCGTGGACTCGCCGAAAAAATCTGAAAAGTATTCGCCCCTATCCCAACAGCTCTGTCCACTGCTGTCCATACTCCACCAGCCGTCCCCACATGCACGCCGATCCGCTTCTTCATCATCTCTCAAGCCTATCGCACCAGAGCTGCTATGCTGGCCCCGCTACCATTGCATCTCGAAAGGATACGATCATGCCCCCAGCACAAAACCTCAAGAACCATACACGCTGGTACCCGCCGTTTCACTTCTTCGTTCTGCCTATACTCTTGCTCAATTTTATCTTCTCCATCTACGTCACCATTCACCACTGGCCAACTCACTGGGCTCTTAACTTTTGGTGGATCCTCATGTCGACCGTCTTCTTCGTAATGGCTGGCATCGCGCGCGAGGGAAGTCTCACTACACAGGACCGTGTCATCCGCCTCGAAGAACGCCTCCGCCTCGCCGCTCTTGTCCCCGCCGAAGAACGCGCCCACATCGACGAGCTCTCCGTCAAACAACTCATTGCCCTCCGCTTCGCCTCCGACGGCGAACTCCCGGCGCTCTTCCGTAAAACGCTCACCCAGAACCTCGAGCCCAAAGACATTAAACGAAGTATCGTCAACTGGCGTGGCGATTACCACCGCGTCTAGCCCGAAAATCGAGCGGACGGCGTAGCCTCCGCCGTCCCTGATTGGAAAATCTCAATAACCTACCGAAAACGAAGCCCTCTCATGCTTCGGTTTTTCAATCTCATCCGCGAGAGCAATCGCATAATCCGCAAACGAAATCTTGCTCTCTCCCTTTGCGTCTGAGATCAGCTCATTCGTTCCCAACCGAAACTTCCCCGTCCGCTCGCCCGGTACAAAAAACGCCGCCGGACTAAGATAAGTCCAGTTAATATCCGATCTCCGCAGTACCCCAAGCGCCTTCTCATGCGAAGTGGCAATAGCCATGTACTCCGCAGGCAGATGGCCCGATTGGATCAGCGTCACTCCCGACGCAACCTCCAGCAATCCCGCGCCGCCAACAACCAACAGACGTGGTCCACCTGCCTTTTTCACCGCATCAATCTCTCGTTTCGTTACATCGATCAATGCTTCCGTATGGTCTGGAGGAGGTGCATACGCACTCACAACCGCATCCGCTCCTTTGATAATCGCGGCAATCTTGTCCACATCGGATAGATCGTCTACCTTCGTCGTCACTCCTGCCTGTCCCTGAAGCGAATCGACCTTCCGGGCAACACCAGTCACCTTGTGACCACGACGAACCAACTCCTTCACAATCTCTTTGCCTGAATTGCCAGTAGCTCCGTACACAACAATATTCATAAAATCTCCTGAGGCTGAAAACACAACCGGCCTTAAAGGCAGATGCGGCCCGCATCCATCGGAACCGCATTTTTTATGAATTCTTCCGCCGCACTCCAGGCAGCCTAGTAAACATCTCTCTGGTATCGCTTTTGCTTCTTCATTACTGCCAGGTACTCCGCAGCATGATCCAGAGTCCCATTCGAACCCTTCGCAATCACATCCAGCAATGCCATCTCCACATCCTTGGCCATCCGAGTCGCATCACCGCAAACATAAAAGTAAGCTCCGCGCTCCAGCCATTTAAACAACTCCCCGGCGTGCTCCTGCATTCGGTCCTGCACATAGACCTTCTTCGCCTGATCACGCGAAAAGGCCGTATCCAGTCGCTTCAGCACACCATTGCTGTGCATCGCCTGAAACTGCTCCCGATACAAATAGTCCAACTTCTCGCGCTGCTCACCAAAAAATAACCAATTGTCTCCCGTCTGTCCGGTAGCCTGTCGCTCCTCCAAAAAAGCACGAAACGGAGCGATTCCAGTCCCTGGTCCGATCATGATCAACGGCGCAGCTGTGTCCTGAGGCAAACGAAAGTTCACATTTGAATGCAGAAAGATTGGCATCGTCGTCCCAACATCCGCCCGCTCGCCGAGTTGCCCACTCGCAACGCCTTGCCTGCTCCGTCCATGCGACTCATACCGGACCACTCGTACGGTCGTCTGCACATTATCCCGATGCAGCTTCTGGCTTGAAGCAATCGAATATAACCTCGGCACCAGTCTCTGCAGCACGTGAAACAGCTCCTGAGGATCCTTTACTACCCCTGGAAAATCCTTCAACAGATCAATAAACTCGCGCCCCCAGCAATACTCCTCCGCTCGAGCCTTATTCTCCAGGCCCACCAGCGCCTTCAATCCCTCAAGCTCCGGCGCCAGCCTCGCATACTGCTTCACGCTGCCGCGCATCAGCTTGCCGATGCTCAGCCGCGTCCGCAGCGCCTCTTCCAAATTGATCTCGATCTTGTAGTGATCCAGCACCCGTTCATCGCCACGGAACCCCAGCGCGGCGAGAACTTCTTCCACCGCATCTACCCGGTTCTCCGGAAGAATCCCTACCGAATCCCCCGGCGTATAGGTCATCCCTTCATCCAGCGTCAGCTCAATATGCCGCGTCTCTTTCTCCGAACCCACAGCCGTCAACAGCTCATTCACTCGCACTGTAGAGAAAAACGGATTATTTCGCGTATATCCCGACGAATGGCCCGCGGGACCTTTAGTGTCCCGCTCTTCAACCTCAATCATGAATCCATGGTAGAACGCTCACCGTCAAAATGCACCCGCACGGATAAAATCCGCGATACAACTTCTGCATGATTCGTAGAGAGATCGCATGAGCAATCAGGCTGCTCTACCGAAACGAATCTTTTTATCCACACCCCAATGGTCAGACAATCTGCACAATATCACTTTACATAGACCAAGCGAGCCACGCATACTGGTAGCCAATTTCTGTTCTCGGCGAGGTTCCCATCGAAGACTTTGTTACTCCTCCGCGTAAACCACAGAGACCCGAGAAACCTGTGGACCAAACTCATGAGGCTGCCACCCCCGGTCCTGTGCTGACAGAAGAACCCGCATTCACGCCCGGCGGCCATCACGAGCCCCAATCCGCAGGCCGAGGCAATCCGCTGTCATTTCTCATCACCGCCGTCGTCCTCATCGCAATCGCCATTATCTACAGGCAGTCTCCGCCGATCATAACTCCCTGGCTTCAGGGTTACGATCCACTCGGTTCGTGGTTCTTCTCCGCCGTTCTCGCCGGATTGCCTCTCATTGTTCTCCTCATCGCGATGGCCGGCCTTCGCATCAAAGGACACATCGCTGCCCTCGCTGGTCTCGGGACCGCATTCGTCGTCGCAGTGCTCGCTTATCACATGCCGTTCCGCCAGGCGACACTCGCCACTGGCTACGGCGCCGCCTACGGCCTCTTTCCAATCTGCTGGATCGTCTTCCCCGTTCTATTCATGTATCAACTCGTCACCACCACGGGACGTTTTGAGCTTCTGCAACGTTGTCTTCTCGGCGTCACCAGCGACAGCCGTCTTCAGCTGGTGCTCATAGCCTTCTGCTTCGGAGCATTCTTTGAAGGTGCAGCAGGCTTCGGCACTCCCGTTGCTGTCTGCGGAACCCTTCTTATTGGCCTCGGCTTCGCCCCGCTCGAAGCCGCCAGCCTCGCTTTGCTCGCAAACACCGCGCCAGTCGCCTTCGGAGCTCTCGGCATCCCAATCATCGCCCTGCATGGCGTCACCGGTCTCGATACCCTCCTTCTCGGCCGAGTCGCCGCTCGCATCATCGCACCTTTCTGTTTCATCGTCCCCTTTTGGCTCACATGGGCCTACGCGGGCTTCGGTGCAATGGTCGAAGTCTGGCCCGCTCTTCTTGTGGCCGGTGGTATTTACGGAACCTCGCTCGTCCTCATTGCAACGTTCCACGGCCCCTGGCTAGTCGACGTACTCTCAGCCTCTCTAAGCATCATCTGCCTCATTCTTTTCTTCAGGGTCTGGAAACCCCGTCGCATCCTCAACGTCGCACTCCAACCGATACCCGATCGCGCCCTCCCTCCCCTTGAGCAAGGTGTGCTCTTCCGCACCACGTTACCCTGGATTATCTTCATGACCTGCATCATCCTCTGGGGGATTCCGCGTTTCTCGTCCTGGCTCGACACCTTCAGTACCTTTCCCATCCACGTCAGCGGGCTCGACCACCTCGTGATGCGAATGCCGCCCGCGACTCCTAAGCCGGAGGCAGAAGCAGCAGTCTTCAACCTCAATCTTCTCTCCGCAACAGGAACAGGGATCTTCATCGCCGCAATCCTTGCAGGCTTCTCCATGAATCTCGGTCTGCGTGGTCTTTATAAATGCTTTGTCGACACCTTGATCATGATCCGATACACCCTTATCACCGTTGCCGCTCTCATGGCTCTCGGATATATCGCGCGCTACTCCGGCATGGACGCCACTCTCGGCCTGGCCTTCGCCCGCACAGGTATCTTCTATCCCTTCTTCGGAACCCTCATCGGCTGGATCGGCACCGCGTCCACCGGCTCCGACACATCCTCCAACGTACTTTTCGGGAGCTTACAGAAACTTACAGCCCAACAACTCAATCTCTCGCCCTATCTCATGAGTGCCTCCAACTCTGCCGGTGGCGTCATGGGCAAGATGGTCGCGCCGCAAAGCATCGTCGTCGCAACCACAGCCACCGAAACCTACGGCAGCGAAGGAAATATTCTGCGCCGAGTTTTGTTGCACAGCATCGCCCTGGCATGTCTGGTTGGTCTCTTTGTCTCGCTTCTTGCTTACTGGCCCCCACTCACACGGTTCGTGCTCCGCTAGACACTAAGGCGCAAGCAGAATCCGCAGATCACGGAGATTATTTCCGGTAGGCCCGGTAACAATCGTGTCCCCTAGCTTCGCCAGCAGCCAATAGGAATCGTGCGCGGCCAGAGCATCCCGCACACCATACCCACCCTCGACTGCCCGAGCCACAGTCAGCCCATCCACCATCGCGCCTGCAGCCGGACTATTTCCATCGATCCCATCGCTGCCTGCGCTCAAAACCGTAACCTCGCTCCCCGCAATCGCCTCGCTGCATAACAGCGCAAAGTGCTGATTCCTTCCACCCCTCCCTACCGATCCTGCCGGCACCTGCACCGTCACCTCACCGGCCGACAGCAAACAAATTCGTGCTCTCCACTGCCGCAAGACCTGCAACCGCTCCAGTAAATAACTCGCAGCCCGGTCCGCGCTCCAATCGTCACAACGATTATCAATCTCCACTTGCCACCCCAGTTCCGTCGCCCGCACTGCAGCGGCCTCCTCTAACGAAACGCTATCCAGCAACACACTCCATCGCGACCGCTCAAAGATTCCATCCCCAGCCTTAGGAGTCTCCGCAAGCATCTGTCCGCGCAACATCTCGCCCACAACACCAGGCACCGCCTCAACCAGCCGATACTCTTCGGCAATCCGGTAGACATCCTCTACGGTGCTCCGATCCGGCATCGTCGGTCCGGACGACAATGCATCCAGCTCGCCCTCCGGCACATCCGAAACAAAAATAGTCATCTGTTCCGCTGGTGCAGCAGCCTCAGCAAGCCGCCCACCCTTCACCGCTGACAGATGTTTCCGTACCGCATTGATCGCCGCAATCGGCGCTCCACTCTCCACCAACACTTTGTGGGTCGCGGCAATGTCCTCCAGAGAAATTCCCGGCATTAAGAACTGCTCCACCATCGCCGAGCCGCCACCACTCACGAGAAAAAGCACGAGATCATTCGCCGTCAGCGACCGCAGCGTCTCCAAAATGTCCATCGCCGCCGCGACTGAAGCCGCATTCGGACTGGGATGGCCGCCGCAATATACTCGAAACTGCTGCGACACTGGCCCCGCTCCCTCAGGCGCTACGACGATACCCTCAAATCGCAACGCTTCATCACCAACACGCCGCAGAAATGCATCAGCCATCGTCCCGCCGGCCTTGCCTATGGCAATCAAAATCAGCCGGCCATATCGACTAAGTTGAAACGAATGACGATCGATCTGCAGCACGCGATCCATAGTCCGCACGCTGCGCTCCATCGCCGCGTCCACCCGCGTAGCGCGCAGCGCATGTAAGAAAATATCGAGCGCATCCTCACGAGCAAGACTCATAGCGTCTGAATCCTCAAATCACACCGCGCTCAAACAAAAGTCATCGCCCGCAACGCAGGAGAAACGATCAGCTTCGCCTCCGTCCGCGCCTGTACCTCCGCTGCATCCATCCCCTCCGCAATCTCAGTCAACACCAACCCCTCCCGAGTCACGTGAATCCAGCAAAGCTCCGTCACAATATCATGCACTACATTCTGCCCCGTCAACGGCAAAGTACACCTCTTCAAAATCCGCGGCTCTCCATCCTTCGTCTGGTGCTCCATCGCAACAATCACCCTTCGCGCCCCCGCCACCAGGTCCATTGCGCCGCCCATCCCCTTCACCATTTTCCCCGGAATCGTCCAGTTCGCTAAGTCGCCCTTCTCGTCTACCTGCATGGCACCCAACACACTCATGTCCATGTGGCCGCCGCGAATCATTGCAAACGAAACATCACTACCGAAAAAAGAACTTCCGGGAATTTCCGTCACAGTCTGCTTTCCTGCATTGATCAGATCCGGATCCTCCTGCTCAGCAGAGGGCGGCCCGCCCACACCCAGCATCCCATTCTCCGACTGAAACATCACATCGATCCCCACCGGAATGTATCCCGCAATCATCGTGGGCAGCCCAATCCCAAGATTCACATAGAATCCATCTTTGAACTCTCGCGCAATCCGCCGCGCAATCCGCTCTTTGCCAGTCAAGCCGCACCCCCAGCCGCATAGGCTTTAATGAACTTCGACTCAATCGGCTTCACGTACTTCTCTCCCACCACGATGCGGTTCACATAAATCCCCGGCGTCACAATATGATCCGGATCAAGCTCTCCCGGTTCAACTAGCTCGTCGACTTCGGCAATCGTCAGATCAGCTGCCGTCGCCATCGCCGGATTAAAATTCCTTGCCGTCTTCCGGTAAACGAGATTCCCAAGCCGGTCACCCTTCCACGCCTTCACCAGTGCAACATCTGCGTGCAGCGCGTGCTCCAACACATAAGTCCTATCGCCAATCTTCCGCGTCTCCTTGCCTTCAGCGACGACGGTCCCAAGCCCAGTCGGCACATAAAACGCCGGAATACCCGCGCCACCCGCCCGAATCCTCTCCGCCAGCGTCCCCTGCGGAATCAGTGTCAGGTTTAATTCTCCCTTCAACACTAGCTGCTCCAGCCGCCGATTCTCACCCACATAACTCCCCACGTGCGAAGCGATCATCCCCGCCTCCAGCATCAACCCCATGCCGAAGCCATCCACACCCATATTGTTGCTGATCGTATGCAGCCCGCTAATCTTCCGTCGCACCAGCGCAGCAATCAGGTTCTCCGGAATCCCGCAGAGCCCGAACCCGCCCAGCATGATCGTCGAACCCGAAACAAGATCCGCAACCGCTTCATCCGCGGAAGAAACGACTTTGTTCATAGAGAAATTCTATGCGCGGCGGACACTCACGCCGCGCAGTCCTGAGGTTTGTCTTTTTACTTCTGTGTCGAGAAAGTGAAAATCGTAGTGCTACGCCGGTTCTCCCCGGGCTTCAATAAAGTCGATGGAAAGCTCGGGCGGTTCGGCGAATCCGGAAAATGCTGCGTCTCCAGGCATAGTCCGGAATTCTTCGCATGCCCTTCGCCTGCCTTACCAAACTTCGCCCCATCCAGAAAATTCCCGGAATAGAACTGCACGCCTGGCTCGGTCGTCGTCACTGTCAGCACGCGCCCGCTTTTCGGATCGTAGAGTCGCGCCGCAGTCTTCATCTCACCATTTGATCCTCGAAGCACCCAGTTATGGTCATATCCGCCAGCAATCTTCAACTGTGCGTTATTGTTGTTAATCCGGTCCCCGATCGTCATCAACTTACGAAAATCGAACGGTGTCCCTTCAACCGATGCCAGCTCACCCGTAGGGATCAGCCCCGAATCTACCGGAGTGTATTTATCCGCAGGAATCTCGATTTCCTCGTTCAGAATCGTATTCTTCTTCGGGTCGCCCGACAGGTTGAAGTAAGCATGGTTCGTCAGATTCACCACCGTAGGCTTGTCCGTCGACACGTTATAGTCAATCCGCAACGCCTGATGCTGAACCGTGTACCGCACATGCGCTGTCAGAGTCCCCGGATAGCCCATATCGCCGTCCTTGCTGACGAGGGTCATCTCCACCCCGTTGGCAACCTCGTGGGCCTGCCACACCAGCTTGTCAAAGCCCATGGGGCCGCCATGCAGCGAATTCGCATTGTTATTCACCGGAACCTGGTACTGATGCCCATCGATCGAAAACTTCCCCAGCGCGATCCGGTTTCCATAGCGGCCGACTATCGCACCAAAATACGTCGTCTTGTCCGCCAGATAAGCATCCAGGTTGTTATAGCCAAGAACTACGTTCTCAGAAATCCCGTTGCGATCCGCTGTCTTGATCGAAATAATCCGTGCGCCATAAGTCATAATCGACGCTTCAATTCCATCACCCTTCAACGTGTAAAGGTCGATCACCGTTCCATCCGGCATCTTCCCCAACGCAGTCTTAGACACCACTCCATGTGCAGCCATCGTAGTCACCATGCTAAGCAGCATAACCTTTAGCCATCGCATCGTCATTTTTCCCCTTCGTTTCCTTTGCCATTGCTTCAATTGCCGCCAACCAATCCGCGGCTCGTTTCGCCGCGGAATTCTTCTCGTCTCGGCGTCCCCGCCAATATACGTCAACCTCCGCTTCTCCACGAAACAACGGTAAGATGAATCGTCGAATCCATTGCAAGAAGGAAGGTCATGATCACGAAATCCCGGCGTATCTCTCTTCTCCTGCTCCCTCTGATAGCCCTTTGCATCAATCCACCTGCCTCCTCCGCTGCTGCCCCAGACCATTGGGTCGGAACCTGGGCTGCCTCACCCTACGCTGCCGTCAATCGCACCGATCCCGCAGGCAATCTGTTGATGGGAAGCAGCGATACTACCTTCCGCGAGATCGTCCACATCTCCCTCGGCGGTCCCATCGTTCGCATCGTGCTCTCGAACGAGTTCGGCACCGACCCACTTAGCATCGGCGCCGCCAACATTGCCCTCACCACCGGCAACGGCGAAATCGATCCGGCCGCAGCCAGCACCCTCACCTTCGGCGGCCGACCCTCGATCACCATTCCACCTGGAGCCCTCGCCGTCAGCGATCCCGCCACCCTTAAACTCACTCCCTTCGCCGATGTTGCCGTAAGCTTCTTCGTCCCAGCGCAGCCCATCCACCAGATCTCCCAGCACAGCTTCGCCGATCAGACCAGCTACGTCGCGGAAGGCAACGCAGTCACAGCCAAAACGCTCGAGTCACCCAAAGAAATCTACAGCTGGCCGTTCCTTAAGGGCCTCGACGTCAGAATCTCCGCCGAAAGCGCCGCCATTGTCACCTTCGGCGACAGCATCACCGACGGGGCACTCAGCACTCGCAATGCCAACGCTCGTTGGCCCGATGTTCTCGCCCGTCGCCTCCAGGCCAACAAAAAAACTGCCAATCTCGCCATCCTCAACGAAGGAATCGGCGGCAACCGCATTCTCCACGACACGACAGGCCCCTCCGCCCTCGCTCGTTTCGATCGCGATGTCATCGCTCAGGCCGGAGTGAAATACCTCGTTATTATGGAAAGCATCAATGACATCGGCCACGCCACCGACCCCAACAAACCCTACGACGTAGTCACCGCCGAAGACCTCATCGCGGGATTCAGCCAGCTCGCAGCACGGGCCCACACTCACGGCATCAAGGTCTTCGGAGCCACACTCACCCCCTTCGTCGGCGCAAAGTATCAATCTCCCGCTGGGGAAGAGATACGTCAGGCAATCAATAAATGGATCCGCACCACCAACGAGCTCGACGGCATCATCGACTTCGACAAAGTCACCACCGACCCCACGCACCCCGGCATGTTCCTCCCGCTCGACGACTCAGGAGACCACCTCCACCCCGGCGACGCAGGTTACAAAACCATGGGAGAATCCATCGACCTCAATCTCTTCACCAAGTAGCCGCCAGCGGAGCGGAACGAAGATCATTTCATGAATAAACTAGCAAAGAGATCTACTCTCGTATCGGTAACTACCGTCCTTCTTGCCTCGGGCTCGATCGCATCCAACGCTCAATCACCTATGTGGACAGGCTCATGGGCCGCAGCTCCCGTAGCAGCCCCAGCCGCAGTCAATAACCCAGATCCCGACGGAACAACCTACCGGGACATCGTCCACCTCTCCCTCGGCGGTAATGCAATCCGATTACGAATTTCAAATGAGTTTGGCACTGCCCCACTGACTGTAACCAGCGTCCACGCAGCTCTCAGCGCAGGCGGCGCAGTGACCCAGCCAGGAACCGATCACACCGTAACCTTTGGTGGGATCGAGTCCGTCATGATCCCTACCGGTAGCGTCATTGTCAGTGACCCGGTCGCAATGCCCGTCAAGCCATTTGCCAACCTCGCAGTCAGCCTCTACGTCCCGGCCGAATCCCCGTCGAGCCTCACCTATCACCAACTCGCGATGTCGACGAACTACATCGCCGGTGGAAACCTCACCGGAACCACGGACCTCGTCACTGCCACCAAAGTCACCTCGTGGTATCTGCTTAAAGCAGTCGAGGTAGACGCCGGCAACAACGCCTCCTCAATTGTCATCCTTGGGGCATCCATCTCCGAAGGCTTCAACTCCACGCGGGATAAGAACGCACGCTGGCCCGATCTGCTAGGGGAGCGGCTGCAAGGCAACAAAGCAACATCGCAGGTAGGAATCATCAACGAAGGCATCAGTGGTGGACGGCTCCTGCATGACGTCACCGGTCCCAGCGCCCTCGCCCGTGTTGATCGCGATGTCCTCGCTCAGCCCGGCGCAAAATACCTCATCGTCGCAATCGGCACCAACGACATCGGCCGTACCTTCTTCCCTCTTCCGGCGCATAAAAATGAGGAAGTCAGCGCCGAACA
>Ga0206958_1042_pt2 | contig 37585 bp, 31 predicted proteins | sample Alteio_BWOrgHeat_33_FD_152968 | JGI IMG/M metagenome (GOLD analysis project Ga0206958, IMG submission 152968) | Enriched cells from forest soil in Barre Woods Harvard Forest LTER site, Petersham, Massachusetts, United States -... | ecosystem: Environmental > Terrestrial > Soil > Temperate forest >... | reverse complement strand
GCAGATACTATGATGCGCAGTGGAATTACCGGATGGAATACTCGTCGATCATGGGCCAGGGCCGCTTGCTGCTGCACTATGTGACGACTTCGCAGCCGGCGCCCATCGGACTTGGGTTTGACCGGTGGTTTGTATTTCTTCGGAAAGCCGGAGTCTCACGGGGATTGCTGGCGATGGGATTGTGCTTGGAAATTGCAGGGTTGATTTTTTTCAGCTGGCGCCTGAAAAAAACTCTCTCGCTCACCGCGGGGGCAGCCCGGCCTGATTTTCAGAAGAAAACTTCTACAAGCTAATGGTTTCGCTGCGCTTGCCTCGCTTGCTCAGATAGTGGTGCCAGAAGAGGCGGGCGGCGACGGCGCGCCAGGGCTTCCACGGTGCGCTCATCTTCTCGAGTTTTTCGGGGGAGGGGCGCTGGCGGAGGCGTTTTACTTCCTGCACGGCGGTGGCGAGTGCGAGGTCGCCGACGGGCCAGATGTCCGGGCGGCGCAGGGCGCTCAACAAATAAATGTCGGCGGTCCATGCGCCGATGCCTTTGAAGGCGACCAGCATTTTGCGTGCGGCATCATCGTGCAGGTCGTGAAGATTTCGTAGGTCAAAGTAACGGCGCGCCAGAGATTCTGCGAGCAGGCGTGTATACAAAGTCTTTTGGCGGCTGAAGCCGATGCGCAGGAGCTCATCGTCAGTGAGCTTCAGAAAACGGCGCGGTGTGAGCGGACGAACGACAATGTTCAGGCGGTCGAAGGCGGCTTTCGCCGAGGCGAGCGAAACTTGCTGTTCGAGGATGATGTAAACGAGCGTACGGAAGCCCGGCTCGCGAACCCAGAGTGGCGGCGCGCCGTATTTTTGGACCACTTCCGCCAAGTGCGCATCGCGATCAACTAGAACGCGCACACCTTGAGCGAAGGCATCTTCGTTCAGGATGATTTGTGGGATTTGCACGGCGATTGGGTCAGGCGCGGGAAAATGCTCAGGTCGTGGCGCGGGAATCGACTTCTTGGTGAAGCGATTCGATAACTTCGGCGAGGGGTTTGGGGCCGAGGTCACCTTTCGAACGGTGGCGGACGGAGACGGTGCCGGCTTCGGCTTCTTTGGGGCCGACGACGAGCATGTAGGGAATTTTCTGGAGCTGGGCGTCGCGGATTTTTGCTGGCAGCTTTTCGTTGCGGTCGTCGAGATGGACGCGGAGGTTGTGGCGCTTGAGAGTTTCGGTGACGTGCTTGGCGTAGTCGGCGACCTTTTCGCTGACGGGGCAGATTTCCACTTGGACCGGAGCGAGCCACAAAGGGAACGCGCCGGCGTAGTGCTCGATCAGGATGCCGAAGAAGCGTTCGACGGAGCCGAGCAGGGCGCGGTGGACCATCAAAGGTTGATGCTTGGCGCCGTCTTCGGCGACGTATTGCAGGCCGAAGCGCGCGGGCAGATTGAAATCGAATTGCACGGTGGTGAGCTGCCAGGAGCGGCCGATGGCGTCAATGAGCTTCACGTCAATCTTCGGGCCATAGAAGGCGGCTTCGCCTTCCATTTTTTTGAACGGGATGTTCATGCGCTTCATGGTGTCCGCGAGGGCGGCGGTGGCGCGGTGCCAGTCTTCGGGTTTGCCGGCGTAGTTTTCCGGATGCGATTCGTCCCAATCGGAGAGCTCGACTTCAAATTGGTCGAAGCCGAAATTCTTCATGACGGCGAAGGCAAAATCCACGCAGGCCTCGACTTCGGATTCGATTTGCGAGGGCATGCAGAAAATGTGGGCGTCGTCTTGCGTGAAACCGCGCACGCGAAGCAAGCCGTGGAGCACGCCGCTGCGTTCGTAGCGATAGACGGTGCCAAGCTCGGCGAGGCGCACGGGAAGATCGCGGTAGCTGCGGAGCTTTGATTTGTAAATCAAAATGTGGCCCGGGCAATTCATGGGCTTGAGCTGATAGTCGGCTTTCTCGACTTCGACGGGGCCGAACATGCTGTCTTTATAAAAGTTGGTGTGGCCGCTGGTTTTCCAGAGGTCGAGGCGCATGATGTGCGGGGTGTAGACGAGGTCGTAGCCGCGCTTGAGTAGTTCCTCGCGGAGCCAGTCCTCGACGATCTTTCGAATTAACCCGCCTTTGGGATGCCAGAAAATCAGGCCGGGGCCGGCTTCTTCCTGGATGCTGAAAAGGTCGAGTTCGGTGCCAAGCTTGCGGTGATCGCGGCGCTTGGCCTCCTCGAGGCGATGCAAATAGGCGTCCAGATCTTTTTGATTGAAAAAGGCCGCGGCGTAAATGCGCTGCAGCTGGGGATTGCCTTCCTGTCCCTTCCAGTACGCGCCCGCGACGCTCATCAATTTGAACGCCTGTATGCGTTTGGTGGAAGGAATGTGAGGCCCGCGGCAAAAATCGATGAATTTTCCCGTGGTGTAAAAGGACACCATGGGTTCGGTAGCTTTTTCTTCGATCAGCTCGCACTTAAAAAGCTGGTTGCTCTTTTTGTAGAGATCCAGGGCTTCGGGCTTGGGAATGAGTTTGCGCTCGTTGGGCAGGTCTTGGGCCGCGAGTTCGTGCATCTTTTTTTCTATTTTGGCGAGATCTTCCGGGGTGAACGGTTCCTCGCGCAGAAATTCGTAGAAGAATCCGGTGTCAATCGGGGGACCGATGCCGAGTTTTACATTTGGATAGAGTTCCATCACGGCGGCGGCCAGCAGGTGCGCCGCAGAATGCCGGAACACAAAAAGCGCGTCGGAGTCCTTCTCGGTGAGGATCTGAAGTTTGACGTCCTGCTCGAGGGGCCGGCGCAAATCAATCAGCTCGCCTTCGCCGTCGTTGGGCGCGGCGACACGGGCAACGAGCGCAGCATCGGCCAGGCGCGGAGAGATGCTTCGGGCAACGTCCGCGGGCGTGGTCCCCTTGGGGACATCTTTAACGCTGCCATCCGGCAATGTGATGTGAATCTGCTCCATGTTCGTGTTCACCCGGAAGGAGAAACACTAAGCTTATCGGCGGCTTCCCGCGGGGTCAAGGAGGGCCGGTACCGAAGACAAACTGCCACTAATGAATAGTCACTCCCGGCAGGCCGCCGAAATGCGCATCGGAAGTGACAATTCGCGCATTGCAGTGCCGCGCGGTGGCATAAATGATGGCATCGGCCATGGGTAGCCGATGGTCGATGCTCAAGGAAGCTGCAGCAAGCGCTATCGTATCCGTCAGGTCCACGACATGACGTCGCAGGGCCTCGGAGAGAAACAGATCTACGTGCGATTTGCTCCCGCGAAGAAGCAGAATTTTTACAACTTCGTAAAGAACAACCGTGGGAACCACGACCTGAGCCGTGCCTTGGAGATACGCGCCAAAGGCATCGGCCTTCTCATCCGCAGTGAGGTATTCCAACCAGCCAGAAGAATCAACGAGAACGAATTCAGAATCGATCATTGCGGTCGCGATAGTCATCTTTCCATTTCATACCTTTGGCTATGCCGCGGAGATCCTTAATGGAGCGCGGTTTGGTGAATCGGATGGTGCCGTCAAAGACGTAGACATTCAGTTCCTGACCGGGCCGGAGCTGGAGTTGTTCCCGTACGCGTTTGGGTATGACGACCTGAAATTTGGGAGAAACCTTGACGGTATCCATAGTTATCCTGCTCCCATGAGTATATCGATACCGACTTGGTATGTCAAATGTACAATCGATATAATTGTGTGGTACGGCTATTCAGATCGATGGTAAGGTTGGCCACAACGAGGACTAAAGCACAGATACTAAAGCTATTATTGGATCTCAACGGTGGTTGCTTTCACGAACTGGCTTGCTGGATTCACTGCCACTTGTTATGGCAAAGGCAGTGAATATCTCTCAAAGATGCGGAGCGGGTTCGAGAAGGGCATCGAATTCAGGGGTGCCACGGAGCTTCGCAAAAGCGGCTTCCTCTTTTAACCACGCAGAAAATTTGGCGGAATCCTGGGTCTTTGCGCGGGCGTGGCGCAAGGCTTCCAGTGTTCCTTTTCTGTCGCCGTCCATCGCTCGGACCACGGCGATGTTGCTCAGCGCCCAAACGGAGTCCGGATTGGCGTCGCACGCCAGTTCAAAATAATCTCTTGCGCCATTGACATCCTTTTGATCGAGGCGCGCGATGCCCATGTCCATGGCCTCGCCCAATATTCCTGCGAGAGCCCGTTTCAGGACTAGTAGCTTGTCCTCCTGCTTCTCGTGCTGGGCACTGCCGCGCAACGAGACAATCTGCCGCTCCAACTGAGCGCGGATGTCGCCGCGATTTTCACGGTTTTCCTGAAGCGCGGAGAGCCCCGAGTCAATTTCCCGCATCAGTCGCTGCTGCTCCTCCAAGTCCTGCTTCTCCCGCTTCGCGCCTTCGCGGATTGCTTTGTCTTTTTCCAAAACTTCGGCCCGAGCGCGAAACACCGCAATGTCGATCAGCCCGTCGAACATTTCCGCGCCTTGACGGTACTCGTTCCAAGCGGCATAGAGATCGCCGGATTGATCCAGGGCGCGAGCACGCTCGGTTTCCTGGGCGACTTGCACGGCGATGAAGGAATCGTCGCGGAGTTCGCGGCCGCTTTTCATGGCTTGCAAACGAAACCACGCTAGAGCTTCCTCCATGGTGTTGGCTGGGGCCCATTGATGAGGACCATCGAAGCGGCGCAAAAAGTGCGGGTAACCTGATTTTTCCAGCTCTTCGTCGGTGCGAACGATTTCTCCATAATTGAAATCGTACGTGCCTGTGGTGGCGAAGACTGCGAAGCGCTCCTCGGAGGGTGCCGCCGCCTTCGGCTGGAACCCGGCGCCACTCAGCAGCACGCCCGCGGCACATTTGCAAACTTGGGCGAGTTGAGCGGCCACTCGCGCGCCGCCGGAGAAACCCGCAAAGTACATGCGGCGATCATCGAGGGACAGGCGCTGATGCGTGTCTTGCAACATGGCTTGCGCGGCGTCGGCGGAAATCTTCCAAGGTCCGTTGCGAGAATTGTTCGAGCCCACAACAATGTAGCCGTGGCGTTCCGCGGCGTCTTTCATCAATTCCACCGGCCGGCTGCCGCTTGCACCGGGGTCGAAAGTGTAGACGATGGGCCAACGTTTTCCGGAGTTATACCGAGAAGGCAGATAGAGGGCGTAACTTTGTTCGGGATGTCTGATGGCACTGACCGACGGAAGAACTGTGCCCGTTTGCAAAATCTGAGGCTGAGCGCCGGTAGTGGAATTCTCTTGCGCCAAGAGCGGGCTGGGGAGGACGGGCAACGCAACGAGTAATAGGGTGTGGAGGCGCAAGAGATTTCTTGCTTAGACGCGTCTAACGAGCATTCGAAAGCGGTGAAGCGCCGCCGACTACGGCGTGCAGCGCGTTTCGTTCGCGCTCTGTTACAGGGTAAACTCATTGATCTCTTTCGTAGCGTTCGAAACTTCAGGGGCTTGTGAATGAAACGATTCCCGATACGTCTAGTATTGACGACTTTTCTATTCTTTCCAGTCCTGGCGAGTGTGGCGCAGGAACCCAAGGCGCTTCCGCAGGCGGACTCGCGATACAAGGCGGACATTCTGGTGGTTGTTGCGCACCCGGACGACGAAGCCGGGGCGACGTCCTATCTGGCGAGGGCCCTCGACGAGGGCAAGCGCGTGGCGGTGGTTTTCACGACTCGGGGGAGCAACGGCGCGAACAGCGCGGGCGGGGAGCAAGCCGGAGCGCTGGGAGACATCCGCGAAATCGAAGCGCGCCGTGCGCTCGCGACATTCGGGATTGCCAATGTGTGGTTTCTGAGCGGCAAGGACACGCCCTCGCAAAACGTACTGCAATCGCTCGCCAACTGGGGACACGGGGCTTGCCTGGAGCAGTTGGTGAGGATTGTGCGGCTGACGCGCGCGGAAGTGATCCTCACGGTTTTGCCGGGAACTTTCATTGGAGAAAACCACGGCGATCACCAGGCGGCCGGCGTTTTGGCGACCGAAGCGTTCGAACTGGCGGGCGATCCAACGGCATTTCCGGAGCAGCTTAGCGGACCGACCAAGCGCCTGGAAACTTTCCTGGAAAACCTGCGGCCCTGGCAGCCCAAAAAAATCTATTACTCTCCCGACGCGGACCGGGAGGACATTTTCCGCGGACTAGGTCCCACGTATTCGGGCAAGGACATCTCAAAAACTACGCACAAATCTTACGGACGCATGGCGCTGGAGGGGTTTCGCACACATGAAACCCAGGCGAAGAGTTATCTCGATCGAATCGCTGGAATGGACGATGCACAGATCCAGAAATTAGCGGAGTCGGATGGATGGGAAAGCGCGCAGCAATTTGTACGAGGGAAATCGTTAGTGGGCGGGAGCGTGACCGGGGACATTTTCGAGGGCATCACGGTGGGAGCGATTCCGTTCGTGCGGCCGGAAGGATCACCTGAGCCGGCGCACCCTGAACTGTCCGTGGAACTCGACGGGCCGTGGAGTTATTACGCCGACTTTCGGCGGCTGCATGGCTTGGCACACCTGCCGCATCCGGAACCCCCGGAAATCGCACTGCAGGGACATACGACCATGGTGATTCCATTGTGGGTGCGGAACGGGACGGGCAAGACGCAGGAAATTGCGCTGTCGGCCGCGTTACCTGCAGGCTGGACGATACTGAGCGGCACGGGAAAATTCACCGTTGCAGCCAAACAGGTAGCGGCCGCACGGATCGAAATCCTGCTGCCGGCTGTTCCCGAAACCGAAACGAAAAAGGCCGAGGCACAAGAAGTAAGCGTTCATGCGGAAGCGAATGGACAAACCATCGGTGACGTGAAACTGCGCGTGGAACTCCGCAAGCGCGCACTGCCACAATAGTTGGACTCAGGATTTTTTCTGGCGCGCCGCTTCCATGGCTTCCCAGGCGGCTTCCGGGAGCATGAGCAGGTCGTTGAATTCGCCTGCGCCTCGCAGCCATTGCCCGCCGTCAATGACCACGCATTCACCGTTGATGTATTCCGCCATGTCGCTGAGTAGAAAAGCCGCGAGGTTTGCCAGTTCCTCGTGCTTGCCGAAGCGCTTCATCGGATGCTTGTCCTTGGCGTGTTCTTCGAACGGCTTTGACGGCATCAAGCGGGACCACGCACCCTCGGTCGGGAATGGCCCCGGCGCGATGGCGTTCAAACGAATGTGATATTTGGCCCATTCCACGGCCAGCGAAGTTGTCATGGCCAGCACTCCGGCCTTCGCGCAGGCGGATGGCACCACAAAACCCGAGCCGCTGTTGGCGGCCGCGTAGGTAGTCACGATGTTGAGAACATTGCCGCCCAGCTTCTGCGCAATCCAGCGTTTGCCGAAAACCTGCGTGCAATTGAAGGAGCCGTAGAGCACGATTCCGACGACGGCGTTGAACGCGTTGGGTGTGAGATTTTCCGTTCGTGCCATGAAATTTCCCGCCGCGTTATTCACGAGCGCGTTGATTTCGCCGAACTGTTCCTCGGCTTTCGCGGCGGCGGCTTCCACGGCGCCGTACTCTCGAACGTCGCAGGCAGTGAATGCCGCGGAACCACCGGCGCGATGAATCTCATCGCACGTTTCGCGCAGCGGGTCTTCGCGGCGGCCAACAAGAAACATTCGCGCGCCCAGCTCCGCAAACCGCAAGGCCATCGAGCGGCCGAGCCCGGTTCCGCCGCCTGTCAAGAAAATCGCACGGCCCTTTAACAAGTTATCCTGGAACACCGTTCACCGCCTCCTACAGATGGTCGAGAGTTTTCTTCCGTGCAAGCGCGATTCTAGTGCATCGGGGAGAATTTCGATGATTATTTCGCGAATGCGGAGCGAAAGGCACGAAATCAAGGTGTCGGATGCATCTGCGCCGGGATGATGCGGCCCATGGCTTTTGCATATTCGGCGGCATACAGGGGGCTGTCCGGATATTCCTCGCTCAGTTCACGGAGGAGTTTTTGCGCCACGGGGTCTTGTTTTTCTCTTCGCGCGGCCAACGCCAACAGAATCTTTGCAAAAGGTTGCAGGTACAGCCCGCCGTCAATCGTTTTTCGAAGTTGCTCCATGCCGAGCCTCTTGTCGCCGTGGATCCCACCGAACCACAGCATGAAGCGCGTGCCGCCGGACAAGCTGCCGATGATGTAATTGGCCGAGCCCAGGGCAACATAAGCGTCGTTGGCGTCGGGCCGCTCTGTCAGCAATTGTTTGGCGTATTCGTTGGCCTCTTTGAGCCGCTTCAAGCTTTCGACGTGCTGCTTCTTCAGCATCATGTCGGAGTTCGATTCCATTCCCGAGGCCAGGGCCAACGCGAAAAAGGCTTCCGCATCCCTGGCGTTTCTGGACTGGCGCTTTTTGGCAAGTTTTCGCGCCTTTTCCAGCGCTTCCTGAAAACTCTTCATCCGCCCGGGATCGGGTTTCCCTTCAATTCCATGCAGAAATCTCTTTTCGTTCAAGAAGAAATCGCTGGAGAGCACGCCTTGACGGTAGAGTTCCTCGAAGAGATAGCTGGCGGCAACGGCAATTTCACCAAACGGCTCTTCCGGATTCTGCGATTCCCAAGTGTCAAATTGTTCGCGCGCTCCGGAAAAGTTGAGTGTGTAGAGCGAATGAAATCCCGCCGCAAGCTCCGGAACGGAGTTGAACGCCGGAGTGCCGTCTCCTTCGTTCGAGGAAGCGGGGCAGGCTGCCGCCGCGAGAAGCAAGAGACATGCCGCGGTGTAAACTCGAAAGTGCATTCGAAGCTTTCTTGTCAGAAGAGTCCGGGTAAGAACCTCGGCTTGCCGGTCATCGCCGCGCGATAGTCGGGATTGGCGAAGAGCACGCGTTCTTCCGTGGAGAGACGTTGCGCCAGGACTCCCATGTGCGCAAGCGCTCCTGCGGCGGCGGTGATCCAGGCCGTGTGAATCAGAGGCAGGGCCAGCATCTCGGCAAAAACCGCCGCATAATTAGGATGCCGGACGTAGCGAAAAGGTCCAGAGGTCACGACGCCGAGGCGCGTGGAGTCCATGACCTGCACGTTCCAATGCTCGCCGAGCGTCCGGATGACCCACCAGCGCACCGCGTTGGCGGCGAGAAAGACAAGGAACATCGGGACAGCCAGCCACGGGAGGAAGGGACGCTTCAGGACGACGACCTCGACGGCGGCTCCTGTTAGCACGGCGGTGTGCAGCAAAACCATCCAGCGATACAGCGGTTCATCCACTTTAGCGGCGCCGCGCGCGATCATTTCTTGCTGGTGGCGCTTGGAGATGCGCAGCTCCGCGAGCCGCAGCAGCGCTACAAGAAGAAGCAACGCGAGAAACGCGATGGTGCTCAGGTCCATTGCAATAGCAGAAACTCGGCGCTGAAGCCGGGCCCAAACGCCGCGGCTACGGCGTACTCACCGGCCTTGAGCGGGCGCTTCTCCAGCCACTCCTGCAAGATGAAAAGGATTGTGGCACTGGAGAGATTTCCCACGTTGCCGAGAATGTCCCAGGAAGGCTGGGTGTCGCACTTCCTCAGGCCCAGCTCAGTTTCCACGTTTCCCAGCAACCGCGCGCCGCCGGGGTGCAAGATCCATCCTTTTATTTCCTCGCGCTTCCGGCCGTGGCGCTCCAGGAAGCCGGAAACCAGGCCGCCGATTTTCTGACCGATCATTTCCGGGACGTCCTTTGCCAACAGGATGTGGAAGCCAGAATCTTTCAGGTCAAAGCCCATGGCGCCCAGCGAATCGGGAAACGTGTAGGTTTCCGAAACGAGAATCTTTGGACCGCGAGATGGTTTTCCGCTGACGATCACGGCCGCCGCGCCGTCGCCAAATAGAATCGAAGAAATCAGGTTGGCCTGCGAAATATCTTTTCGCTGGAACGTCAGCGATGGCAGCTCCACCGCAATGATCAGGACGTTTCCGCCTGGGCGTGCGCCCAGGAATTCCGCGGCGCGTCCCAGAGCCATTGCTCCCGCGGCGCACCCTAGTTCGGTGAAAGGCATTCGCCGCACGTCCGAACGAAAACCCATCAGATTGATCAGGTGCGCATCCAGAGACGGAATCATGAAGCCGGTGCAGGAAACCGTAATGATCAGGTCAATGTCCTCCGGTTTCAGGCCGGCGCGCTCCAGGCATTTCTCGGCGGCCTCGCGCCCGAGCTTTACGGCGTGCTCGATGTATTCGTTGTTTGTCTTTTCCAAGGGGCGCGGTTCGATGGTGTAGTCGAGGGGGAAAATCGAGCGGCGCGTGTGCACCTGCGCGTTGTCCACGATGCTCATCATCGCTTCGAGCCTACGCTCGGGAATATCGAACACGCGCCCCATGTAGACCTTCACGTCGTCCCGGGTGATCGTGTGGGGAGGAAGCGCCGTCGCCGTCGCGACGATGGTGGGATGCGTTGCTACGGCCGTACCTGTGGGTCGATCACTCGCGGATGCCATCATTCTCCTTGATGAACTATGCCGGAAGCGGCTGCCGCACCGCGCCATGAGGCAATTGGATGCGGCGTTTCCGGCGCCCCTGCACTCGAACCCATGACTTTACATCATTCTTTGCAGGGAGTGCCAGTTTGCAGTTGTACAGTACGGGACTGTTCCTCGGGATATTCTCACAGTTGTTTGCCTTCTCCTGTCCGCCGTTCAGGGGCAAGGACTCCCGCGCGGAGTGTGCTAGATTCTTTGCCGAAAGAGGGGCCCAATGAATGCATCCTTGTTTCGTACTTCGATCTTATTCGCGGCCATCTGTGTTTTAACAAGTCTTCCTTCCGCTGGCCAGCAAGCGGCAATTCCCGCCACTACGGAAGGCGATTACGTCGTCAAGAATTTCAAATTTCGCTCCGGCGAGTCGTTGCCCGAATTGCGGCTTCACTACACCACGCTCGGCAAGCCCGCGCGCGACACGCAGGGCCGCGTCACCAATGCCGTCTTGATTCTTCACGGCACCGGTGGCACCGGCCATCAGTTCCTGTCGCCTATCTTTGCCGGGGAATTGTTCGGGCCCGGCCAGCTGCTCGATGCCACACGCTACTTCATTATCTTGCCGGACGGCATCGGGCACGGCAAATCGTCGAAGCCCAGCGACGGATTGCACGCGCATTTTCCGCAGTACGACTATGACGATATGGTTCTGGGCCACTATCGCCTCTTGACGGAAGGACTAGGCGTAAACCACTTGCGCCTGCTCTTCGGAACGTCCATGGGCTGCATGCATTCCTTTGTGTGGGGAGAAACGTATCCGGATTTCATGGATGCGCTCATGCCGATGGCGTGCCAGCCGGTGCAGATTGCCGGGCGCAACCGCGTCTGGCGCAAGATGGTGATGGACGCGATTCGCAATGATCCGGATTGGAAAGCAGGAGAATACACCTCGGAGCCGGAGCAAGCCCTTCGTACTGTGCTGGATTTTCTTCTGATCGCCGGGAGCGCGCCGCTCTATATGCAGAAAACCTTGCCCACGCGCGACGCCGCGGACAAATACCTCGATGAGTACTTCAAGGCGAGAATGCCAGGCCTCGACGCCAACGATACCCTGTACCACGTGAACGCTTCGCGCAATTATGATCCCTCAAGCCAGCTCGACAAGATCAAAGCGCCGGTCATGTTCATCAATTCCGCGGACGATTTTATCAACCCGCCGGAGCTAGGCAATGCCGAGCGCGAAATCAGGAAGGTGAAGAACGCACAATTCATTCTTCTTCCCATCAGTGACGAAACCCGTGGCCACGGCACACACACCCGCGCCGTCGTGTGGAAGCAATACCTCGCAGAGCTGCTCGAAAAGTCAGCGCACTAGAAAATCTAGGCGAAGCTTTGTTTAAGTGGTGGCCTGGCTGGCGCGGATTTCCTGCCAGCGGCGCGGGCGCTTATTGGCTTGCAAAACTTTTTTTCGCAAGCGGATGGATTTTGGCGTGATCTCCACGAACTCGTCGTCAGCGATGAACTCGATGGCCTGTTCCAGGCTCAACTCGCGGTGCGGAATCAAGCGGATGGCTTCGTCGGCGCTGGACGAGCGCATGTTGGTCTGCTTCTTTTCCTTGGTGACGTTCACGTCCATGTCCTGCTCGCGCGAATTTTCGCCCACGATCATGCCTTCGTAGACTTCGATCGCGGGGCCGATGAACAGCTCGCCGCGCTCCTGGATGTTCCACAGCGCAAACGCGGTGGAGGGGCCGCTGCGGTCCGCGACCAACGCGCCCGTTGGGCGGAGCGCCATTTCACCGCCGTATTCCATCCAGCCTTCGAAAATGGAATGAATCAGAGCCGTGCCGCGCGTGTCCGTCAGCAATTGGCTTCGAAGGCCGATCAATCCGCGCGAGGGAATCTTGAAGTCCAGGCGCACACGGCCGGAGCCGTGATTGCTCATCTTGATCATTTCGCCGCGGCGACTGCCCACGGTTTCCATGATGATGCCGATGAAATTCTCCGGGACGTCGATGACCAGACGCTCCAGCGGCTCCAGTTTCTTGCCGTTTTCGGTGCGCGTGACGATTTCGGGCTTGCCGACCATCAATTCGAAGCCTTCGCGGCGCATCGTCTCGATCAAAATGGCGAGTTGTAACTCGCCGCGACCGAGCACGCGAAAAGATTCCGGCGTGTCCGTGTCCTCGACGCGAATGGATACGTTGGTGAGGAGTTCTTTTTGCAGGCGGTCGCGCAGGTCGCGTGAAGTAAGGTAGCTTCCCTCTTTGCCGGAAAGCGGGCTGCTGTTGACGGTAAAAATCATCGCCAGGGTGGGTTCGTCGATCAACAGCGGTTCCAGCGGCATCGGGTTGGCCAAATCGGTGATGCTTTCCCCGATGTTGATGCCCTCGACTCCGGCAATCGCCACGAGATCGCCGGCCGGGACGGCTTGCGCTTCGTCGCGTTCCAAACCGCGAAAGGTATACAGCTTGGTGATGCGCGTCGGCACCAGCTTGCCGTCCAGCTTGACGATGCCCACGTCGGCGCCACGCTTCAGCGTGCCGTTGAAAACACGTCCGATGGCGATGCGTCCCAGGAATTCGCTGTAGTCCAGGTTCATTACTTGAATTTGCAGCACGCCTTCCGGATCGCCCGGGGGCGCGGGGATGTGCTTCACAATGGCTTCGAAGAGCGGCAGCAAATCTTTCGAACCGTCGTCCGGTTTCGCATGCGCGACGCCGTCGCGCGCGTTGGTGTAAATCACCGGAAAGTCGAGCTGGTCTTCCGTGGCGTCCAGATCGATGAATAGATCGTAGATTTCGTCCAGAACTTCCTTGGGCCGCGCGTCGGTACGGTCGATTTTGTTCAGCACGATCACCGGAGGCAGTTTTGCTGCCAGGGCCTTTTGCAGCACGTAGCGCGTTTGCGGTAGCGGCCCTTCGCTGGCGTCCACCAGCACGACGACGCCATCCACCATGCGCAGGGCGCGTTCCACTTCACCGCCGAAGTCGCTGTGGCCGGGAGTGTCCACGATGTTGATTTTCGTGTCGTGGAAAAAGAGCGCCGTGTTCTTGGCGAGAATGGTGATGCCGCGCTCGCGTTCCAGGTCGTTCGAATCCATCACGCGCTCGACGAGCGCTTCGTTGGCGCGAAAAATCCCGCTTTGTCGCAGCATGGCGTCGACCAGCGTCGTTTTGCCGTGGTCTACGTGCGCGATGATGGCGATGTTGCGAATCTGTTGACTCATAGTTTCTGCTTCTTCTGATCCCGGTCCAGCCGGGTTCCAGTCCTCTAAAGACAAAAATAGCTGCTGAAACAACCAGCAGCCCGGATCGATTCTCCGTGTTCTCAGGTGCGGTCGAGCAACTTATAGTTTAGCAGACTCGCTATCTTTCCGGCCAACAAAGTAGGACAGGCATTCCTGCCTGTCCTCTTTCTTTTGACTCCTTGTTCGAAGCGGACAGACAAGAATGTCTGTCCTACACGCTATTCCATACGCAGGGCAATGATTGGATCAACGCGCGCGGCGCGCCGGGCCGGGACATAGCACGCCAACAGAGTAGCCGCACTCAGCACGAGGGCCACTCCCACAAACGTGAGTGGATCCGTCGGGCCTACTTCGAAGAGGAGTCTTTGCAGGAGCCGCGTGAGCGCAAATGCGCCGAAGAGGCCGAACGCGATGCCGACGATGGCAAGCGCCATGCCCTGGCCCAAAATCATGCGGAGAATTTCCCCAGGGCGCGCGCCGATGGCCATGCGCACGCCGATCTCATGCCTTCGCTGGCCGACGGCCAGCGCCATCACTCCACCGATCCCCGTTGCGGCGATGGCCAGAGCCAACAAGGCGAAGAGACTTAGCAGACTGGCCGTGAGCCGCGGCGCGGCCACCGATTCGGCCCGCACTTGCTCCATTGAGCGCACACGGGCCGCGGGTTGGTTGGGATCCACCGCGTATAAAAGTTCGATGATTCCGCGCGCCACGCTGATCGGCTCAACCGTCGTCTTGACAACCAGGATGGCATCCCGAAGGGGATTCTGCGCCATAGGCACGTAAATTTCGTCAGCGGCGTCTTTGTCCAATCCGTACTGCTTGACGTCGCCTACGACCCCGGCGATCTGCGTCCAAGTTTTTCCACCGTCCGTGGAGAACCGTTTTCTGAGTGGATCTTGCGTGCCCCAGAAATGCCGCGCGGCAGTGCGATTGACGATGGCTACGTTCGGAACACCGGGACGGTCCGCACGCGTGAACACGCGGCCCTCCAGAACCGGAATCCGTAACGCATCGAAATAGTTTTCGCTGACCACGCGGAAATCCGCGACAGGAAGCGCTTGCCCGGGCACGGGGGTCTGCCCTTCGATCAGGAAATCCCCCATCATCTGCATGTCGGCGGTGAGAGGAATCATCATGGAGGCCGCTGCCGACTTCACTCCATTCTGCGACTGGACCTTGTCGAGAAACGTCTCGAAGAAGGCACGCTGCTTGTCGTCGGTGTTGTACTTGGTGAAATCCAAACCGATTTGCATGGTCAGCACGTTTTCCGGCTGGAAGCCCGGGTCCACGTGCTGCAGCTTGGCGAAGCTGCGCAGCATCAATCCCGCCCCAATCAGAAGAAGAAACGACACGGCCACTTGCGCGACGATCAGAAGACTCCGCATCCTGCGCCGGCCGATACCAATCGTTGAATGCGTGCCGCCTTCTTTCAGACTGCCCACGACGGTTTCACGCGCCGCCAGCGCCGGGGCCGTTCCGGAAAGCACGCTGGTGAGCACGGCCACAGCGAGCGTAAACAAGAGCACGGTACTGTCCATGTGAATTTCCCGCGCCCGCGGCGTAAAGCGCGAGGCAAAACTCACCAGAATATCCAGCGCGCCCCAGGAAAAAAGCAGGCCCAGCCCGCCACCGATCACCGCGAGCAGCAAACTTTCCGTCAGCAATTGGCGGAACATGCGCACGCGTCCTGCGCCCAGCGCTGCACGGACAGCCAATTCACGTTCGCGGCGCACCATGCGCGCGAGGTTCAGGTTCGCCACGTTGGCGCAGGCAATGAGCAGCACGAAACCTGCTGCGCCGAGAAGCACCAGCATCGTCGGGCGCGCGTTGTGCGTGAGCTCTTCCTCAAGCGAAGCCGCGCGGATAGAGTAATCATATGCTGGTGGATAATCCTTGGGATATGCCTGCTGCAAATTGGCCGCGACATTGTTCAAGTCCGCTTGCGCCCGGCTCACGCTCATTCCCGGCTTCATGCGCCCGAACACTTGCATCATGCGCGCTTGCCGGTCCGCGATGAACGCGGGACGCGAACGGAACGGGCACGCCGTCGTTGGCATGTACACATCGTTTTCGTTGGGATATTGCGGCACCGGAGGCAGGATGCCAATGACCGTATGGGGTTTGTCGTTCATGGTGAACGTTTTGTTCACGATCGTGGGATCGCCGCCAAAACTGCGGATCCAATACTCGTAACTAAGCATTAAGACCGCTGGAGCTCCGGGCTGTTCATCCGCCGGACGAAACGCGCGGCCGAAGAGCGGCTTGACTCCGAATACATCGAAAAAATTCCAGGAAACCACGCCGGCTTCCACGCGTTCCGGTTCGCTGCGGCCCAGCAGGATAAAATTCATATTGTGGTATTCGACCAGGCCATCCAGGGAATGGCTTTGCGCGCGGTAATCATTGGTTTCCGCTACCGAAAAGGGCTGGCGCAGCAGTCCCGCGCGCGGCGCCTGCTGTTCCAGTGTCACCAGGCGATCGCCGTGTTCGTACGGCAAGGGTTTCAGCAGCACCGCATTGACTACGCTGAAGATCGCCGAATTCGCGCCGATTCCCAGGCCCAGCGTGAGCACGGCCGCCAGCGTGTAGCCTGGATTCTTGCGCATCATGCGCAGCGCAAATCGAGCGTCCTGGGCGAACATCGCGGCGTGTTCGCTGGGCGCAGTCTTGAAAATTCCCACGATCGTTTCCCACCACAGGCGCAGAACACCCGGGGCTCCGCCACGGCGTCCCGCTTCCTTGTGTTGTTCGTGGAAGACCGTTTCCATCTCCGGGCCGAAATCGCTCCGAAAATCGAATGGCAAAAGTTTCAGAAGCGCTCGATACAATCGCGTCGCGCGGGAACCGCTTGCAGCCATGGCGTCCTCCTGGGGCGCCACCACGCGCCGCGCTTCGGACTACTCGTTTTATCCGGAACCGACTCGCCCGGCTCCGGGAATCCTGTTACGCCGTGCGCGTTTTCTTCAGGAGGTTGCGCGACCTGGCGATGGACAGCACTTCATCCATGCGCTCGGCTTCCTCGGCGGCCACCTGGCGGCCTTGCGGCGTCAAACGATAATAGCGGCGGCGTTCATCATCGTCGGAGTCCGCCGGCCGGGAACGCAGCTCGGAGATGAGGCCATCATTCAGCAGGCGTTTGATAATTCCGTACAGCGTCCCGGTGCTCAGGCGGACTTTTCCGCCCGTGCGCAACTCGACCTCTTTGAGGATGGCGTAGCCATGCAGGTCATCGCCAGCCAGCGCCAGCAGCACATGGAACATCGCCGGCGTGAGCGGCCCGTAAGGATCCGGATTGTTTTGTGCGGCGCCCAAGGATGTCAGCTCCTGCAAGGACCCATTCTGTCGTCCTACGCTATATCGGCTCACGCCATAGTGTCAAGTGAAAAATCATTCTTCCTGGGGTTAACCATCCGCGACTTTCCCGATCGCGGCATGCAGAGATCTAACGCAAGCAATTTTCAAGCTAGGGGAAACTACTGATGATTGGAAGCTGAAACAAAGAGTGGCGCGGGAATCCGTCCTGCGATCAGGTAGGCTCGGAATATCCGCGCCCGACTCTTAAGGTAGGATTGGTTCAGAGGGCGCGGACGCGGATATTTCGATGGTTCTTGGGACTACGGGCTTTCAAACTGTGTATTCCCCAAGTCCTCCTAGTGACGTCTAGGTTCCCGAAGCGACCAGTTGACGGAAGAACCTGATGCGCGACGGGATAGTTACATTCCTTATCTTGAACGACTTGGCAGCGTCAAACGAACTAACTCTGAAACTACCATGACCAGATAAAGCTAATGTGTTCAGCATATTACGTATGCAAATGAACTGCCACTTGGTTTGCCGAGGTTCGCGTGTTATATTCCCCCGGTTCAATTTAGGGGACTAATTTCTCGTGGAACCCGGAGTCGACCCCAAGGTTTCTCTTCGATTCGGCCTATATCAGGTGGATCTGCTCCAAGGTGTGTTGTCCCGCCTGGGCTTGCGGGTAAAGCTACAGGAACAGCCCTTCCGCATTCTAGCCCTCCTCCTCCAAAAGCCTGGTGAAATTGTTACTCGGGAAGACCTTCGGCGAGAGTTGTGGCCGGAAGGGACGCACGTCAATTTTGACGGCAGCCTGAATGCTGCCCTGAAAAAGCTTCGCGCGGCCCTCCAGGATGACGCGGAAAATCCAAGATTTATTGAAACCGTCCCGCGGCAGGGCTATCGTTTCTTGGCACCGGTGCAGTTCGTCCAGAGTTCTCCCGCTGTCGCTGTCCTATCGCCGAACGATTCCTCCGTAACTTCCGACGAAACTCTCGAAGTTCGCATGCATTTGCAACCAGAGTTCTCGCCCGAACGTGCTGCGGAACTTTCGAAGGAGAGAAGGAAGGCGGAGCTTGCCGCCAAGTGGACCGACATCACTCTTCTCTCGTGCGCGATCGTGTTTGGATCCTGGCTTCTCTTCTTCATCGTGTATCCCGTCCCGCGTCCCAGCGTCGAGCGTATGACGCGCATCACCAATGCGGGCGGAATTGATGAATGGGGCGGCATCGTGTCCGATGGCACGAGAATTTTCTTCCTGGAGCGCGATGGCGGACATTGGAATCTGATGCAAACGTCCGTCGAAGGCGGCAATGCCGAGAAGCTCGCTGCGCCATTTGAAAACACTCGTATCTTTGCCATTTCGCCCGATCATTCACAGTTTCTGATCGGGCAGTTCACAAGGCGCGACGACGAGATGCCTCTTTGGCTCTGGCCCGTGCAAGGTGGACAACCACGGCGTATGGGCGAAGCGGTTGGCCATGATCCCGCGTGGTCTCCGGATGGGAGCCAAATCGTTTTTGTCCGAGGAAGAAGTCTCTACAGCGTTCACCCTGACGGAACACAGCTGCATGAATTGGCCCACGGGCCGGGGCTTCCGCATTTTCCGGCGTGGTCTCCCGACGGTGAAATGATCCGATTCAGCATGGACCGCCGCGAAGACGGTTCGCAGGCGGTCTGGGAAATGGCTGCGGACGGCTCCGGACTGCATCCAATTCTTGCGAGCGGCAGGACGCCTACTTCGCAGTCCGCCGGTCAATGGACTGCCGATGGCAGGTACTTTCTCTTCTCCGGATGCGAAACGTACGACTGCAATCTCTGGGGCATTCGCGAAGCCTGGAACTGGTTTCGACGCTCGCATCACGATCCCGTGCAGTTGACGCATGGTCCCGATTCCCTGCACGTCGCCATTCCAGCGCAAGCGGGTTCGCGCGTCTTTGCGTTCAGCTTCCGCTCTCATCGCGAGCTGCAAAAAATCGAACCGCAATCGCATCACGCTGAATCGTTGATTCTGAATGCCAACGCCGAAGAAGCCGGGGTCTCTCCCGATGGGCACCTGGCGCTTTACACCGATCGCCCCGACGGCTCGCTTTGGCGCAGCAGCATTGATGGGAACCAGCGCCTTCGTTTGACCAAGCCTCCGTTGGTCGCTTCTGCCCCTCATTGGTCCCGCGACGGGAAGCAAATTCTGTTCACGGGCGTGCGGCCTGGATATCTGCGCCAAATATATTTTCTTTCCGCGGATGGCGGCGGGCTGCGCGCGGTTCTCCCGGAAGGCCGCGAAGCTTCCGATGCGGACTGGTCGCCGGACGGCACGCAAATTGCGGTCAGCATGCGGGAACAGAAAACGCAACCCAAATTCGGAATTTACCTGTTCAAATCGAGCACTGGTGAATGGACGTTGCTCCCTGATTCGCGGGGATTGATTGCCCCGCGCTGGTCGCCCAATGGAAGGTATGTTGCCGCTGTGGACGAAACGAATCACCGTCTTCTTCTTTACGATTTCCAGACGGAAAAATGGACCGAATTTGCTCAAGGAGGGTTTCTGGGTGCTCCTTTCTGGGCTTCCGACTCTTCGGCAATTTACTTTCAGGATCAGCTCGATACTGAACAAGCGATATTTCGCGTAAAGCTCGCGAACCACCAGGTGGAACGAGTCTTTGGTTGCGGCGAGATTCTTCGCAGCAGCCCGGCGCATTGCATCTTCAGCGGTCTTGGGCAGGACGGTTCTCTTTACGTGATGGTTGAGCGCGGGCTTACGGACATTTACGCTCTGGACCTGGATCTCCCCTGATCCAGGATTTTAAGCGTAGGTCTTTCGCACCTGGAAACTTCCACTAAATCATATAAATTGTTTCTAAATCTATGCATTCAGGTATGCATTTATCCCGATTGCTAGAGAGTCATCGGCGAACCTGACGTTTTTCTATCGTCTTTATTCATTGAGGCAACAAATGCTGAGAATTCCTCGTACTACTTGAAAACACCCAGCGGGATCTTGCGTCTATACAAACAAGGGTGGACGTCCATGTCACCGGAAGTCATTTCGATGCAGGAACAGGATGAACCGACGACTTCGGAGGGGCCCATCCTTTCTACCGGTCGCTATGTCCATTTCGGGCCGTTCCAGATGGACCAGCATCGGCAGGAAGTAACCCGTAATGGTGCCCGGCTGAAGCTTCAAGGCAAGGTCTATCAGGTCCTCGTCGCGCTCCTTGAGAAGCCGGGTGAAGTCGTCACGCGCGAAGAACTGCGCATGCGCCTCTGGCCCGCCGATACACACGTCAATTACGATGCCAATGTAAATACCACGGTGAATAAGCTGCGCCAGGCGCTGGGCGATTCTTCCGACAAACCGACTTACATTGAGACCATTCCGCGTCGGGGCTATTGCCTGCTGGTGCAACCGGAAATCTCGGACAAGTCAGTGTCGTCCACGTTCGCGCACCCGGAGGCGTCCGATACTTCTACGAAGGAAGAGCCGGCTGCGGCGGGTCGGCCCGTGTTCTCAAAGTCAGACACCTGGATCATCCTTGGCGTCATTGGTTTAATCCTTGCTGGAATGCTTCTTGGTGCCGGAATCACGCGGCTCTGGATCTCTCGAAGTTCGCCCATGTCCTCCAGACCATCCGCCATCCTCTCACTCGCGCCGGATTCTCCCGAACTTTAAACGGATTCCTACTTGCCGGCAGTTTGGTTGGACCGGAACTCCGTCCACGGACCTGCGTTCATATCCCGCAAATATGGTTCTTGCCATGCATATTCCGGATGCGCCGCGAGGAATGGTTTTGCAAGAAAATTCCCGCCGCAAGGATGCCCTACCCGAGCCACAATGCGCATTTCCTTGGCCATCGCCGCATCGGTAGCTTTTCCCTGGACGGCTCCGCCCGGATAGAACGGCGTCCACGCCCATTCCTTCACTCCGCGCGGCGATGCGTCCACGTGCCCGCACAGCGTCCGCTCATTCACATCTTCCTTCTTCTCAACGCTATCGGTGTGGTCGCCTAGCATTTGTTCCGCCAGCGTCACGTCGATCTTTCCCTTGTTCTCCTTCAGCAGGCCGTCCCAGCGCGCATGCCGCGCATTCGGCGAACTCTCCTTATTATTGGGATCGAACTGCGGCGTGTCCTCTTTTATCACTTTCGGATCGCGCGCCCAGTTGGATCCCGCAAGCACGCCATCTTTTGTCCGCCACAGTTTGTAGGCCTTCAGCCCGAGCTCAAGCTGTGCGATCTCCCCCGTCTTGCGGTCGCCCAGCAGCCAGTCGTTCGCGTATCCGCCGTTGTTCCCGTCCAGCATGATCTTTGTGTATTCGTCGATCGAGCCTGCATACTGCAGTCCCTTTCTCGCCCGCACAAATTCCGCTTTGCCGTGCGGGTCCCAGCCTTCGAACTGGGTAATCGTCGTTTCCGTCACCATCAGTCCGTCGCTGTTGATTCCAAAATCATCGTCGCTCGCAATCACTCCTGGGAATCCATCCATCAAGATTCGGTAGCCGCTCTTCGGCGCGATGTCGAACACGATCCGCCAGCGTTCGCCGTTCATGTAGCTCGTCCAGTTGTTGTGCGCCATGACGATCAAACCGTCTTTCGTCCAGCTTCCGGTGGCCACAAACGCGCTGCAATTCCCCGGACTTTTCAAGTTGGGAGCCTTGACGGTCTTTTGCTGTTTGTTCAGCCAGGGCACGTAATAATCCGGCAGTTCTTCGAACGCATTGAACGCCACGATGTCATCCACATCCAGTTTCGAACCCGTGCGCGCCCGCAATCCCTCCACAATTCCTTGCAGTTCTTGCTGGTATTCCGCTTCGATTTTAGGCCACAGCATTTCATGCGCGGCCTTCCGGAAGAACTCCCAGTCCCGCTCCGTCGAATGCATCATCCCCGCGCTGACGGCTGCAAATGCATCTTCGATTTCAGGCGCAAGCAAATACCCGTGCTGGTAGCCGATTGCGCCGGGCTCGCCTTCCAGATGCACGTAAATCCACCCGCCCTCTTCGAAGCGCGAACCGCCCTTCAGACGCGGATCATTTTCCGCTGCGTGTTCTCTGGCCGCCGCGATCGTCGCCACCATGACGTCGTTTGCCGACGCCGCGCTGGTTGTGCTGTTCCCCGCCCACCACAGTGCCGCTCCCCCAAGAAACAAGAAGACAATCGCCGCCGCCCTTCGAGTCGAGTCCGTCATTCATGCCTCCCGAACCATTGTTCGCGGCCTTAAAGTCTATTCTGCCGGACGCAGTCCTTCAACGATTGTTCACCTTTCGCGATTCTCATGTAAACTTTTACATTCCAGATGCTCACCGCCATAACGCGTGCCGTCAGCCCGGCCATCGTCAATTGTGAGCTTTCTTTCATTGATCGCCAGCGGATCAATCTGGCAAAGGCTCAACAACAGCATCACGCGTATGAAACTCTTCTCGAAAAACTGGGCGCGCGCGTTATCTCCCTTCCCGCCGAACGGGATCTTCCGGACTCCATGTTTGTCGAAGATCCCGCCATCGTCCTCGATGAATTGGCCGTGATCTTTCCGCTGGGCACGGAGACACGGCGTCGCGAAGCGCCGTCACTGGCTCGCGCGCTCGCCAAGTTCCGCGAGCTCGAACACGTCTCCCTTCCCGGCACTCTCGAAGGCGGCGACGTCCTGCGAATTCAGCGCAAGCTTTTTGTCGGCCTCACCCAGCGCAGCAATGCGGAAGGGTTGCGCCAGCTCTCTGCCATTCTTGCACCGCACAACTATCAAGTGGCTGCCGTGCCCGTCACAGGCTGCCTGCATCTCAAGTCCGCCGTCACTCATCTTGGCCACAACACGCTCCTCGCTAATCGCGCGTGGTTTGACGCCGCGCCGCTTGCCGGGTACGAGTGGATCGACGTCGATCCGGCTGAGCCGCACGCCGCAAACGCCCTGGCCCTCGGCGGCACCATCATTTTCCCGGCATCGTTCCCGCTCACGCGCGCCCGTATCGAAGCCTCCGGCTTTCACGCCACTCCGCTCGATTTCTCCGAGCTGCAGAAAGCCGAATCCGGCCTCACCTGCTCCAGCCTTCTGTTCGAGGCTCACTGACCAAATGTTGCCGGCGCAGGCCTTTCACTGCTGACTTGCGCCGATGGCCCGCTGCAAATGCAAACGGCCAGTCTATGAATCGGACTGGCCGTTGCCTGAAGTTACAGATTGCTTGCCGCGGATCGTAGACTCGCTCAGTCTTGCCGTTAAAACTTGAATTCCAATTCTATTTTGGTTTCGTAGCTTGCCGGCGCGTACTTCCACTTCTTGAGCGTGTTCTCAACTTCCTGTACGAGAACGGGATTTCCTCCGTGGACCTGCACGTCTTTGACTAGGCCATCCGTACCGACGAGCGCGGTGACCTTTACTGTCCCGGTGATGCGCATCCTTCTAGCCAGCGCAGGATAATCCGGCGTTGGATTCTCAAGCACCTTTCTCTCTTGTTGTGCGAGGATGGTCTCGCCGGTGAGGCCAAGCAGCAGCCCCAGCGTCGCCTTCGCCCGTTTTTTTGCGTTCCCAGTTTTCCTCATGGTCCCTTCACCCTTGGTTTCGAAATAGAGCATTTTCTGCCCTTCCGTTTTTTCAACGAATAAATGTGTCGCTCATCAAGGTTAGCGGGTTGCAGACGCAGCGCTACAGCTCTCATTTTTTGGCGTGTTGTGTGGGCAAACTGTTCGTGCGGACTAAGGAAAAACCTGTAGAGAGGCCAGTTTGCGCAGTTTGAGGCCTATTCATGCGCAAAATCGACCAATCCTCTGCTGCCGATGACGCAGTTAACCGACCCGGCACCTTTTCCCCAGCCACAAAAATATGGCTTTTCTGGGAAGGTGGCCTGTGCTATTCTTCGGCTGTGATGATGTCCATCGCCACGAACCGAATTACGTCCAAGTCGTCCATGTCGATTACCTCGACTACGACTAAGAAGACTATTTCCGCTTCGGGCGCGTGGAGAAACAGCTAGCAAGCTAGAAAAAGTTTCCAACCCACCGCCAGAAGCGAACCTGGCGGTGGGTTTCTTCTTTTAGCCCCCTCCAGAGACGCTCCAGCGGAACCGAACCAGGAGCGCAGGCCATGAGTCTCGAAAATGTGCAAGAAGATTTAGAAGCGGAACGCAGCCCCGCCGATGTGGTGTGCTACGCCGGCGGGGTTCAGAAACAAAGCGCGAATGCCGCTGCCTTCAAGTTTGGCGGCAGCTCGCTGCTGGGCGCGGATTGCATGCTTCATGCCGCAGGTCTTGTTCGCGCCGCCACGCGTGAGTCGCGCGTCACCGTGGTTGTCTCCGCCATGAAGGGCGTCACTGATCATTTGCTCTCCATCGCTCACGCTCTCGCGCAAGGCAAGCTCGCCTACGCCCGCCGCGAAGCGGAACTCGTCCTTGATCTTCATCTCAGCGTTCTGGGAGATTTGCAATTGGATGAAGACGATGACGTGCGCGTCCGCCGCGAACTCCAGCTCCTCGGCTGCGACCTTCTTCACGAAGTTCGCGTTCATGATCGCGTAGCTGCCACCGCTGAACTTTTTGACCGGCTCGCCTCGTTCGGTGAACGCTTCAGCGCGCGGCTCTTCGCCGCCGCGCTCGAAAAGCTCGGGATCTCCGCTGTGCCTGTCACCTCCTCGGAATTCGTTTTGACCTGTGACACCTTCCGCGATGCGCAGCCGCATCTCGAACAAACCAAAGAACGCGGGCGCGCCATTCTTCTTCCGCTGCTTCAGGAAGGCATCGTTCCCGTCGTGACCGGATTCATCGGCGCGACTCCCGATGGGCGAATCACCACTCTCGGCCGCAACAGCTCGGATTTTTCCGGAGCGATCATCGCCCATGTCGTGGACGCCGATGAACTTGTCATCTGGACCGACGTTGACGGCATCTATACCGCAAATCCAAAGGAATCTGTCGAGGCCCGGCTGCTTCACGAGCTGAGCTACGACGAAGCCCATGCCCTCGCCGCCAACGGCGCGAAAGTTCTTCACGCGAAAGTTTTGCCGCTGGCCGCGGAAACGGAAATGGTCGTCTGGGTCCGCAATACGTTTAATCCTCTGGCGCGTGGCACGCGCATTGGCTCGCCCCGTTTACCGGGGGCTTCCAAAGGAGCTTCGCAAGCGCCCGTTCAACATTTTGTAGAGTCATCGCAGCGCGGCGGTGTAGCGTGAGTTCACCATCTCAAAACAGTGGAGACCAGAATATGCACTCGAAGCGGCAGGAAAACGCATCGGCAAGTCTCGGTGAAAGCGCTCCGGTGAGGGGCAATCCAAAAAAGTGGCGCGCAGGCGTCCTCGGCGCCACCGGCATCGTCGGCCAGCGCCTTGTGAAGCTGCTCGCGGAACATCCCTGGTTTGAGCTGACGGAAGTCGCCGCGTCGGAACGCTCCTCCGGCAAGACTTATGCGGAGGCCGTTCGCTGGCATCTCGACACGCCGATTCCAGCGGTCGCGCGCGATCTCGTGGTCAAAGGTCTCGACCCCTCGCTCGAATGCGACTTCGTTTTCTCCGCGCTCGATTCATCCGTCGCCGGCACGGCTGAGGAAGACTTTGCTCGCGCCGGCTATCCCGTCGTCAGCAATTCAAAAAATCATCGCATGGATCCCGACGTACCCCTGCTCATTCCGGAAGTGAACGCCGCGCATCTCGACGCCATTCCACTGCAGCAGAAAAATCGCGGCTATGACAGCGGCTTCATCGTCACCAATCCTAATTGTTCGACTGCCGGGCTCGTCCTCGTCCTGAAACCTCTTGCTGACGCCTTCGGCCTCGAGAAAATCTTCGTCGTCACGCTCCAAGCAATTTCCGGGGCGGGTTATCCCGGCGTGGCTGCGATGGACATCCAGGGCAATGTCGTCCCGTTCATCAGTGGCGAAGAAGAAAAAATGGAAGCCGAACCGCAAAAGCTCCTCGGCAAATGGGATGGCTCACGTTTCGTGGACGCCGGGCTGGGCCTGAGCGCGCACTGCAACCGAGTGCCGGTCCTCGATGGCCACCTCGAATGCGTCTCCGTTGGCCTGAAAAAAATCGCTTCACTCGACGAAGTCCGCGAAGCTCTACGAAACTTCGAGGTGGATGCCGTCCTCGCATCGCTCCCAACCGCCGTCCGCAATCCCATTGTCGTCCTCGAAGAGGACAATCGCCCGCAGCCTCGCCGCGACGTTGACGCCGGCAATGGCATGGCCGCAGTCGTCGGCCGCGTCCGCGAATGTCCGTTGCTCGACGTGAAACTCACGCTACTCTCCCACAACCTCGTCCGCGGCGCTGCCGGTGCCGCTCTTCTCAACGCCGAGCTCCTCGCCGCCCGCGGCTTCCTCAAGCACCGCGTCGCCCCGAGCGAGTCCCAACTCCCCGAACCCGTCTCGCGCTAACCCCGGCGCGCCTTCGCCGAAGCTTTGTAAGGGTGTGGCGTTACTGCACTCTTTTTACTTATCCCAGGATGCTTTTCACGATTTCAGTCCCTGCCGCGTACTGCTGCAGAAGCGCTCCGAGTCTCTGCGTCCAGCGATCAAGAGTCTCTGCCCCGCCGAAAGAAACGATGATTGCGAGAATCTCTTTCGTTTCCGCCGTCACCATCGTGCGTTCCGAATCGCTCGTGGCACTGCCGTGAGGTCCGACGGTATCCGCGAACAGCGGCAATGCCTCCAGATTCAAATCGTATTTCCCGATGCCCTTGTACGTTTCTCCCGCGCGCCCCGCGCGAAAAACAATGTCGCCCACCACACGGCCCAGGTCATACAGCCCGACAGGCAAGCGGCTCTCCACCGACACGAGATTGATCACATCTACGACCGCGTTAATTTGCGGCAATCCTTTCCCTCCCACCACGCGCCGCAGCAGCGCTTCCGCAGAGTTACGGTATCGGGCCGGATCTTTTCCCAGCGCACGATACGCCGCGCGTGTCGCCTCCACTTGCGGCGACGCCAGCACGCCCCTCGGGAAAGGCAATTTCTGGATTTCCGCATCGCGCGTGTTTAGTTCTTCGATCAGAGATGCGGGCGACGCGGCTGCTTCGACGCGCGCTTGCACGCAGCCTAGCGCCGTCTTGGCACACTTTTTCTTTAGCTCAGGATCAATTCTTATCTGCATGAGGGGTTGGTCTCCGGCATGAACGCGCGGCGGTCAGTCTCCCACGGGTTTTAGTTTCGCACTGAAGTGCCTCAAGAATTTGGCTTGATGCGTTATTTCATAGCCGCGGATCTGCTGCCGTTTGCGCCAGACTTCTAAAATAACTTCCACGACGTACTCGATGTGGCTCTGCGTGTATACGCGGCGCGGAATCGCCAGCCGCACCAGGTCCATTTGCGCGTGCTCGCCAAACATCAACGATCCAATCTCCACGGAGCGAATCCCGCCTTCCAGGTAGAGTTCATTGGCCAGCGCCACCCCGGGAAATTGCGCAACCGGAACATGCGGCAAGAACGCCCGCGCATCCAGATAAATGGCGTGTCCGCCCGGCGGCTGCACAATCGGCACGCCTTCATTCGCAATGTGGTTCCCGAGAAACGCTGTGGAAGCGATCCGGTATTCCAGGTACTCCTCTTCGAGCGCTTCATTCAATCCCACGGCAATCGCTTCCAGGTCTCGGCCTGCCAATCCGCCATACGTCGGAAAACCTTCGGTCAAAATCAGCAAATCTTTCTGCTGCTGGGCCAGAATGTCATCGTTGGTGCAGAGAAAGCCCCCGATATTCGCCATGCCATCTTTTTTCGCGGACATCGTGCAGCCGTCGGCATGCGAAAACAGTTCCCGCGCAATCTCCCGTGCAGACTTCTGCGCATAACCGGGCTCGCGCAATTTGATGAAGTACGCATTCTCCGCAAAGCGGCACGCATCGATATACAGTGGAATTCCGTGCTTCCTGCAAATCTCTTTCACTGCGCGAACATTCGCCATCGAAACCGGCTGGCCGCCGCCCGAATTATTCGTAACCGTCAGCATTACCAGTGGAATTTTCTTCGCTCCTTCGCGCTCGATCACGTTTTCCAGCGCCACCGTGTCCATATTCCCCTTGAACGGATACACGTAGGCGGGCTCTTTGGCCTCCGGAATTGGCAGATCCAACGCCACCGCGCCCGCATATTCGCAGTTCGCGCGTGTGGTGTCGAAATGCGTGTTGTTCGGCACGATGTCGCCCTTCTTGCACATCACACTGAACAGAATGCGTTCCGCCGCGCGCCCCTGGTGCGTCGGCACCACGTGACGAAAACCGAAAATCGCTTGCACCGAATCGCGAAATCGCGTGAAGCTCGGCGAGCCCGCGTACGATTCATCGCCGCGCATCATCGCCGCCCACTGTTCCGTGGACATCGCCGCCGTCCCCGAATCCGTCAGCAGATCAATCAGAATCGCTTCGGACGCCACCAAAAACAGGTTGTACCCCGCCGCCTCCATCCGTTTCTGGCGTTCTTCGCGCGTGGTGCGGCGGATCGGCTCGATGCTCTTGATCCGGAACGGCTCGATAATCGTCTTAATCGTCATGCATTCTCGCTTTTTCCATCGAACACACTACCACACCGTAACTCTTCCTTTCCGGAAGCATGCTGCCGAGGAAGCATGTCTGAGATGCGAAACGTTCGTGCCGGTATCTGTGAAGAACGGAATGGTGAGGACTAATTCTTGGTAGATGGAACGGAGACCAAAGAAATGAGATAGACGGCAATTCCGGCGAATAGCAACAAGCCGCCCACGCAAAGAAACACCATGAACGCCAGCGGCCCTCTCCAGGCAAGACACAGCGCTTCCACCAGCAACCCTAAAATGATCAGCACGCCGGAAATCTGTAAGCGCCGTTCGACTGGATGTGCGCTGAGGTTCACGAGCCACCATTCCAGAACTTAACGTTCGCAAGCGTCCCCACATTGTGCACTACATCGTGGCAACCGCTCGAGACGCACGATTTCTTGTTGGCCTTGATCGCCGGCAACAAATCCGGGTCGGAGTTGTGCACCGCCCCCTGTTCAAAAGATCGCGCTCCCTCATGGCAATGCAAGCATTCACGGTTGTTATAGGGATCGTAGAGCTTGATCTTTTCCGCCGGCGGAGGCGTCGTAAAGTAATAGACGTAAACGTGGCGCAATCCTCGCAGCTTGTCCTTGGCCGTGCCGAACATCGTGTAATTAGTGTGGCAGGTGTAGCAGGCCTCGTCCGCCGGCACACGATGATTCTGGAAGTGCGCCGCCGCCAAGTAGGACGGATCGTCGATGTGCAGCGTTTTTCCAAACGGTTCCATGGTGTGGCACGACAGGCAGAACGTAGTGCTCTTGGAGCGATCGAGCTCGCTGGAAATCCCCATCCAGGCGCACAAAACCGGGAGAAAGAAGAGAATCAGAAACGCCATGATCTTTCCCCCGCGCGTCACGGTCACACTAGGCCGCACGAAGAGCACCGCGATCAGGCTCACGCTGACCAGGATGAGCAGATATAGGATCGCAGCAGGCGCAGTCAACGAAGCACACTCCTTAAGATTGTCAAAGAAGTCCGTGGTTCCGGCACTTCAGCCTTTGGCTTCCAACAGGACTTCGAGCTATTTCTTGGCGAACGAACGGATGTAAGCGACCAGGCTTTTCACCTGCTCCGGCGTCAGCGTCTTATAGGCCGGCATCTTGCCCGTGCCGTTGACAAGGGCAGCGGACAAGTCCGCATCGCTCAACTTCTGCACCTCGTCCGAAGCAAGGTCCTTGACCTTCATGGATTTGCCCGTGGCCGTTTCGCCCTTGCCATCCGGGCCGTGGCACGCGGCGCACTTTGCCTTGTAGGTGCTCCCCCCGGAGTCGTCAGCCTTTGCCACTGGACCCAGGAAGACGGCGGCAAGAATTGCGACAACCACCGCCCGGCAACTCCAAATAACTGTGTTTTGCATCGTGCTCCCCTTCATTGCTAGATCGGCTCGTGGCAGTTTTTTTCTCTGCTTGGCCGCCGTATTAAAACGCATAACGTACCGACAGCGTGACCAGATTGGCCCGGAAATTCCGCGGAGCGAAAATATCCTGCACAACGTTGCTCACGTCTTCGTGGTATCCGTAATAGCCCCAGTACGCCCTTGCTGTCCAGCCTTTCGCAATGTGATAGTCAATCCCGCCGAACGGCTGCATATATTTCGAATCGAGCGATCCGGAAGGCGCGCTGGGAGTAATGCTGATCAATGAGTTGCCGGAAGTGCCGGTGAGATTTGCGCCTAGCCGCGCGGTCAAGCGCTTGATGGGCGTCCAGGAAGCATCAAAGTAGCCGAAATTCGATTTGTTTGTGTAGACCGATGTCTCCTGAAGGAGGCCCGGTAATCCGGTGCAGCCGACCGTCGAAGGTCCGGCGGGAACGGCGCTGCTCGTGATGCAAATCAAAATTTGCGAGTACACGTCGTTGTAGTCGTAGCCCAATTCGAGACCCACCCGCTCGTTCGGCTGAATCATCGCCGAAAATCCGTACGCGCGATTGTGCTGCAGGTTGTTCACCTCAAATACGTTGTTTCGCCCTTCCCAGATGGTGACGCTGCCGTTCAGATTGAACCAGTCCTTGACCTTGTACTTCGTACGCAGCCGGTATTCTTGCGATTCGCGCGGACTGACCCGCGTGAACGTGTTATCCGCGCTCATCAATTCCGTGTCAAAGCTGATTCTCCAGTTGGCCGTAGGCCGCAGCCACAGGCCAAACACCGCGGCATACTCGTCAATGAAGATCAAACCCGCAGGTGCGGGAGTGGAAGCGGGCACGATAAAGGTGATGGAACCATCGGTGTTTTGCGTGCAGCCCGGCGGAAGCACTCCTCCGGCGAGCGCACAGGCCCCGCGAGCGGCATTGTTCGGGTAGAAGATCTCATCGGCCGTGCTGTAGAAATTGTCACCGATGGCGCGATGCCGGTAACGGAATCCGAGCCTTGCTCCAATCTTGGAATTGAACTGATACTCCAATTCCGACAGATTGGTCTTCTCGTCCTGCTTCAGGAAGTTGCTGTTCAAAAGCAGCGAAACGTCCGGCCCGGAGCTGGTGGAGTGCACCGGTGTGCCGGCCACACCACCGGCCGGGGCGGCGCACGCAGCGGGCTGGGCTGCAGTGGGCGCGAACACGTTTGCAGTCGTCAAGAGGTTCGCGCTGAAGAACGAGCATTCCGACGAGAGGAACTGTGCGGGGTCATGCCAGTTCTCAAAGTGAAAGGAATCGATGAAATTCAGCTTTGTAGTGATATGCCACGTCGCGCCGAAATCAGCGCTGGCCGCCACGCGCCTTCCCTGGATCGGGCCGGTGATCTGGTCATTGCGCAGATTCGTGCGCGACTCCCGGCCGAACACCGTCTGGTCGTAGCCGAATACATTCATGTCGCCGCGGGAGTAACTGGCGCGCGCCGAAATGTCCCAATCTTTCCAATAGTTGGACTGCAGACTGATCTGCTCGGTGGGCGTGTTGGTGCGGAATCTGCCGCCTCTTAGATAGCTAAAATAGGCGCTGCACGTCGGATTCACGAACCCGGTCGGCAAAAAAGTCCCGCCGCAGGGTTGGCTTGCGCCGGCGTTAAAGGAAAGGCCTAGGTCCACGGCCGTCCCGTTCGCCAGCCGGAACAGTGGGTTTTGGTTCTGGTCAGTCGTGCCCGTGTCTCCCTTGTAGTAGTTCCAGAGTTGGTCGTAGCTGATGTTGGTCCGGGGCAGGACCTTGAAATCCACCCCGATCCGGTACGTGTTCACCGTCGTGCTGAAGTCTTGGAACAGCGCTTGTTCTGTTCCTTGGTGGATCGACGAGAGAACCGGCCCGTTCACAGTGTTCCTCGAATATCCGATGCGGAATCTCACCCTGGATTGCGGCAGCAGCAGCAGGTTGTAGTCCCCCAGTTTTCGCCGCGTGTCCATCAGATGCGGGGATTCCGTCAGTACGCAGCTCGTGCAAACTGTACCTCCGTAGCCCGCCGGTCCGTTGGCGAAGGGCGTCGTCGGATTCAACGGGTTCGCTTGCAGCGAGTAATCCCAGTAATTCACGTCTTTGCGGAACAGCGCGTCGAAGTTGTACCACTTGTTCTTGCTCATGTGCAGCCGCGAAGCCATATTGGGATCGCCGCCGTAGCCGAAGTTGCTGAAGGAAAACCTGTCAAATAGCGCGCCGTGATGGTCCAGCGAACGCATCTCCATCGTGAACCCGAGAAGCCGCGGGCCCTGCTGCAAATTGACGAACGTGTCGTAGGTCTGGATGTCCCCGCCAATGCTCGTAAAACGCCCGCCGAATTCGATGGACTGCTTGATATTGTAATTTCCCTGATCGATGCCTTTTTGCTCGTCTTCCTGCTGGGCGCGCACGCCGGGAAGCCCGAGAGTCAGAAGTGCCGCGAGCGCGATGAGGAATGGCGATGCCATCCGCGGAGGAAATTCAGATTCGTGAGTGACATCCACAATTCGCATCGTCGCCCCCTACTGGAAGAACCACTTATTGACGTTGGAGCCGTGAATCTGCGTGTGGCACAGCGTGCAGGCTTGATACTTCTGCGCTTGGTTGTGGAACGTCGGAATCGCGGGCGCTCCCGCGTCAACGTTGAAGGAGTGGCACTCCAGACACAGCAGGTTGACCTGGGCGCGCTTCAGCAGCCGCGGATTCGACGAGCCGTGCGGCGTGTGGCAGGCGATGCAGCCTTCAATTTTCACCGCCTCGTGCTCATAAACGAACGGTCCCGCCTTATCCGAATGGCACTTGACGCAGACCAGGTCCTGCGAGCCGGTCGCCCGCAGTTGCCGGCTTAGGAAACCCCCATGCGGATTATGGCAGTCGGTGCACTGCACCAATCCTTCGTTGACGCGGTGATGGAACGTCCGGTTGAACTGCTGCTTCACTTCCTGGTGGCAGCCGTAGCAGAGCAGCGGCGCCTTTTCCTTCATCAGGAACTGGCTTTCTTTGGCGTGATGCGGATCGTGGCAGTCCGTACAGCCCACGCCATTTTGCAGGTGTGCAGACCGCGCAAAATTGCTGTGCTCTTCGCCGTACTGATGGCAGTCCAGGCACCGCGCGCTGATCTCCGCAGCGGAAGCATTCTTGAAAGTGAAGATCTTCGTCTTGTCTCCGCCGCCCTCGACGTGCGCTTTGCCCGGACCATGACAAGCCTCGCAGCCATGCCATTCAGGCCCTCTCTTGGTATCCAGCGTCGTCGTGTAGTGGGGTGAATCCTCGAAGCTCTTAAAGAAGCCCTTCGAAGGCATATCTTCGTGGCAGGTTTTGCAGGTTTCCGATCCCATATAAAGCGACGGATCCGTGGGCCGCGCGTACTTTTTCTCCTGGTCGCCGGACTTTGCCTTGGTCTGGCCGGCAGTACCCCTCACTGTGAAGGCCAGCAAGAAGACCAGTGCAACGACTGTGAGGAGTTGGCATCTGGGGATGCCCGGAATTCGCATTGTTGTTCTCTCCCTTACCCCAATCGATCCTGGACGTTTTGCGGTGCATAAAATCGATAATGTTGCCGCACATTCTGATAGTTGAACCACTCCTTGACTGTTCTATACAGGACACCTCGGTGTGACGGGTGAACCTGATGGGCTCGACTGTCGCCGACCACTCGGGAGTGGCACGGGAGCCAGTTTCTTCAATTCTCTTTCGCTTTCGCGATGCTATTCCTCTTAGAACCAATCCCAAGCGTTGCATCGAGGGTTTCCGGCGGAGAGGGTGAGGGTGTTCTGAAGAAATACACCTATTTCAGTCAGCGTCAAACGAAAAACAGTCGAGTGGTACGAAATCGGGAGGCCCGCTGGTGAGCGTACCGTCACCCAGCCTTTCGATGCTTCGCGCCCTTCCGATTTGCCACGCCACCCGTGCTAAACTCAATGGGTTCTAGGCCCGTAGCTCAGTTGGTTAGAGCGCTACCTTGACACGGTAGAGGTCTGGGGTTCGAGTCCCCACGGGCCTACCACTTCTTCAATTTGGCGGGGCGTCCAGGCCGAACTCGCGGTGCGTGGTGATCAGCGCCGTTTTCACGGCTTTCTCTTCGATAACGAAAGAAATATTGGACTCCGACGATCCCTGCGCGATGGCGATCAGATTTACATTTTCGCGTCCCAGAGCATTGAACGTCTTCCCGGCGATTCCCGGGGTTCCGCGCATGTTTTCTCCCACGACGGCAACGATCGCGACGTTCGAATCCACGGTGATGTGTTCCACCTTGTGATGCGCCAGGTCGTGCGCGAACTCTTTGCGCAGCGCTTCCACTGTCCTCTGCGCATCCGCCGTGGAAACAATGAAGCAGATATCGTTCTGCGAGGACGACTGCGAAATCAGCAGCACGTTCGCTCGCACTTCCGCCGTAGTGGAGAACGTCCGCCCCAAAACATCAGGCAATCCCACGATCCCCGGTCCGCCCACGCTGATCAGCGTGACATCTCGGATGGCCGTCAGCGCCTTCACCCCGCCTCCGATGCTGCGCCCTTCCGGCGTAATCTTTGTGCCCAGCCTCTCCGGCGCAAAGCTGTTGCGGATCCACACTGGAATCGCCGCTTGCACCACCGGGTTCAGCGTTTTCGGATGCAGCACTTTCGCGCCGAAGTACGCCAGCTCCGCCGCCTCGCGATACGAAATCACCGGGATCGTGCGCGCCTCCGCCACGAGCCGCGGGTCCGCCGTCAACACGCCGTCCACGTCCGTCCAGATGATCACTTCGTCGGCGTCCATCGCCGCGCCGAGAATCGTCGCCGAATAGTCCGAGCCTCCCCGCCCCAGCGTCGTCAATTGCCCTTCCGCGGTGGCGCCGATAAAGCCTGTCACCACCGGCACAATTCCTTTTTCCAGCAGTGGCCGCAACCGCGCCTGTGATTTTTCTCGTGTCAGCTCCATCAACGGCTCCGCGCCGCCATGAAACGCGTCCGTAACGATCAATTCCGTGGCCTCCATCGCTTCGCTCGGCGTGCCCAACTCCCGCACCGCCGCCGCAACCAGCGGCGCGGAGAGCCTCTCCCCCAGGCTCGATATCGCATCAAGCGTGCGTGGCGTGAGTTCCCGCAACAGCGCCGTGCCCTCCCAAAGGCGGCGTCCCTCGGCAAGCACCTCTTCCATTCTCCGCCGAATGCGCGCCCGTTCTTCCTCCCCAGGAAGCAAGCTCGTCAGCGCAGCTTCGTGTTGCTGCCTCAGCTCCTCAACGACCACCGCAACCGCGCCCGCATTTCCAGCTTGCGCGTTCTTCGCCGCCTCGATCAGCCGGTTCGTCACCCCACTCATTGCCGAAACCACCACGACGCAGCCGCTCTCGCGCGCGGCCCGCGCAATGATCTGCGCCGTCCGCGCAATGCACGACGCATCACCCACCGACGTCCCGCCAAACTTCATCACCTGCAACCGAGGTTTCATTTCTCTCCATCCATGATTTTTTCCCACACATCCGCTCGCTTCGACTCGTGCGATTGTTCAGTGTTGCATTTCGCAGTTCAAAACTTTCTCGCTTTGAGTTTACATTGTGCGACCTCTAACGGCCCACTCCTCCATTCCCTGGCTGTTCCTCCTTTCAACGCATTCACGCCCGCCTAGTGCCGATTAGGAATGTGGTTCTTCAACTCCACCTTGCGGTCGTTCCAGACTATCTCTCACAATCAAAGATATGCCCGTCCTCTCCCTGGAAGCTCCCAAACAGTCGGCCCCGCCGGCATCAGCCGCTTCCTACGATTCCCTCTACACACTCCTTTTTCTAGCCGGCTTCGTCATGCGTTTTGGTTTTGTCCTGTGGAAGAAAACCTACCTCTGCGCTCCGCATTCCATCCTTCCGTTCGGCCTCGAGATCTGTAACATCGCCGCGCGCGTCGTCAGCGGCCAGGGCTTTAGCTCTCCGTTTTATCCGGATACCGGCCCCACCGCCTGGATCGCACCTGTCTATCCTTATCTGGTGGCCCTGGTTTTCCGGTTCTTCGGCGTCTATTCAGTTGCTTCCGCCATGGTAATGCTCTTGCTTCAATGCGTCATGGCCGGGGCGACGGGCATCGCCATTCATGCTCTCGGTCGCCGCACGCTTGGTGCGCAGATTGGATTCTGGACTGGCTGGATCTGGGCGCTGAGCCCCATTTTCTTCCGCTGGCCGGTTTCTTGGATTTGGGATTTTACTGCCAGCGCGCTTCTGCTCTCCGTGGCCCTGATCGTCACGCTTGATGCCGCAGAAAAAAACACCAGAAGCCTCTGGCTGTGGCTCGGCGCGATCTGGGCCCTGATCGCGCTGACCAATCCCGCCTTAGTTAGTGTCATGCCGTTCTCTTTCCTCTACGCCGCATACGTGAATCATCGCGCCTTCCGTCCATGGTTCGCCTCCGCGGCGCTTGCCGGCGTGCTCTTCGCGGCCCTGGTCTCTCCTTGGTTGATTCGCAACGAGCGCGTCTTCGGCAAGCCAGTTTTCATTCGTAGCAACTACTGGTTTGAATTTCATCTCGGCAACTATCACCTGAGCAATGGAATGGGCTATAGCGGCAAGCATCCCACCGCCAATCCCGCGGAGCTTCGGAAATATGCCGCTTTGGGCGAACTCGGCTACATTCAATACTACAAAGAAGACAGTCTTCGGTTCGTCCGCGAGTATCCCGCCGAATTCATCAACCTGACGCTTCATCGCGCCTGGTGGTTCTGGGACGGCACGCCGTTGCTCTATCAAACCTTCGAATGGTGGCGGCCTTGGGAGTTTTGGCCGTTATCTCTCGGCGGCTGGCTCGGCCTTCTTTTTGCTCTAACGCGGCGCCCGCGTGGCTGGTTTCTCTTCGCCGCCGCGCTCATCATCTATCCCCTATCCTGATCGCAGAATGCATCGCGTCGATCGTGAATTATCACCAGCCGGTACGCTCCTATATTTTTTTGGTGGGAAACATTGAATTCGCCGTGGTGTACACGGCGGCGGCGCTGCTACTGCGGCGCGTGGTCAAGATCGATCTTCGGCTGCGATCGGTGAGGGATATGATGTGGCTGCTGTTCATCGCCATTTGTACGTCGTGCGTGGCGGCGTTCGTAGGCACGGGGTTCCTGGTGGCCGATCACCTGGTGGCATCACGGCAATACTTGCCGGCAACTTTGAATTGGTGGATCGGCCACCAGGAACCCCGTGCCTACGAACGCCGCCACGCACGGTGGGCAGACGCGAATGGCAGGGACTCGGGAGGACAGTGGAGTCGGGGCTGTTCGCAATCAGTATCGTGGCGGTGCTTTGGGTGGCACTGAGCGGATATTGGTCGCGCGGAAACGAGTTGTTCTATCTGCTATTCCTGCCGCTGCTGTGGATGGCGGTGCGGCGAGGGCTCCGCGGGGCCACGGCGGCGATTCTGGCGATGGATTCTGGAATCATCGTGGCGCTGCGAATTTACCCGCGGGCCCCCAGCGAACTTACGGTGCTGCAATTTCTGATGCTGATTCTGTCTCTCGCGGGATTGGTGCTGGGCGCGCTGATCAGCGAGCGCGACACGGGCGAGCAGCGCTTGTCCGAAGAGGAAGGCCGGATACGGCTGCTGCTGGAATCCACCGGAGAAGCAATCTATGGAGTAGACACCAAAGGGGAATGCACGTTCTGCAATCGCGCGATGCTGCGACTCTTGCGTTACAGTTCGCAAAACGAAGTGATGGGACGGAATATACATGACGTCCTCCACCACACGCGGCGCGACGGATCGCCATGTCCGCGGAGCGAGTGCGCGTTGCAGAGGGAATTCCGGGGCGGCAGAAGATTCCATTCTGCGGACGAACTGTTTTGGCGCGCCGATGGCACCAGTTTCGACGCGGAGGTGTGGTGTCACCCGCTGCTGCAGCAGGGCACGATGCTGGGGGCGGTCGTAACCTTCGTGGACATCACCGAAC
>Ga0206958_1046_pt1 | contig 38478 bp, 44 predicted proteins | sample Alteio_BWOrgHeat_33_FD_152968 | JGI IMG/M metagenome (GOLD analysis project Ga0206958, IMG submission 152968) | Enriched cells from forest soil in Barre Woods Harvard Forest LTER site, Petersham, Massachusetts, United States -... | ecosystem: Environmental > Terrestrial > Soil > Temperate forest >... | reverse complement strand
ATGCTGATGATGAAAGATCAACAATTCTTTTTTGGTCGGCAGCGGTCGGTAGAGGAGTTTTTCCCCGACTATATGGGGCAAGCACAGAGGTGGGTTTTTGTACAAGCATTTGCTGCCACACGCCGATACAGTGTCCATTAGACGAACCATGATGAGCAACTTTATATACAGAAGCTTTCTGTTGGATAACTTGGGAATTTTGTAAAATAGTTGTCCAGCCCTGAGTTGGGACTTCTTCCAAATCCGCGCCTAGCAGTATAGCCCCATTTGGAGCCTGGATTAATATCGCAACTGAGGCATCATTTGGCGCAAGATCAGAAGCGCGAACTCTTGCGGTTTTGGGTTTGGGCATTTCAGCAGAGACTCTGGCTAGAAATTTACCAATCATTTTATCAGAAGGACTAAGCGTAAATACGGTTACGCCATTCCCATTATTTATAATGGTACGATCAGGCCCTACAAAGCTAGGCTGCTTTCTTCTTTCTTTTAATAATTTCATTATAGAGGCCAACTCTGTGGTCGCTCTTCCCAATGAAGATGGATCAGCTTTTGCGTGGGCCAGTGCAAAAGCAATAAATTCTTTTTTACTAAACGCAACTGGACAACAAAATTTTGCAGCAACACACTCTGCCACTAGTTGACTCAACCCCCGCACATGATCGTCATGCCAATGGGTGGCAACAATGGCTGGCACCTTTGTGCCAACATCAACCCCAATTTTTTTAAGATAATGAAGGGGGGCGTTTTCGCCCGTTACAGGATCAATGCAACAATCAACTATTATCCATTGTCCGTTACCAATATGTAAGATGACGCTTTCACCATAGCCAGGGCCAACAACAGAAACTTCTAGTTCATCTATGTTGGGGTGCATGGGATGGCTTTTCTGCAAAATACTCAGCAAGTTCCCGCGCTTCATCTTCAACACTATCGAGCGTAGATTTATGCCATAGAGGGAGACGACGAAAAACGATTTTACTGGTTACTTCACGGCGTCCAGTTTGCAGTGTCTTGCGAATGATGGTGAGGTAAAAAATAGCCCCCTGCTTGATTAAGATTTGGTCATCTTCATCGACCTCATCTAGGGGTATTGAAGCGGCTTCGCTCTCGACATTCTCGGAATGAGTTCTGTCTTCTAGTCTGGCAGTAAAGGAATCTGTTTCTACACTCTCTACACATCCTTCCCAATTTTGAAGAACGACATAGAGTTCTTGAAATTGGGAAGATTGTGGGGGTGGTTGCACTCCCAAAGATTCTCCCAAATTAACTCGGTTGGTTTGATTTTTATCAAGAAACGCGAATACCGAGTTTGTATTTTTATTAGTTATCGCTGCTTCAGAAATGATTTTCGTAGGGGATGAATATTTTATCGTGTCGGATACGGCAACCTTGCTGGTTTTGCCAAATTTTTCTTCATCAAACTGAGAACTGTAATTTGCGGTCGAAGAAATCATGACGTGCCTCGGCAACTTTCTACTAACTCTTTTATTTGGTCGATAATGAAAGATGTCTTTTCAACTGAAAACTTCCAATGTTTATCAAGCGTCTCTACCATAGGTTTTGAATCGGCAACAACCTTAAGGTTTTCTACAGAGGAATTTTTATATAAGTCATAATGGTTATTAATGAACATGAAGATGCCAGAATTTCTAAAACTCGGATGATTTGATGGTTGTATGGATGCCTGAATGTATCCGGGGGTATCTGGCTCTTGCCTCATTTGACGCATCGCAAGATGAAACATCCCACCATGTTTCTCTATATTATCCTTTGGCCCCGCTATTTCATCTCCCCATTTTCCCCAAGCGGAAGTAGGGGCCAAAGCTAGGCCGACTTTATCTCGCACCCAAAAGTCGCCTGTATCAAAATGAATACCTCTGTTAATTCCAAGCGCAGATATGGGGGTATGGGTCAACAAACTTCCGAAAACACTCAGAACTAAATCACGCACCATCTCACAATAAATATAATCGCAGCTAACGGTAAAACGCTGCGGTTCAATCATGAAGGTGTATTCGCCAGCTATAAAACTTGTCATTTCAGGATGAATGACATTGACAACCGCCGATTCACAATCGTTCTTTCCAAGAATATTGTTCATCGCAAACCACGCAGGTTGCATTATTGCAGGATTAAAGCTGCCTAAAAGTACGACGCTTGTTTGGTCGAGAGACGGAGTTGAGGCTGGTGTGGGAGTAGTCATTCATCTAGCCCTTGATGGCCGCCAATGAAGTACAGCTTTGTCCTTAAAAAGCAAGAGGTTGTATTGTAGCAATATCCCATTAGAACCTTAAAATATGATGAAACACGCATTTACGAAAACCCCGTTATTTTTTTGAAGGCTTTCTTGTTCGCACTGCGAGTGCTGACTCTATCATTTTTGTTATGGTGCGGATCGTATCGTCGTCATACGGTTGAAGGATGCGCGTCAGGTCTTCCAGTAACCGTCTGTGAGCGCGCCCCTTGTCGGCAACCCCAGGGCCAAAATCAAATAACTCTGGCAGCGTTACGCCCAATGCTTTTGCAAGGGAACCGGCTGTTTCGATGCGCGTACTGCTGAAGCCGCGTTCTATGTTTGAAATTGTATCAATGCTGCGGTCGATTTTCGCCGACAATTGCTCTTGCGTCATACTGCGTTGACGCCGCAAAGTCTGAATTTTAAGCCCAAACTGCTGTTTAATCTGCTTGTTTGCCATAGCCGGAATATCACTCCGACAACGGCCAACAGAACACCGAGTTATATTAGGTATTTTATACTTGTTTTTGCGTGTTAACCGATTAAAACTCAGATATAGACATTTTAGCCAATCAATAGCGAACCCTGTGGTTTCCGTGGTGGGGTCGGGAGTTACGATGGTCAGGTGGAAATCCGTTTACAGTGCGAAACTGCTTCTTGCGCTTATTGGCATAACTGGGATGATCGGCTGTGCCTCAGAGCCGGTGACTTATGTTAAGCCGGGTGCAACTCCGGCTGAATTTCAAATGACACTGGCAAAATGCAAAATGTCTCTTCAACAAACGCAATTACTCATGCCCCCAGTAGCACCTGCCGCTGATTTTGGTGGGTCGCTTTCGCAATTAGGGGCGACACTTGATAGCAATGCCATGCAAGCCGATTATTTCAATAACTGTATGATTTCAAACGGTTGGTTTCCACAAAGGCGAAAAGCCATCCAACCCAGCCAACCCCAGTTTTCCGAAGAAATAAAAGAAGCCCTGAAAAATTGTCATGGTAGCGATGACAGAGATACAGCGATGGAATGGGCGCAATGCTACGGAGAAGTACAACGGCCAATATGGGCGAAGTACAAACCTGCTGATTTGGATTTATTTGATGCCTATATTTCCAACGTCACCATGATTGCTACGCAGTTTCAAAATGGGGAAACGGATCACGAAGAATATGTAACCGACCTTCAAGAAGCGGGAAAGAATTGGAAAAAGAAAATTCAGGCAAGACGAACAACTTCAAACTAATGGGCATTACTGACGATCTTTCAAGGGGAAATCAGAAGTTTGATTTATCTGCTGGAATAAAAGTCTGCCGGATCATCGCTCCAATCATGATCTTCATTTTGCCCTGACTCTCGGCGACGCACACGCGCAGCAAATTCTTGATATGACAATTCTTTGTTGCTGAATCCTTCCAAAAGATCGCAGTACTCGTCAAATTTTGATCGCGCTTCGGGCGCGAGGCCCATGAGGTTCTCGACTATAAATTTTTGGAGCCTCGCATCGGGCATGTTGCCGGTACGAATGTCGTGATAACCAAGCATGTTTTTGTGTTTGACGACATCGGCAACGGCTTGTGCCGACGCTGGCAGGAGTTGGTTATAATTCTGATGGATAATGACGCCACAGCTACTCAAAAGCCTGAATGTAACATAGGGTATTCGGCGGCCAATAAGTACAGGGATGCAATCCAAACTTAAGCATTTGCTTATAAACTCAAGTAGCTCCTGGCGATCTGGATAGAGCCATTCTCTGACATTTTTACATTCGATCCCCAAATAACCGGAAGAACTACTGCGTAAAATGAAATCAAGGTTCTTGCCTCCAGGGATTGAACGCTCTCCGATGTGTTGCGGTGGTTCTTCTTTTCTATAAAGAGTTGTATCATCATGCTGATCTAGGTCTATAAAACGTCCAAAAAATTCGGCGTTTGGAAGTTGAGTTAGGGCGCGGAAGGTTGCAATTTCGAGCGTTTGCCCAATGCGCAAAGCCAAATTCTTGTCGGTGAACTGTTTGACCGCGACAAGCTGTTCCGCGAGGCGCGTTTCTACCGTTTCTTGAGGTGTATCGCTACGGTAATACCAGAATGTCCCACCCTTTTGGATTTTTTTGAGGGTTTCCTCTTTAACTAACTCATTACGAACCCCGGTAAGGATATGCGGATCAACCCGTAATGGAGTGGGGCCAGCATCACTGATCTTTTGTTCGAGTGTTCTGGTGCTTGCTGCCCCATGTGTTTCTAATACGCTCAATAGGCGTTTTCTTGCTATTTTCTCACGGTCTGCCCTGGATACCTTCAAGACACATTACCCGCTTGTTAACTTTTATATATATTTAGGAGTATGTCCCTGGCTTACCGTCAGGATGACAAGATATGAATAGCTACATTCGCTCACATAAAAAAATGGTTAACAAAAGATTACCTTCTGATGGTTTGGAAGATCGGTATTATGTGTCGGTGTGAAATATCTCATCTCATAAAATTTCTCTTCGGCTGTTTTCCCGCATGAAAGCCTCAATCCTGCGGCCAGATTGAAGGCCGGTTAGATTTTCTATATCCGCCTCAAGAGAATGGCCGGTGGGCAGGTTTCTCAAGATTCTATCCATCGCCGACCGCTCATTTGAAACTGTGGGGCGTGCTTTTATTTTGGCAATTTCATTCTTGCGGTAACGGCGGTTTAGGGTGTCCTCATATCCCACCAGTCTTTCACACATGTCCGTGAAAGAGTGTCCCATTGCTTCTTCCGTTGCCTGGGCTTGCGCCTTGACGCGGTCATAGGTGCGCCGCCACATGCCTTTCGGACGTGAAGGAAATGGCCCATCCCAGTGAGGGTCACCATCGAGACGCTTCCTAACCTTACCGGCCCGTCGCCGCGCTCGATCCCAGGCATTTTCGCTTTGGCTTGCATAGGGTAGCTTGTAGCAATGTCGACACAGAAAATAAGGGCCAGCACTGTAAAGTTTTGTTACGCGCCGAGAGCAAGCCCCACTACCCTTCATATCGCCTGGACACCTGAAATATGGCCGAGTGCCTCCATACCGGCACGGCACATCGACGATATATATCTGCTGAGTTATGTCTTGTTTCTCGCTGCCGGAAATACGGGTGCGGTAAGAAAATTCTATGCAACCAAGATCGAGGGTTTTCATGCTGATCGATGCTACCTCCTCTCCATCGCGATCAGCCCATCGTAAGGGGCCTGACCAACCGGGCATGAGGTAACCTTGCCGATGCAGCGTGTTTACATCGATATAGCGATAGCTTTCTACCGCATCGCTTCTTCCCCAGCCGCCAATCCGACCTGATCCAAAGCCGCCCATTGTGCGATCCCCCTTTTTTTGACCGAAATCTTTTGAAGAATTTTCCAAAAATCTTTTGAGGATTTTCATAAGCCGTTGATATTTAGTGCATAGCCCTCATACCAAAGAAAACCTCATCCAATCTTAGATCGCGCCATGCCGTTTGCCTGGCTTGCTCTGTAGTTAAATTAGAGCAAAGCATCATGGCTGTTCTTGTGTGCCAATCATTCATGACGCGCATAATATGCTGACGTTCTTCTTCAAGGAGAGCCAAAACAAGAACCGATTTCTTCTGTCGGAAAATTGGTAACCACCTCGCCATCGCCTTATTACTGCCCGTTGCCCGGATGCTTCCAGTGGCAGATAAAGCAATGGTTATCCCATCTTGTTTAGCTTTTTGGATGATCGCCATCGGGTTCATAAGACTACCTCGACTATTCCGTCAGGGGTTTTATGTAATGGAAGGCCGCTAAGACTATCCAAGACCGCCACCTTTTCTTCTTGGCGGTCTTTCTCATTAATGGCGGTCTTGCGGGGTAACCGCCATTGCCAACCCCCTTTAATCTTTTCGGATATGATCCCTAAATTGTCCTTAGCCCGTTCGATTGTGCGCCAGGTATGCCCAGCTTGGTCTGCTGCATCTCTAATAAGGTTTGTAAGAACTGCACCATCCTTTAATTCAACATTCAAAAATTCCTCTGCTATCAATAGCTTTGAGGTTTTGCTTCCTGCTTCTGCCGTAGCTAATAATTGACGCGCCGATCCTGTGACCGGCTCCCCCCATCGTACATAAGAAGCCTCGATATTTGGGTGATCTGGTATCTGAATTTGCTCTAGATCGTAACGAAAACCACCATCATCCGCACCGATGTTCGATTTAGCACGGCAGAAAATTCGTCCGCCGCCTTCCTCCTCAACTTTAGCCGCAACCATCACCACGCGAGCCAAAGCACCAAAAGCAAGACTGCCGGTCACTCTTTCCGTCGGGTTACGCCCGGTTGATCCTTTTGAAAAATGACTTATGCCAAGTACCGCTACGCCAGTTTCCAGGGCCATATCCACAAGAGGCTGTAAGCACCGGCGCGTATCGGCGTTGTTGTGTGAATCACCGGCTACCGCAGAGACGATTGGATCGACAATCAATAGGGCCGGTCGTATTTTCTCCACCATTTCGACCAATGCTATTATGTCAGTAGCCGGATCAAATGGTCTCTTGGTTTGGCCCTCCATTACGCCACTGATGAAATGTACCTTGCCCATATCCGCTCCCATTGCCTTAAGTCTTGGTGCAAGGGTATCGGAGGGGTCATCTTCTCCTGACCAAATTACAATGTTTCCTGTCTCAGCTATAGTTCCGTTGGGAAATTTGCCGCCAACCGTGACTGTGGCGCACAGTGATAAGGCGATGGTTGTTTTACCAGTACCAGCGAGACCCGCCAAAATATGAAGTTTGGCTCGCGCTAACCATTCACTCCAAATCCAATCGACAGGTTTTATTATGATGTCATCGCCGCGTGTTACAATAAGCGAACCTGGAAGAGCATTAATATATCCGTTGACACTCGCAATCATTTTTTCCGCCGCGATGCGCCATTCTTGATTACCATTATCAAGCAAGAAAACTTTTTTCCGTATGGCAATAGAGCCGCGTGCGGCATCGAAATCTTTAACTCCCAGCACTACAACATCATGATCATCAGGGATTTGAGCATATATTTTTCGCAGAATAGCGATACTTGGAACAATAGCGATTCCGCGTCCTATGATGCCCTGGATGCTATTTGGGCCGTATTCAATCGCCAGCAGCGCATCAGATTTGTTTAGGTCTACTTCCATAATTACTCACCCCTTATGCTGCTTTTGGATTTTGTTGATCCATCCACTCAAAAAATGCTTGCTCATCAATCAACACACGCCGACCAGCGCGTCGAATTGCTTTGTCGAACCCATTGCTGTTGGCATTGAAAATCAAATAGCGCAGGCCGCCTTGCGAGGGCCAAAGATGATGTTCATTCCATTTAGAAACAGGAATGAGCCTCCGTACAGTTAGATTTTCCCGCATGTGTGCCTCGTTGTGAAGTTTTGTGACCAACTGTCACACAAGGTACGTTTCGGATTCGAGATTGAAAATTAGGCAGATTTTTTCTGCCTATGACTTTTTATGGCGCGTCTTTCCATTGATAATGCAAAAGGCTTTTTATCGACCACCATTTCAGCCATAGGAGATGATGTGTGATATTCTATGAAACACTTAAATGCGTTATATGCCCTTGATTCTTTCCCTTTATATGTTTGCGGAAATGGCTTTTGTTTCATCGTCTTCAACAGATCGTCCAGTTCGCTCCAGCAGCTATTAACAAAAATATGTTTTGTACTTTCTGGCTCGAATGGTGCGTGGCTGGCGCTGAACAAGCCGCTCTCTCTTTTTCTATAAATTTCGTGACATGTTCTGATTGTTGAAAATCCTTTGCCCAGCCATTCACCCGCTGCCCTTATCGCTTGAATACGAGGGCTACCAAACAGAATGAGGGCCTGAACAAAACATGCTATCTCTCGATTTTCTTGGTGTGTTTTATATTTTTTCAAAAGAAGATCGTTCATCACCGCATCAATCAGTCCTACAAATTTGCCAGCGTTTTCTATCTTCGATTTGTCTTCAGCAAGGAAAGATGTATCTGCAAGATACCTGCTAACGGCTGTTACAAGTCTTTCTGCTAGATCAGCAGAATCAGGGCCAGGTAATTTTTTATTCGATTTTATAAAATGAAAATCCTTTTCGATTCCCGTTAGAGCGCAACGAAAATTAAAATCATAGGCCCCTTCAATTTCATCCTTTGATTTAAGACGACCGGACGTTTTTCGTTTAAGGAATTGGCTTAATTTATCTTCCATTGCCAAAAACCTTTTCATTCATGCGTTGTACAACTTTTGCTGTATGCGCTTCGCTGAGGTGAGCGTAGCGTTTAACCATCGATAGCGTCTTGTGGCCTAGAACTTCGGCAATCTCCGCCAGCGATGCCCCATTCATTGCTAGGTAGCTTGCCGCGCTGTGACGCAGGTCATGGAAACGGAAGTTATTAATCCCAGCATCTTTGACAGCTTTATTCCAAAAAAACTGAATACCGCTTGGCTTCTTTGGATCATCAGAGGGGAATACAAATTCTGAATTTATTTTCCTGACTTTTCCGTGTTTTTTCATAAGGTCGAAAGCGTGTCCCTCAAGGGGTAATATTCTGCGTTCGTCATTTTTGGTTTGATGTAGCGTGATGACCCTGCGGTTGAAATCCACATCAGGCCATTGGAGATTCATGATTTCACCTCTTCGTGCGCCGGTACTTAAAGCCAAAACCACGATGGTATAAAGATATGGATGCCTAGATTTCTTGCATTTATCGAGCAATTTGTTTCGCTCTCCATCAGACAAAAACCGTATTCGACCGCGCGGCTCTTTAAGTTTTGAGAGTTTTCGCATGGGGTGGTGTTCGAGCCATTCCCATTCGTTTACAGCCACACTCAAAGCATGGCTTAAGGCCGTGTAATAACGGTTGACAGTGCCGGGTGCGCGTTTCTTCTTTTTTGGGCCAGTCGTGCTGGCCAATAAATCCCTCTTTTCGGCTATCAGGGCCTTATTCAGATCGGCAAGCGAACAGTAGCCAAGCTGTTCCTTCCACCATTCCAGCTTTTGTTTTACATCATCGTGGCGTTTAGGGTTCTGTGTTTCTAATTGCTTCAAATATCTTTCGATCAGACCAGCCAGCGTATGTCTTTTGGCAATGGTGGTTTTGAAATGCCGACCTTCACGCATGGCGGATTCGGTTTGTTGCTCCCATTTACGGGCATCCGTGAGCCTCTCGAATGTGGCGGATTGTGTGGGGAAACCTTTTAGTCGAACTTTTACGCGGTAGGAAATTTCTCCATCCTGAGAAGTGCGCTTTTCAATGCTCGCCATCAGTCCTCCATCTTTTCTAACTGACAACAAAACGTAGCATGAAGACACAATATCAGGCAACAACGGTCTACAAAACAGAATAAAAATACATAATTATTGTTTAATATCAATATGATATGTTATATGAATTTTTATATGGGGCAGTCATGGGGCAACGAGTCGCCAAAAATTGCCAGAATCACTCGATCTTGGGCTGGTCGCCAAAAGGCAATTTGTTGTGACTTGTTGTGGAAAAATGTCCCAGCAGTGTCCCATAGAAAGAAATCTTGAAATCAAAAATTGGCGGAGGAGGAGGGATTCGAACCCTCGATAGCATTGCTGCTATACTAGTTTTCGAGACTAGCCTGATCAACCACTCCAGCACTCCTCCGACACTTGTCTTACGGTTTTCGAGACCGCCGCATTCGACCACTCTGCCACCTCTCCGGTCCTTGAAAATAAACATCTTTTTGATCGTGGTCGCAAGGGAAAATCTATTTTGCTACCCAAATTGCTACCGAAATTTGTTGCTATCTGATTTCTGCCTTTAGGAAGCGGGCTTTTATAGCAGAATGGGAGATGCTGTCGAGATTCAGTAATAACGGTATTATGAGTTCTTCAATGGGGTCCGCTTTTGCCACAACATTTATATCCGCCAGCAAAGCTGTGTATATATTGCGGCCAAACTGTATTGCCGCCGGGAATAAATCGGTTTGGTGATGAGCACATTATTCCACTCGCTCTCGGCGGAAACCTGATATTGCCGGAAGCATCTTGCAAAATCTGCGAACGAATTATTAACCGAGAGATAGAGACACCCGTTTTGCAACAAGAGTGGGGGTTTCTGCGAGCAAAGCGATTATTCCCTACTCGGAATAAGAAAAAAAGAAAAACACACATCATGCTTCACAAGCATGATGGCACGCAGATGCGTGTTCCGGTGCAAGACTATCCCGCTCCAGTCCCTATGTATAAGTTTAGTGAAGCACGCGCTCTCATGAGTCCTCAGTCTGGCAAAGATCAGGGGTGGACAGTCTGTATGTTGGGTAGTCATGACGATGAAAAGGTAATGCGCGAAAAATATCCAGAATGGAACGGCCAGCATCGTTTTATAGCGCAACCCTATCCATTTGCACGCCTTCTTGCAAAAATCGGCTATGGATATGTTGTTGCCGAGTATGGTTTGGGTGCATTTACTCCATATGTGCTCGATATTATTTTAGGTCGTTCGGAGGATTATTTTTATACGGTGGGGGGCACATGGGATATTCATCCACCAATTCAGAATGGGGATCATATTACAAACATTAAACTAATGGCCGTCAATCAAATAAAATTGCAAATTATCGTCGATATACGGTTATTCTCTCAAGTTTCCACGCCTTCATATCATGTAGTCGTTGGTGAAGTTGATCTTCAGAATCCAACACACCTAATTGCGTTTAATGTGCACAAACTTGGCGGCAAGATGCCGAGCATTCCCTCTTAGAGAGATTGCCCTTATCCCAATTTTGGCCCCTGATTTAATTTTGCTTTCACAACAGACCGAAATGCAGAATCGAGTTTCTCCGCCGCATCGTTCTGCATGGTGTCGGTGACATGGGAATAAAGATCAAGTGTTGTCGTGATAGTGCTGTGGCCGAGGCGTTCTTGGGCGATTTTGGGATGTATGCCTTCGGTCAGTAGCTGCGTGGCGTGGGAGTGTCGGAGGTCGTGAAACCTCACGATGGGAAAATTTGGTATCGCGCGTATCGCAATCCGGAACTCTCCGGTTAGGCTGTCGGGTTTGTGTACCCCTCCATCCCAGCTACGCCCACAAACAAATGTATCTTCCGTTGCTTTAACGCCCAACGCATTTAATTCCTCGGCCTGCTTTTCTTTCCATGCACGCAGTTCCTCGACAGCATAATCTGGCAACATGATTGCTCTGGTTTTTTCTGTCTTGGGGGCTTTAAAGCGAAGGCTCGTCTTGACCTGCTCAACGCTCTCCACAACACGGATAGTCTTCTTCTCGAAATCCACATTTTTCCAGCGCACGGCAACAATCTCTCCACGCCTCATGCCTGTCGCGAGTGCCAGCAATACTGGCCAATAAAGCCGTGACTGTGTTGTTCGCAATGCGTCCAATAGAACGGCTGACTGTTCCATTGTTAGTGTAGTTACAGAAATTTTCTTCGCCCTAGGTGGCAGTACGGCATCGGCAGGATTAAATGCAATCAGGCGCATCCGCACGGCATGTTTTAGGGCCAGCTTAAGGACACGATGGAAATGAAGACGGGTGCGTGGAGCAAAACCAATTCCTTTATTATTTCGTCGTCCTGATGTTTCCCATCCTGTATAGGCTTTCTGTATGACGGATGGGTCTAACTTTGTAAGTTGGCTGCCGCCGAATGTAGGTATAAGGAAATGGTTGACGATGTCGGCATATCTTTCATGTGTCTTGGGGCTGATTTGAGAGCGGATGGTTTCAATCCATTCTTCAAGAAATTCCCGTACAGTCTTTTTTGTTGGATCAATATGCTGTTCAAGATCAACCGTGCGAAGTATCCGACGCAGTTCTTTCTCGGCGTCTTTCCGCTCTCCTTTGAAGGTAATTGTCCTAACGTTTCGTTGACCTGTTATTGAGTCAGTACCGAGATTGTAGCGAATCTCGAAACTGCCTTTTGAACGCTGACGAATATGTCCGGTTGGGCGCATGAAATCCCTCCCTGAAAAAGATGTTTTTTTTAAAACTGCTTTGAGAAAATGGCTTGAACGCTTGCGCGTGATTAGGTTGATTGTTGCGTCTGATGACGGCAAAGATTTTCAAACCAACGAGAAGCTTCTGTGCGTGTGATCAGAGTTCTGCGGCCTCGCTTGACGATGCGAAGCCGGTTTGCTGTCACTTCACGATAAACGCTGGCTTTTGAAATTGCATAACGCTGACAAAATTCGGATACGCGATAGACTTCCTTTTCCATGTTTCCTCCTTTTTAATTTAAAGAAACGCTCCCGCAGGACTTATATCCTGCGGGAGATTCCTTGAGCTAATTGACATGCGGAGTTGCAAACTGCCTTGCATGTTGTGGATTATCTCCAGCACTAAAGGTCGCCGTAGCTTTAAGGCCGGGTGCCGCTATCCTGTTCCAGACAAGATTGTAGGTGCCGGTATTTTCCTTATCGGGGAATAGAGCCGCATTGATCGGGACTGCCAGAACCGGGGATTCTATGCTGACAGAATGATATGGCGCTCCATTCTTCTCCTTCGGGAAGGCCACACCGATTTCGTAGGCTTCCCTTGCGGGGTCGGCTATCAGGCGAAAATATTCCTTGTTGTCCTTGCTAATCTGCGGATCAAAAACCACAGAGACAGCACCAAGGCCTAACCCATAAATTCTGCCGTGCAGTACTCCATTACTATCCAGTGCGAATGTGCCAATCTTCATATGATCTCTCCTTGTTTCTGGTTTAAAATCCATGCCGCATCATGCGGACACGGCACTACCGGCCTTGCTTGGCCTGTAATATCTTCCTCTGTATTTCGGTGAGATAACGCAGAGCCTGTTTTCCCGACATCCAGAAAACGGTTGCGCCATCACGGTGCCGGACGCGATAAATGCGGATGCGGCGTTTTTTCAGGACAAAACTGTCAGCACGAATGCGATGCTCATTCATGGGCCAAACCTTTCTGAAAATGTTTTGTTAAATTGACAGTTCCGGCCAGACCGCGAAGAAACGACCGGGATTTCTATGGCCCCATGCCGCCCAATCCTTGACAGCTTCCGGCGGCCATCCCTTTTTGGCGTTTGGTCTCATGAATACTGGCCGGACCGGTGCCTGTTGTGCCGATGTTGGTTTATTCGGTCTTGATACCTTAGGTCTTGGAAGCAGCGATTTTGCACCGTAGACATTCCCCGACTTTATTCCTGTTGTTCCACCATGCCTGATGGTGGTTCGGGTAACGGTAGTCCGGGTTGTTGTAATTCGGGTTTTGGTGGTGCCGGATTTATTGTTTCTTCTGGGCGTTGGCCTTTTAAGGCCCAGTTCCCTTTCCATCTCCCGGCATACTTGCTTTGACTTCTTCCAGTGCTCTCCCGGCCATACGGCACGGCCTGTTTGGAGGCTCACCCTGTTCCACATCACATGGAAGTGCTGGCGACCATCTTTTATATGTTCGACAATTACGCGTTGATGACGGAAGAGCTTATAGCCATAGGCTTGTTCGCAACGCTCGACGATTTTAAGCACTTGTGCATCGGTGAGCCGCTCGTCCTTATATGGATTGATGCTGATGTGATGCAGGGCTTTCTTGACACGCGTATTACTCGCCACCACCCACATATTGTGGAATGCATCGTCAAGGTTTTTGGCTTCCGGATCGCTAATCTCAACAAGGCGTGTGTGTTCGTTTTGGCCCTGTTCCTTCAGATAATCAGCAGCAGCACGATAGCCGCTTCTGATGTGGGATTTTATGATCAGGATTCCACCTGATCGCCGGTCAATACCCGCCGGATCGCGGCATGGGTCTCGATCATAGAGGGAGCAAGGTCATTAAGAAGCTGAAGCGCTTCCTCATCAACGATGGTTCCGGCATTTAACTGTTTGGCGATTTGGTTAAGGTTATGTCCCTGTCGTGTCAGTTCAAGCTTGCATTCCAGCAATTGGCGATAAACGTTGGGTGGGAGGGGTGAGCGGTAGCTCGAACCTAATACAAGGTTCCGGATATACTCATTGACGTTGCAGCCAGCTTCCTCCGCTCTCTCCTTAATAGTCGCCTTTTGAGCATCTGTAAGCCTTACCGCTAAAGGCGTGGACCGCTTGCTTTCGCTTCGCTTTGTCTTTGCGGTGCTACCATTTGTAATACCACTGAGCTTTAGCTCGCTCGCCTTTTGCTGCGGTAGCACAAAAGGCGCAACTTGCGCGGAGCTTTTGGTAGTACCACTGATATTACCACTGTCAGACAAATGGGAGTCCACTTGCCGGTTGCACAGCGATTTCGCTGCGCTGCGAAACTGCTCCCTGATCTTTGGTGAGGGCATACAGGGAATAAGATCGTCGGACATGAAATATCTCCGGGTGAATTTCGGGCAATAAAAAACCGCCGTTCAGGATGAACGACGGTTTGGTGTCTGGTTTGAAAATGTCTCTCTACCCTATGTATAGAGACTCCGCTTTTTGGGCTTAGATCGATTGCCGTGCCGAACTTGATAGATCGGTGTGTCGTTGTCTTTACTTTTTCGCACCTTTGTGTATGTGCTTTAAGCATTAGTAAGAAACGTGTTACGTTAGAAACTCGTTAGAGAATCTATCGGTTACAGACAAAAGTGGGGTGGTTTCTCATGGCTCTTCCTAAAATAGCGTTGCTCACAACCGGCGGTACCATCGCCTTGAAAGCTGAAGATGCTTTAAATGGCGGCATTCCTAAAATGGGCGCGGCAGGGCTTTTGCAGTCGGTGCCTCAGATTGCTTCCATCGCCGATGTCGAGGGTCGCGATGTTTTTGCAAAAACCAGCCCCAGCCTGACGCTTGATGATCTCAAGCTGTTAGTGAATGCAATACAGTCCGTTAAAGGTGTGGATGGCATTGTCATTACCCATGGCACCGATACATTAGAAGAAACGGCCTTTGCACTTCAGTTAATGGTCAAGACAGAGATTCCTGTCGTTCTTACCGGCGCCATGCGTAAAGCTGATCAGCCCGGTGCCGATGGACCCGCAAATCTGATTGACGCCTGTCGGGTTGCAATCTCCCCAAAAGCCAAAAGCAAAGGGATATTAGTCGTACTCAATAATGAGATTCACGCCGCCGCCTATGTGCGTAAGACCCACAGTTTTTTACCGAATGCCTTCCAATCCATCGGCCCTTTGGGCTGGATAGCCGAAGATCGTGTCCGTTTTTTCCTCACACCGGCTGCCAATCTTCCTCAACTAGCCGCAGGAGATAAATCTCCGACTGTCTTGTCGATAGAAGCTGGGCTAGGATTCACTAAAACCGACCTGTCGCTTATAAAATCTGATGACGTTGACGGATTTATCATCAATATCACCGGAGTTGGGCATATATCGGGTGCAGTGGTTGAAGATTTACAAGATTTTGCTGCCAAGAAGCCGATAGTTTTTACCAGTCGCGCTGGTCAGGGTGAAACTTTTCGTAACACCTACAGCTCCACAGGCGGTGAATCCGATTTGATTAAACGCGGCCTTATTCCTGCGGGTTATCTTAACGTACGACAAGCAAGAATGGCCCTCATCCTGCTATTATCCGGAAATTCCTCGCTGGATAAAATTAAACAATTTTTTGAATTCTTTTCCTTATGAAAATTCTTGAATAAGGTTGGGCATTAGTACCATTCGCCTTCCGGCGTATCACTCACACACCTCCATAGCCGCCATATTCCAATAATTGGAAAGCTTCTTGAGGCCTTCTTTCAGGTGAAGTAGCTCGATTTCACTGGTCGCGGATTCATCATGGCCGCAAATGTCAATGATGATGGGCCTATAGTAGGGGGGAAGAATCTTGTACGCCTGCTTAAGCAGGCTTTCACTCTTGGTCAATCCTGTGTGAGATATATTCAGATTAATCCGTTCGTGAGCGGCCTTTCGGCATAAGACCGCCAGATGGTAAGCCTGCCGAAAGCTGATACCGGCGTGGTGCTGGGGTTCATTTATGACCCCTAAATCCTTATAGGTATCCAGAGGGCATTCCCATACGGCCTTATAGCGTTTTACGAGGACCGTATCGTTAACATCTCGGTCGATAATCTCGGAAACGACGCCGCCATTTTGGCGGCGTCGCTCCTTCGTCGGAGAGTCTTCTATCTTTACGGTCGCAGGCTTCATATTTGGCTTCGGCATATGGCCCTCCTTTAAAAAGGTTTCCTCGGTATTTTCTATCTATAGCATGCTTTTTCAGAAAAGCAAGATAAATATCCTAATTAGATATAAATAATTATCATAATAGATATGTTATATATCAATGACATAGAAAGGACGGCCAGAAAAAGCAATATTATTAGCCGTTGAAACTATATATTTTTGTGGAATTAGTCATAAGATATGTTTATATTATCCATTATGATAATTACTGGACGACAAATTCGTGGTGCGCGTGGCCTTCTGGGCTGGTCAATGGAAGACTTGACCGCCAAGACCGATGTCAACCGCATTACTATTCGCCAGATCGAATCCGATCAGGTCCAGCCACAGGAAAAGACACTCACTAAAATCTTCTCTGTTTTCGATAAGCACGGTATTGAATTTTTAGAGGATGAGGGCGTTAAGATACGAAAGCAACAGGCCCGCACCTATGTAGGCAAGGCTGGATACCGGCAATTTCTCGATCATGTCTATGAAACGCTCAAAGACGGTGGGCGTATTCGTCAGTTCAATTTCGGCGACCTTCGCTACTTACCTTATGATGAAGGATTTGTTGGCGAACATCTGGAACGTATGGCTGCCATTAAAGGATTGGATGCGAAGGTTCTGGAGATGGAAGGCGAAACGAAGGTTCCGGTCAGTTATTGTGAGTACCGTTATCTCGACAAGCCTTTCAGGGGTATGGCTCCTTGGTATCTCTACGGAGATTATCTGGTGGTGTCGTTGAACGAGACTGGCAGCAAGCGGGAGTTTATGACCATTCATTCCAAGCTGCTTGCCGAACGTTATGTGAAAGAATTCGATATTTTCTGGAATATGGCCAAGAAAAAGAAAGCAAAATGACAAACCCAAATTGGGAACGGCAACCGGGCGGACTTTATTTAGGCGTCCAGCCTTTTGACAAAACTGAAAGCGACCATCGGGACGCTATCGCCGATGTTCTGCGCGCTTCTGTTCAAAAGGTTGCCAAGGCACATGGTGCCTCTTTTAGCGAAACTGGCTTTCGCAATAATATGCGCGCGCTGTTTGCAGGCGATATTCGGGCTGATCTCTTCATGGCCAAATGGGAAATCTGCGCTCCTAAATCCATTTGCATAGGTGCCGCGCTTAATTGGGATACTTTTGGTATCACCCCTGACGGGCGCATCAGCCGTGCCATATATACAGAAGATGTTTGCCTTCTCACCAATAAAATACGCGAATTGGTACGTGAAAAACCCAAGGGAAAGTATTTTCCAGAAGAAAGTCTTGCGGAATGCTTCGAACGCATAAGCTTGCAGAAAATGCTTATGGGCAATGATGCGGCGTTTCGGTTTGGCGAGGTTAATCCCGATAACACAACGATGATGAGAAGCCTGATAGGTAACGGGGCCATTATAGGGATAGGGCCAGACAGTGCTGTTCTGGAATTTAAGACACTTCCAAATGATCTTCTAGAAAGAGTGTCGATGGTAGTTGAGCCGATTGATCTTAAAAAGAATGGAAAATGGGACAAAGATAATTTCGTCGTTCGCTGGAAAGATGGTCGTCACGACATTCGTTTCATAGCAACGAAAGGACAAGCGACGGCCATTGGCGGGTCGAGAGTAGATATACGTCCGTGGCATAATGGCCATTTGCCGGAGCAAGGCATTCTGGAGTGTGTGATCGCCTCATCTCTCCTCGCTATAAAGATGGAAGCCGAAGATGAGAAAAGGAAATGGGGAATCTCGATGGGTCAGGTTGTCCAGAATGTTCCAAGCCCGTCTATTCCGCTTCTGGCATCACGACCGGAAATTATGTCCGCCCTTTACCGAGCCTCCGGTGATCAACTTCTCATAAATACAATCGCGTCAAGCTCTACTTTTGCTCAACGCATGCCTGATGCGCACATCTTCGTGATAAACGACCAGCAAATGCTGGATGCGTTTGTGGCCGTGGGTGCCGAGCCGCGTTTGTTCGGCGACAAGCCCATGAAACCCGGTGTGAATATTGTTGATAGAGGGATGAAGTTGGCGGCTTAGGGTTTGATTTGTCGAGTTATCTCAATATGCATAATCATCCTGCTGATTTCTAATTACAAGAATATCTTTAAATCCCATGTCTTTACCGAGTGGGAAAAAACGAGACCTATCGCTAATACGAAAAAATTCATACACAAAAGTAGTTTGATGGTGCTCTGAGGAAAAGCGAAACTGATAATCAACACAGCCAACCAAGGCAGCTAAGATAAAATCACCTTCAGCCGCATGGTTTACATGTTGATCGTCCAGTATCACGCTTGATCCATTTCCAGCCTCATAAGATTCATCAGGGAAGAGGACTGCGTCGCCTTGAGTCGATTTATCTTTTGCTTCTGGCAGCGTTTCGCAAAACTTCTGTTGCGCCTCCTTAACAACATCGCTGTAACCGTTTTTCCATAATGGTGAAATCAGGATCGAACGAACATGTATTTGCGTTGCTACGGAATGACCTACGTTTTTAATTTCGATACTAAAATTACCAAACATTTCATCGGTTGCGAATGCACCATTCGGCCAAACTTCTTTTGGTTTATAGTCTTTGCCCATAAATTTAAGGCGCACATCATTTAGCCCGACAACTTTTAACCATGGCCTGTCGGTTGCTTCAAGCTGACGCCCCATAATGGTTACTTGCTGAAAACTAAAAAAAGCTGAGGCAATCGAAATGCAAGCAGAAATACCCGCAATTAAAATTGCTAACTTTGCTTGCCTTTCTGCATTCGGATGTTTTGGATTCTGGTTCTTCATTGCCGTAGCTTTTCATACGAGAATAGCTTCGTCAAACTACTAACTAAAACTCTTCAGAAAAAGCTTGATCGGTTAAGGGGTTGGTTCGTCGGACACAGTGGGAGACGAAGGGCCAAAATCTATTTACGCTCTGTCCAACTTAGCGTCCCTACCCGACGACCCATTTTTTAGTGATTGCCTTGGACTCTCCGGCGATGTCTGGTCGTCGCGTGGCAAAAGCATGGATGTGCAATTACCCGACGTCCAGCAAAGTCCAGAGCCGAAAAGCGGTAAGAGTTTCTCACGCAGTGACGTAAATATGGTCGGGGCCGATGTAAATAAAAAGCAAAACCCCGCCAGTCTCTTTGGAGACCCAACAGTATTTTGAATGAAAGAATTATTTGCGTGCCCATATTTTTCTTCAAGATACTTATATGATGCGCCGATCGTACCGCCCACAACTGATGGAAGCATGGCGACCGCAGTCCAAGGCTCATGATGCAAGAGAAGGTTAATGGCTAACGCTAACGCCCCACTGCCGTAACCTACATGTCCAAGCGCAAATCTTTTGCTGACGACAACCGAACTGGCAACGAAAGCAACTGAAACAATTGCAGGAACAGGGTCGTGGCCATACGCCGCCACAAGCAGATGCCAATCTGGCCTTGCGTGCATAACGGTCTGAAAAAAACCGTTACGAATAAGTGGAACAGTTACGACTAAACCGTCCCCAATTCCATAGGCCGAAGCCATAAATTTTCTAGCTCTGGCGGGATGGCGAGCAACCAGCTGGGCAGCATAATTTCGAAAGTCAAAAAGTATGTTTTTACGCACAATTAATCCTTTAATATCGAACGTTCTTTAGCTACCATGTCTTTCCAGCATTATTGCCATTATTGAACTTTGGTGCCGCATTGATTTCCGACTTCGAAAAACCATCAGGCTGCCAGCGGCAATACTCGTAGCCGAGCATTTAGCCGTGATCTTGCTTCGTCGAACCTTAGAGGAATTTCCTTTTTGAATGCCTTTGCATAACTTATTTGCTCCCAACCCCCTCTGCGAGTGGGGCTTCTATGAAAACCGTGCCTTCTTGCCTTCCAATAAGCTATTTCGCGCTCACGCAGTTGACTCAATTCTCTTTCTACCCTTGCATGCCTTGCTTCGGGAGACATGCCAACTCTGGCAAGCATCGCCCTTCCTATTTTCCGAAAAGGAGAGTGACGGACTAGAGATTGATGAACTGGCGAATCTGCGCTTAGAGGGCCCATTGACTGATCATCCGGAGGTAAGAGCATCGATGTTAGATTACCTGCTAGGCAGGAAAGGCCTGTACCGAAAAGCGACCAAATTTTATCATGCGCTGAAGTAAAAACCATTGGTGCGGAAGAGAATAAAAATGAAAGCCCCGCCATTCTTTTAGGCGCTCCAAGAGTATTTCTAACAAAAGAGTTTTCATGATGCCCAAACGATTCTTCCAGAAATTTATAGCTTGCACCAAACGCTCCACCAACAATGGTTGGGACTACGGATAATGCCGTCCACTCCTCATGATGCATATGGAGATTTATGGCCAGCAAGCTGGCACCCACGCTATATCCCGCATGACCCAAAGCAAAACGTCCCTTTCCTATCGCATAAGCGCCAGCAACATAAATTGTAGAAACAAGAAGGGGTAAGGGATCGCTTCCGTATGCCGTAGCTAGCAAATGCCAATTTGGTTGCGCGTGCCAAACCGTTTGCAGAAAGCCACTTTGAACGAGGGGGATAGTCAGAACCAAACTATCTCCGACCCCGTAAGCCCATGCCATCGCTTTTTTAGTTGCGTCCGCGTTGCGTGCAACCAGTTCGAGGGCACAATCTCTAAATTTGAGTAATATGTTGCTACGCATAAATTTCAAACCCTAATCATCTTCTGAATAACCCTATGTAATATCAACAAATTTGTCCGTTATCTTATATCACACAACCCCACCGCCGCTTTGCCGCATTTTATTTTCATCCGTTTCAATATTTTTTAGCACTGAAATTGTTTGAATTTTTAGTGCGACATGGTTAACGAAATGATGGCTTTTTTCCGCCTCGACATGCAATTTTTGCTACAGAATTTGCTACAGAACGAGTTTAGGTTGCCTGATTTTGCGTGAGGCCGCGTGAGGCATGCTTTTCAAAAAGTGCTGATAAAATATAGGTTTTTGAGACTGATAGAGGCTTGTGGATACCGCTGAAGCAAAATTAGGAAACCGATGCTCTACTCGGCAGAAGAAAAGTTAACTCTGCTATGCTGGGCGCTAGTGAATTGGTAATTTACGTTACAATTTCATAATAAAACCTACGGCCTGCGTGATATAACTCACCACACTAGCGGCAGTTTTAGCATCGTCGATGATAGCTTGAAGCTGCGTCTGGTCACTCTGAAATGATTGAGCGCTTTGTTTAAGCAGAGTTGTCGCAGCACTAAAGGCAGCGTCATCTGTGATAGCTAATGTGTGTAACAACTGCGTAAGTGCTGAATCGAGGTGGTTATACTCTGCGAAAATTTTGGCGGACTTAACGGGGTCACTGCATAACCGGCTTGCTTGCATAAGCGATGCCTGCGCCTGCCGGATCGATGCGGCAGCGCTGGTGATATTTTTGATTTTGTCCGTGGCAGGCATAAATGTTTCCTTTCTATTTGTTTAAGGTTGATTGATCGGTCTGAGCAGCTTTAGCGCGCGTCACCAAATCATTGACCGCTGCTATTATCCCACTCGTACTACCGTCTGCGATAGCTTGGTTAGCCTTTACAATTGCATCCAAACTGGAATTCAGCTGATCTGCAACATGGGAAGGGTCATAAGCGGTTTGCGATGAGGGTGGTGTGGCTAATGGAGATGAGCCAAGAGGATTGATCGACTGCATGACCTGTCGGGCCTCCACTACGTCGAAAAAGCTCATTGCGCCGCGTTGTTTGTGTGTATTCATCAAAATATCTCTGAAATTAATTTCGGTTTGGTCCAGCTTACTAGAAACCCCTAATGCAAAATTGGTGTTTTCTGTTTTTAAGGTATCAATGATCAACTTTAGGGAAGATGCCATAGACTTCGCCGCTGTCTGTATGTCAGCAAAGCGTTTCTGATCGAGCGCCATCTCAGCAATACCAATAACGGCAGCTTCAATGTCAGTGGCCGCTGAAAGATTGGAAAAGCCTTGCTGTTTAGCGAAGGCATTCAGATTGGTAGCGAGTTGCTGTGAATTGGAATCGAGTGTTTTGTTCTCATCACTGGAGCTAAGGGCAAGCATCTTGTCAGCGTATAAAGTCAAGGCATCCATTAGCTGTTGTCGTATTTGAATCTGCTGATCAGTCAGAATCGTAGGATTACATGTGCCAGTGATGTCAAAATTGGCCCCTTTTCCTACGGCCCAATCATGAGCGCTTGCGTAAAACTGGCTATTGCAATCCGCAGTTTCTACAGCTTTTAAAAAAGTCATTTCATTTGTAGCCACGGAATGCGCGCCTTGGTCAAATTGATTAATCGGGGTCTGAATTTGAGATAGCCCACTACAGCTAGTCAGAAAACCGGTTGTAAGAATAAGGACTGTTCGATTGGCTAAGAAACGCATTCGCCTCTCCTATGGGTCACTTGGGGTGCTTCAAAAGTTCCGAAAGGCTGGCCAAACCTTCTTCTTTCAACACGGTTCCAAGCTTGGCATCGCTCCGGTATCCATCGGCAACATGGTCGCCGTATTCTTTTCGCACGGTACGAATTAGTGTATCCTCACGTTTCTTTCGGATTTCGCCGTCGCCGTCACGCATCCGATTATCAAGGCCTTTAGGATAATGTTTTGTCATCGCTATGCTTTCCGTGGGTCAGGGTTAGTGAGGAGACACAATGTAGGAAATCCTTACTTGACTGGATTAGTGGGCCGTGATTCTCTAAAACATCGCAGGCTGTACCACACCTGTTACTTAAGTTTCTTATTGCTTACACTAACCGATTCCCGGATCGGTTGCAAGTGTTTTGCGTGCGCGAAGGAGTAAGCATGGCTTTATCTTCAAAAGAATTGGAGTCCTTAAAGGAGTTGGGGGGACTCGTTGCTGAAAAGCGAGGTAAACGAGGAATTCGTGCTGCGGCGGCAGATGCGGGCGTTAGCCACACGACATTGGCCCGTATAGAAAAGGGCCATGTGCCTGATTTGGAAACGTTCGCCAAGATATGTAAATGGCTAGAGCGTGATCCACGCGAATTCCTAGGTCTTTCAGAAATTCAGAGTGTGGTTTCGGAAGATGAGAAAGCGTCAAAGGTTATGGTTCATTTCCGGAAAAAGCGAACCGTCGCTCCAGAAACCGCTAAAGCACTTGGCGATTTAATTATCGGGGCTCAGAAAGCCATTGCAGCAAGTCGCACTGTAACTCATTGATATGCGTTATGGGTTCAAGGCTCAGGCAGAACGGATCGCGTTAGGGGCCCGAAAAGAGCTTGGGCTCAAACCATCGTCGCCCCTTGATCCTTGGATATACGCCAATCACTTGAAAGTCTTGGTTCTCGATCTTAACGAGATCGAAATTCCACCACAGAGTCGAAAACGCTTGTTGCATGATGACTATCAAAGTTGGTCAGGCATGACCATACGAATGGATTTGGCAACTGCTATCGTAATCAATCCCAGCCATTCCCGAGGCCGACAGGCCAGTACCTTGGCACATGAATTAGCCCATGTGATTTTGAAACATGCTCCTGCACAGGTAACCGTATCATCTACGGGCCTGCTCCTTCTCAGTGACTATTCCGACAATGACGAAGAAGAAGCAGATTGGCTGGCTGCCGCCGTCCTACTTCCTCGTGATATTCTGTTTGAAAAAAGACAGCACGGAAAAACTACACCTCAAATCGCAGCGGAAATGGGAGTTAGCCTTGAGCTTTGCGAGTGGCGTATCCGGATGACGGGGGTAGACTTGCAAATCAAACGCTCATCTAAGCGTGTCAAAAAAGGATAGTAGTTTATTTGCTACCCAAATTGCTACCGAAAGGCCTGAGACCGCGCAATTTCTGAGGAGGCCACAGGAGGCGTCAAGTTAGAAAAATGCTTGTAAAATATGAGTTTTTGAGACCATCAGAGCCCGACAGAAACTTGCGGTTTCACTTTTCGAGACCGCCGCTTTCGACCGCTCAGCCACCTCTCCGTTAAACCGGGGGCTTTATAGCAGAACAAAACGCGGTGTCGAGGTTGAATGGCGTTTTTCGCCGCAGGCTTTATAATAGGCGGCTCCTTCCCGCATGGAATCCCATGTATTCCCTTAAACTTCCTATCGCCGCTTTTTTTATTCTTGCGCTGGCGCCGCTTGCCGCCCTCGCCGACGCGGCGCAAAAAACCTTGAGCGATGCGGATGTGCTGGCGATGGGCGGCAACAAATATGCCTTCGGCGAATTGCCACTCGGCGACGATCATTATGTTACGCAAGGGCCGCGCAAGGGTTTTATCTATTTGTGCCGTGTGCCGCCCGAAATGGAAGGCGGCGCGCAATTTGAAGGCCCGTGGATCCATGGCGAGGGCTGGAACCCTTCCGACAAACCCGCAGTTGCCGGGCGGGTCGAATGGCCGGATGCGCGTTTCTACAACATACTGTCCGGTGATGCGCGCGTGTTGTCCGGCAATGGCCTGCCAATCAGCCATCCCACCGGCATGTTTCCAATTCAAAGCGCCGACCCGGCCGCGCGCTATGACCGCAACCCGAACCACATCACGGCGCAGAGCTTGAGCGATACGCTGCCCGCCAGCCCGGTTTATTCGGAAACGCCCTTTTGCATGGGCATGGAAGTCGGCATGATGCTAAGCGGCGTGCCTTTACTCAACGGCTTCGATGCCGGTCTGCGTGATGCCGCCGCGCACGAGGTGCAGGATAGCTGCGGCGGGCATCCGCAGAAATCCGGGCAATATCATTATCACAGTTTGAGTGCCTGTTTTAAGGATGCGAGCGAGAAAACCGTGCTCGGCTACGCGCTCGACGGATTCCCGATCACCGGGCCGATGGTTGCCCCGGGAAAATATTTGACGACCGATGATCTTGACGAATGCCATGGCCTTACCAGCGAGATTACCGAAGATGGCCGCGCACGCGTGACCTATCATTATGTGATGACGCCGGATTTTCCCTATTCAGTAAGCTGTTTCCGCGCGCGCCCGGTGCGCGTCGGGCCTTCCGGCAGCGGCCCCGGTGGTAACCGGCAACCTGGCGCGCAATCTAGGCAGGAATTCATGCCGGTCGGTGATGAAGGCAACGGCAATGATGGCATGCGGCGCGGGCCGCCAGCGGAAGCTGTAGCGGCCTGCAATGGCGGCGGCGATGGCAGCGCTTGCGCGTTTACCTCGCCGCGCGGGGATCAGATCAGCGGCACCTGCCGCGCGCCACCGGGGATGCAGGGTTTGGTGTGTGTGCCAGTGGGTGGGCGACCTTAATCTCATAATGAGGGCAATGGAAAAACCCCTATCAATTTTCTTCAGGGCTGTTAAATTGCAATGGAATTACAATCGAACCCATTTCAGAAAATGCGCTATTTACTCGTTTTTGATCTCGACGGATGCCTGTACAAATACAGTGCATTACCCAATTCCGGCTTTTATGCGTTGTGCGATGAAGCCAACGCTTTAGCGGCACAAGAAGTTTTTCCTGAATTGAGCTATGAAAAAGCTCGCGAATTATCGACACTTTCCTTTGAGAAACATCACGATTGTTACGGAGCATTTGTCGATTATGCCAAAGAAGTCGGACATGACCCCGTAAGGGCAAGAGACATTATCTTTAAAAGATATCACGCTATCTTATTTGATTTTCTGGAAGAAAGACATCCGGATTTTTTCGAGCATACAGCCTCCACGGTCGAAGCTTTGGCGCGTTTATCCATGGGCCCGTTTGCGCTGGCGGTTTTGTCTCACTCCTGCATGCAGGGTTGGGGCAAGCCGGTGTTAAAGAAAATGGGAGCCCTTCAATATTTTGAACCCCATCTTCTTTTGGGCATGGATGATTACGGATATGAAAGAAAATTTGAAAATGCGGAAGGCATGAAACGGCTTATTGAAATCTCAGGCTATACGCCCGATCGAATCATTTTCGTTGAAGACTCGTGGCGGAACACGCATCCGGCTTTTCGGATATTAGGTGTGAAGGCCGCGCTCGTCCATTACGACGCGCTCGCCCCTGATCCTTATCCGGAAGGCGTTCACTGGCTGGGCCGGACGCCATCGGATTTAGCAGAGGTTTTGGAAAGAGAATATGGTGCCCGTCAAGAAGGCAATCCCACTTGCGAGGCCTTGGTATTAAAAGCTTAACGTTTCCCGAAAATCGCCGTGCCGACGCGTATTTCGGTTGCGCCGCAGTCTATGGCTTCCTCAAAATCGCTACTCATACCCATGCTGATATGCGGCAGGTTGTATTGCATGCTGAGCTTTCTCATCTGCAGGAAATAGGGACGCGGATCTTCGCCCAGCGGCGGGATGCACATGAGGCCGGTGATGTTGAGTTGGAATCTCTCGCGGCAGCGCGTGATGAATTCGTCGAGCATTTCGGGCGCAATGCCGGATTTCTGCGGCTCCCTGCCGATATTGACCTGAAGATAGATTTTCGGCGCACGGCCCGTTCTCTGTATGGCCTTCACGAGTGCATCGGCGAGCTCCGTGCGGTCCAGTGTCTGGATGACATCAAACAGTTTGACTGCCGCCTCGACCTTGTTGGTCTGCAGCGGGCCGATGAGGTGCAGTTCAAGATCGGGATAGGCCCCACGCAGGGCAGAAAATTTTTGCTGCGCTTCCTGCACGCGATTTTCGCCAAAAGTTCTTTGCCCGGCATCGAGGGCGGCTTTTATATCTTCCTCGCTTTTACCCTTGCTTACGGCGATGAGTTTGACGGTATTCGCGTCGCGCTTCGCCGTAAAACCGGCGACCATGATGCGCTGTTTTATGTTTTCAAGATTAGCGGCGATGTCAGTCATGTTTTTTGACTTGGCCGAGCCGCAAAACTAGGCTCGAGGTATCGAGCCGCCCGCCGCCCATACGCTGCACCTCGGCGTAGAATTGATCGATGATTCCCGTGACAGGCAAGGGCGTGCCGTTGCGTTTGGCTTCATCGAGGCAGAAGCCGAGATCCTTACGCATCCAGTCGACGGCGAAACCAAAATCGAATTTGCCTTCGACCATGGTCTTGCCGCGATTATCCATCTGCCACGATCCAGCGCCGCCCTTGCTGATGGCGGAAAGCAATTTCGCCGTATCGAGCCCGGCGGCTTTGGCGAAATTTAATCCTTCTGCCAAACTCTGCACCACGCCCGCGATGCAAATCTGATTGACCATTTTCGCCAATTGGCCATTTCCGCAGCCTCCCATATGTGTGGTGGCTTTGGCGTAGGCTTTGAGGATCGGCTCAACGCGCGCGTAAACAGCGTCATCGCCGCCGATCATGATGGTGAGTTGGCCTTTTTCAGCGCCCGCCTGGCCGCCGGAAACCGGCGCATCGAGAAACAGCAGGTTACGTTTCTGTGCCTCGGCATAAAGTTCGCGCGCGACGGTGGCCGAGGTTGTTGTGTGATCGACAAACACCGCGCCGGATTTCATGCCGGAAAACACGCCATCTTTGCCGAGCGTCACGCTGCGCAGATCATCATCATTGCCGATGCAAGCAAAAACAAAATCTGCGTCTTTGGCGGCGAGCGCGGGTGTCGGTGCAACTGTGCCGCCAAATTCCTGCGCCCACTTCTCAGCTTTCGCTGTAGTGCGATTATAGACGGTGACTTTATGGCCTGCGCGTGCGAGGTGTCCCGCCATGGGATAACCCATGGTGCCGAGGCCGATGAAGGCGAGATGTGTCACGCGTTTTCCGCTTGAATATCCGCCGTGCAATGCGGGCATTTGGTGGCTTTCAGCGCAATCTTCGAGACGCAGCGCGGGCAATCGCGTTCGCTGACCGGCTTGCTCATAAAACGGTTAGCCTGTTTGACAACCAGAAAGATGACGAAGGCGACAATGAGGAAATCGATGATCGTGTTGATGAACAATCCGTAATTGATTGTCGGAGCCCCGGCGGCTTTGGCGGCGGCGAGCGTATCGTAATGTTTGTCCGACAGGCTGACGAACAGGCTCGAGAAATCCACCTTGCCGAGCAGCAAGCCGATCGGCGGCATGATGACATCGCTGACGAGCGACGTAACGATCTTGCCGAATGCCGCGCCGATGATGACGCCGACCGCCAGATCGACAACATTGCCGCGTGCGGCGAAATCACGAAATTCCTTGAAGAGGTTCATAGGTTTCTCCTTGCTGCGGGCATTAAACCTCAGGCAATATCTCCGTGCAAGCGCCGTCCTCGAGATCAGGTTTTCATGTCCTTCCGCCAGGTTTTTCGTCATCGCGATTTTGCGCTTATGTGGTCACAGAGATTTCTGGCCAATATCGCACTTATGATTCAAAGCGTAACCATCGGTTGGCAGATTTATACGATTGCGCGCCAGACCTACAATATCGAGCAAAGTTCCTTTCTTGTCGGCATGATCGGACTCGCCCAGTTTGCGCCGTTTTTTATCTGTTCTTTGTTTGCGGGCGAAATGGCTGATCGTTATGACCGGCGAATGGTTTTAATGGCCGGTATCGGCGGCCAGATTTTTTGCACGGCTGTTTTCGCCTGGCTTGCCTGGATGCCTCACCCGCCGCTGGTCGTGCTGTTTTTGATGGCTGCCCTGCTCCATTTACTACGAGCTTTTATTATGCCTGCCAGCATGTCTCTTGTTCCGATGTTGGTACCTGCCGACATTTTGCCGAAAGCCGTCGCGTGGAGTTCCCTCGGAGGCTTATCGGGCAGAATTATAGGGCCGTGGATTGGGGGCACACTTTGTGCCCTTTCACTATTTTCTTCCTACATGGCGGCAATCATAGCTTTTGTAGCCGCATGGGCATGCGCTTTCCTGATCCGCACCAACACCAAACCGGTAGCTCGAAAAACTGAGGAGTCGAGCCTTGGGCTTATTGGTGAAGGGCTTGCTTATGTATGGTCCAACAAGATTCTCTTCGGCGCGATTTCATTGGATCTGCTCGCCGTGTTTCTCGGCGGCGCGACCGCTTTGTTGCCGGTTTACGCGCGCGACATTCTGCAGGTTGGGCCCCAAGGCTTCGGCTTGTTGCGTTCGGCCTCGGCTATCGGCGGCATTGTAACGCTCGGCATACTTGCTTTCCGACCCATTCGTCGGCACGCGGGGTTATGGATGTTTGCATCCGTGACTATCTTTGGCGCGGCAACTCTTGTCTTCGGCGTTTCCGACCATCTTTTGTTATCGATGGTCATGCTGGCGGTGCTTGGTGCGGCCGATTCAGTTTCGGTTTATATTCGCCAAACGCTTGTGCAAATCGTGACCCCGGACCGATTTCGCGGTCGTGTCTCGGCCGTGGCCAGCATGTTTATTAGCGCCTCGAACGAACTTGGCGAGTTCGAAAGTGGCGTTGCCGCACGATTTCTCGGTCCGGTGGGTGCCGTGCTTTTCGGTGGGATCGGCTCGATCATTGTTTCTGGCCTTTGGGCCAGGTTATTTCCGGCGTTGCGTAAGGCCGACCGGCTTGAAGCGCCGAAGCTATAAAGGTAATAATCTGTCGCTAAAATTGATTTATGTTTGGGGCAAAGGGTCTCTATCAAAAACCTGTCGAAACCTGTCTTGAGATAATCCCATGTGCGGCATCGTAGGAATTCTGGCGGAACGTCCCGTGGCGCCGCTTTTGCTCGAGGGCTTGAAGCGGCTCGAATATCGCGGCTATGACAGCGCGGGCATCGCCACGCTGACCAACGGCCATATCGGCACCTGCCGCGCCGAAGGCAAGCTGGGAAATCTTGCCGCCAAATTAGAGAAAAAAAGCCTGCCCGGCGAAGTCGGCATCGGCCATACGCGCTGGGCGACGCATGGCAAACCGACCGAGGACAACGCGCATCCGCACATCACTGACAAGGTTGCGATCGTCCATAACGGCATCATCGAGAATTACCGCGAATTGCGCGAGGAGTTGGAGCAGAAGCAATACCGCTTTCAATCCGAGACCGACACCGAAACCATCGCGCATCTGATCACCGATTATTTAAACCAGAATATGACGCCGCAGCAGGCCACCGCTGCGGCGCTGAAAAGATTAGAGGGTGCGTTCGCCATCGGCGTTATTTTTGCTGGGCATAAAAACCTGTTAATCGGCGCGCGGCGCGGGAGTCCTTTAGCTGTGGGTTATGGCGAGAAGGAAATGTATCTGGGGTCGGATGCGATGGCGCTCGCGCCGCTGACCAACAAGATCAGCTATCTGGAAGAAGGCGATTGGGTCGAACTTCATCCCGGCAAGGCGATCATTCATGATGAAAAAGATAAAATCGTTGAGCGCAAGATCCATTTGACGGCTTTGTCGGGCGCGGCTATCGGCAAGGGCCAATACCGGCATTTTATGCTGAAGGAAATTTTCGAACAGCCCGCGGTCATCGGCGATACCATGCAGTCTCTGGTCACGGACGATCATCTGGTGCCGCTGGCCCTGCCCTTCGACTGGCAAAAAATTCCGCGCCTGACGATTGTCGGCTGCGGCACGGCTTATTATGCTGGCCTCGTCGCCAAATACTGGTTCGAGCAATTGGCGCGGCTGCCGGTCGAAATCGATATCGCTTCGGAATTCCGTTACCGCGAAGCGCCGATGCCCGAAGGCGGCGTGACGCTGGCGGTGTCGCAATCGGGCGAGACGGCGGATACGCTTGCAGCCCTGCATTATGCCAAGGCGCAGGGGCAGAAAATTATTTCGGTCGTCAATGTGCCGCACAGTTCCATCGCGCGTTTGTCTGATGTGGTGGTGCCGACCTTAGCGGGCCCCGAAATCGGTGTTGCGTCGACCAAGGCTTATACGACGCAGCTGACGGCGTTGCTGTGCCTTGCGGCGGCGGCGGCAGTCGCGCGCAACACGATCGATGCCAAGCGCGCCGCCGCGATTTTGCAGGCCATGCGCGAGGTTCCGGCGCATATCAACGAAATTTTACGCGACAGCCATCATGTGCAGGAGCTCGCGCAGCATTTGGCCGAGGCGACGGATGTTTTGTATCTGGGGCGCGGCTTGTTGTATCCGCTGGCGATGGAAGGAGCGCTGAAGCTGAAAGAAGTTTCCTACATCCATGCCGAAGGCTATCCGTCGGGCGAGATGAAGCACGGGCCGATTGCCCTGATCGATGAAAATATGCCGGTGGTGTTTCTGGCGCCGAACGACGCGCTGTTCGAGAAAACCGCTTCCAACATTCAGGAAACCGTGGCGCGCGGCGGCAAGGTGATCGTGTTCTCGGACAAGGCCGGTCTGGCGAAGCTCGGCATCAAACCTTACTGGAGCATGATCGTGCCCAATGCCGATCCGGTTGTAGCGCCGCTACTTTATGCCGTGCCGGTGCAATTGCTGGCTTATTACACAGCGGTTGCCAAAGGCACCGACGTTGACCAGCCGCGCAATCTCGCGAAAAGCGTGACGGTGGAATAACGCCTTAACCTAAAGCCAACCCGTCTCCGCCCGGCGCGGACTGCTGCGGTCTGTGCGCGCGCTCCATAATTGTCCTTATATGTGTGACCAAATCGCCGCTGAGGGGGCGTTGTGCGATTACAAAAGCACCGGCTTTATTTAACTCATCTATGACAACAGACCTTCCATCCGTATCCAGCGCGATCATCCCGATTGCCGGATAGTTTGCGCCGACATATTTTATCAGTTCAAGACCGGCCTTGAGCGACATACTTCCGCTTTTATTTGAAAAGGCCGTAACAGTTACAAGGGCCCCGATGTCGGACCCATGCCGGGCCAAGGCCGCGACGGCGGTTTGGTAATTGTGCGCCGTTACAAATTCCGCATTGTAGAATGTGTCTCGTATAAGCGCGGCCATTTGATTGTAAATGTACGGCGCGCCGACGCACAATATGGTTATTTTTCTTCCTTCCATAATTTTCTTCCCAAAAATATAGTTGCCTGCTTGAAAACTTAAACCAACGTTAATACACCACTTTTGATTAACTATGCACTGGAACCGGCGGACCCGCCGAGGTTGCCCGGGCGGCGGGAGCAGCAGGAGCTTCTAAACGCAATAGGTCCCGAACAACTCCGAGCATATCATCCCAGTCGAACGGCTTATGAAAATAGGCGCTGTTGTTTTCCCTGACAAAATTCCCTGCAGCATCACTCAAAGAATTTGTATCGTACGTAAAAATATGACTCAGCTGCGGATGCAACACCTTTGCGCGCCGAACCAGTTCGATGCCCGCATCCTCTGTTGCTTCCATGTCGGCTTCCTTCATCGGCAAAGACACATCCGTCACCAACAAGTCGACAGACAGTCCTTGTGAGTGGCGTCCCTGCGCTATTTTCTCGGCGCACTCAAAATTGGCAACGTACAATCCGAATACGCCGGTGAGTTTTGCAAACTGGTTGAAAGCGGCAACCCGGTTTTCCTTGTGATTATCAACAAATAAAATCATCACCATAATTTTCTCCTTCGTTTTTATAATCCATAACTGGCGGCATATTGGCATAATCTCACACCAACTTCAACCCTCGGTTGAATGCTTCCCTGCCTACAGAGGTAGGATGCAAAGCGACTTATCGTTGAATCAGCGGTTTATTTGGTGTACCAAGCATGGATATTTCTCCACGCAACGGCTTACTCATGCCCTGGACTCCCGCCACTTACGAAAACCATTTTGCTGAAACTGTCGATGCGCTCAAAAAAGACGGGCGCTATCGCACATTTGCGGTGCTTGAGCGTTTGCGTGGCGAATTTCCGTATGCGCTCATGCATACCGAAAACGGCGTGAAGCGCGTTACCGTCTGGTGCTCGAACGATTATCTCGGCATGGGGCAACATCCGGATGTGTTGCAGGCGATGCATGGCGCGCTCGATCAATGGGGCGCGGGCTCCGGCGGCACGCGCAATATCGGCGGCACAGCTTTTATCCATGCGCAGCTCGAAAAAGAACTGGCGGCGTGGCACCGCAAGGAATCTGCGCTGCTGTTTACCTCCGGCTATGTCGCCAACGAAGCGGCATTGAGCGCGATCATTAAACTTTTGCCCGGCTGTATCGTGTTTTCGGATGCAAAAAATCACGCCTCGATGATCGCAGGCATGGTGCGGCATAAAACCGAAAAATATATTTTCGCGCATAATGATCTGGCCGATCTTGAGAACAAACTTTCATCCGCCGATCCCGATGCGCCGAAAATTATCGCGGTTGAGAGCGTCTATTCGATGGACGGCACTATCGCGCCGCTGAAGGAAATCGCCGCGCTTGCAAAAAAATACGGAGCGCTCACCTATCTGGATGAGGTTCACGCGGTTGGTTTGTATGGGCCATCCGGCGCGGGCGTGGCCGAGCGCGATGGCGTGCTGGAGGAGTTCGATATCATCGAGGGCACGTTCGGCAAATCCTTTGGCGTCGCGGGCGGTTATGTCGCTGGATCGACAATACTCATCGATGCGATCCGCAGCCATGCGCCGGGATTTATTTTCACGACCTCGCTGCCGCCGGTGCTGGCGGCAGGCGCTTTGGCAAGTTTGCAAGTGTTGAAAACGGCGCATGACCTGCGCGCGCGTCAGCAACGGCAAGTGGGGCGTTTGCGCGAAGGCTTGCGTTCGGCCGGGCTGCCGCTCTTGCCGTCGGAAAGCCATATCGTGCCCTTGATGATCGGCGGTGCGCGCTGCTGCAAGGGCGTGGCGGACTGGCTGTTTGCGCAGGCCGATATCTATGTGCAGCCGATTAATTTTCCGACGGTGCCGGTGGGCGAAGAGCGCTTGCGCCTGACGGCAACGCCCTATCACACGGATGCGATGGTGGATGATCTGGTGAATGCGCTGGATTATCTGTGGCAGCAGCAACATCTGCCAAGAAGGGAAGTGGCTTGAAACTTGATGCGAGTACTGGTAGAAGAAAAATATAATTATTTTATATAAATAAATGACAAATATACTCCCTTTGTGGACGTTTCATCAATCTCTTCTGACTCAGAATTTGTTGGAAGAAGAGAGAATCGCTCGCCTTCAGCAATTTGCCCAATCTAAAGATTGCTTGTCAGTTGATGAACAAGCTTACCTGAGACGGTGCACCCCTTCCTCACTGGACCGGCATATCGAACATATAAAAATCGAACATGAACACCGTTTTGACGCCATCGCCGTTGCTGATGCTAATGTGACCCCGGATACAATTGCTTATTTGCGAAACAGAAATATTGGGATTGTGGACGCCAAGAAAACGGCCGAACGAGACGAAGCTGACGAAATAATTTACCGCATAGTTTGTCGACAAGAGATCATTTTTATAACCCACGATTTGGATTTTCTCGATCACATCCGTTTTGATCCTGCGAGATCTCCCGGAGTTTTTATTTTGCCTACGCCGAAAGGCCGAGGCGTTCCGCATACACCGGCGAAAAGTTTGCCACTGCGCAACGCGTTGGATTATTTTGTTGAGATAGCACCGCAAGGCCCCGAGTTTTGGCGGCAGACGTTTCATGAGTGCGGATTGGATGGAAGCCTGAGATGTTATTCTCCGCCCTTTGTGACTAATCGGTTTAATGGAAGTCGAGGACTCGCAACGGTTTACTACTCGCCTCGTGACATTAAGATGTTGGACCGGGCTACGCCGCATCCTCTTCTTTGTCTGGCGCGTCGCTGAAAGATAAAACGCGCGGCTGAAGGTCGATGGGCTCCAAAACTTCGGGAAGTATCTTGCTGTCTTGTCCCGCGCCGAAATCGCGTAAGCGCCGTGCCTTGGCCAGAACTTTCCGGTCGAAATTGCCGATCAGCTTGTTATAACTGTCGAGCGCGCCGGATAATTTTCCGCCGAGCGATGTTATGTAATCCGTCATCGTCAGCAGCGAGGTGTAAAGTTCGCCGCCGAGCGCGCCGATGCGGCGGGTGTTTTCGCGCAAATTCTCCTGCCGCCAGTCATAGGCCATAGTGCGCAAAATGCCGACAAGGGTCATCGGCGTCGCCAGCACGATATTTTTTCCGATGCTGAATTCGTCAAGTTCCGGATCGTGGTCCAGCGCGGCGCTGTAAAAATGATCGCCGGGCATGAACAGCACCACCATTTCCGCCGTGCCTTCGACCTGATCCCAATAGGCCTTGGCGCTTAAGGCCTTCACATGGTCGCGCACCTGTTTGGCATGGGCTTTCAGCGCGTTCTGCCGCGCGGTTTCATCTGTGCTATGCGTGGCTTCCATAAAACCGGTAAGCGGCACCTTGCTGTCGATGATGATGCAGCGCTGGTTCGGCAGATAGACGATGCAGTCGGGCCTTAAGGTGCCATCTTCCGTGGTGAGGCTTTGCTGGGATGTGAAATCCTTGGCATGGGCCGACATGCCGGTCATTTCCAGAATACGCTTCAGCTGAATCTCGCCCCAGCGGCCGCGGCTCGTTGGCGAGCGCAGGGCCTGCAGCAGCTGACTGGTCTCGCCGCGCAGCTGCGCTTGCGTTTCGTTCGACATTTTAATTGCGCCCAAAACTTCGCTGTAGGCGCCTTCGCGTTTGACTTCCAGCGCCTGCAAATGCTCGCCCATTTTCTGCAAGGATTCCTTGACCGGCTTGATCAATTCGTCGACCGCAGTAGTTTTTTTCTCCAGCGTCGTAGCCGCCGCTTGCTCGCTTTGTTTCAAGCGGCTTTCGGCAAGTTGAAGGAAAGTTTCGTTATTCTGGCGCAGCGTATCGGCGGCGAGCGCCTTGAATTTATCGGCGACTTGCGCCTCACTCATAAAGCGTGCGCGGGCGATGATCCAGACAATTCCGCCGCCGAGCACAAGCCCGCCGGAAAAAGACAGAACGGCTTCAATTGCCGACATGGAAGCTTTCGCCGCAGCCGCAACGTCCAGTCTCGTTGGGATTTTCGAACACAAAACCGGAATGGGTCGTGTCCTCGCGGTAATCCATCACCGAGCCGGTGATATAAAGCGCCGCCTTCGGATCGATGATGACGGTGACACCGTCTTGACAAACTTCGTCGGCATATTTCGGTTTGCTTTCGAGCTTGTCGAGATACTGCAGGTCGTAACTCATGCCGGAGCAGCCTTTAGTCGTCACCGAGATCATGAGCGCCTCCGGCCGCGGCTCTTTCTGGCGCAGCAGATAGGCAATGCGCGCGGCGGCAACCGGCGTAATGGTAAGAACGGCGCTGGTTTTCGGGGCGGCGGCCGGCGCGGTTTGGGCCGGTGTTTCCGTGCTTTGATTAATCGGCATAATATCCTCCTAAAGCATTTAATTATGCTGGGGATATTACGGCTCTTTCACCGCTATGTCCATTGTTTTGGAATGGTTCGAAAGCCATTCCAGCGTCGCTTCGAAATGCATGTTGCGCGCGGTGAGATGGGGGTCTGCCTTGTCGGTGCGCTCTAGCGATAATTGCTGCAGCCGCACGCGGCCCGGCAGCAGATGATGTAGCCCATCGATGAAAGCGTAGATGTCGGTATCGAGTGGCGCATCGCCGGACAGGGTGAGCGTGCTTAAACTTAATTCCTGCGGCCCGGCTTCCGGCGCGTCGATTTTGATTTTCTGCTCGGGTGAGAGGTTGTAGGTGAAATGGCTCAGCCGCATATTTGCGGCGTTTTGCTGCAGCGCATTGGCTGCAGCCATGCGATCCACAGGGGCAAGGAATTTTTCCGCCTCGGCCGGGTCCATCTGGCCTTCAAGTTTTTTCACAGACTCGATATCGTCCTGTAGCTGATGCAGCGCCTGCCGGGTTTTGCCCTGCGCGGCTCTCATATCGGCCAGATGCTGCGTCGCTTCCGCGCGCAGCAGGCGCAAACCGGGCGAACTTGCCGTCATGAGAAACAGCGCGGCAATGAGAAGCGCGAGCCATTTGCGGTGGGGGTAGAGAAGGTTCATGGCGGGATATTAACTATTGTGATTGGCAACAAAATGACTTTGCTGCTTGGTTTTTCTATGATACTCAAAATTTACGTCCATTTAAACCAAATTTACACAAGGAGCGCCCAGTGAAAAAAAACAAACGAAATACAGTGGTTATCGAAAAGAACGAATTGCAAAGCTTTCTTATTGGTTACATAGAAACACTCTATTACAACCGCTGGGAACGCGAAGGTTTCGGTAAAATTTATAAAGGTGCGCCGGACAATCTTGTTGCTGCTTTTCGAAAATGTGCAGCTGTCGGACTGGAGTTCCAATTGCAAAAATTTATCGATGCCGGATGTGATCCCAATATGCCGGGAGTTCTTGATGGTGCCATAAATACAGGCAATACTGACAATATCGCTTTTCTTTTTCGCCACGGCGCACGGGTTGAAGTTACAGAAGGCAAGACGTACGCCGGAAGGCTAAATCCCCATTCAAGCTTCGCGAAACAGCAACTGGTTATGGGTTAGCCCCTAATTTCTGCACCATTTTTTTGATCGTCAATTCCGCCGTCATATCGCCGCCGCTATCCGCATTGCTCAAGGCCTCTTGCGGCAGGGCAGGGAAGGGCAAGCGGGTGAGCGTCACATTATAATCTGGGAGTGCCCTTGCGGCATTTTGCGCGAGCATCTCAAACCGCGCGGCGATGGCCTGACGGTCAACCGGCGCCGACGGCGCGTCGGTCAATTTCATGTCGGCGTGCATGAGTTCGGAAGATTTTTCGCCGTCCTTTTGCCAGTTGAATTTTGCCAGCCGTGCATCATCACCCAGCGCTTTATCGAGCGCGCTTAAGGCCGTCCACGGCATTGTGCCGGAAGAAGAAAACAGGCGTTGGCGTTCAAGCGCCTGCCGCAATTTGCCGAGCGGCTCCGTCACCGGCGCGGCAGCGCCGCGTTCCTGCTCCAGCCGGTCTTGCGCGTCGGCGAGAAGCGCGGATTCATGCTGCGTATCAAGGAAAGTCGAGAACAGATCGCTTGCCTGCCAGAGGGTTGAAAGCAACGCAAACGTCATTGCCGCAACGGCCACGCGCAGGCCGTAATGACGGATGGCTTCATCGCGGTTCGCCGCACGCCGAGCAGGCGGCATGAGGAAAAGCCGCGCGCGGCGTTTGTGCGCGAACCATCCGGCATGCAGCAAATCGGCGTAAGCATCGCCTGCAGGCGGGATCAAGGGCAAGTCAAGATGCCGCGCCGCCTTGCGCGGCGAGAGCAGATTTACCGAATGCACCGGCAGCTGGAGATTTTCCAGCGCTGCGTGCATATCTTCGGGCATCAGCAGCGTGACGCGCAATTGTGTGGTGTCGTCGAGGCCGAGGCGGCCCAGATAACCAAGGCTTGCCTTGATATCGCGCTGGATCGCCTCGGCGACGGTCGTGGCATCCGCATCGTCCGGCAAAGGTGGCGTGAGGCGGGTGAAAACAAGTTCGCCCTTATGCGTGACGATTTGGCGGAAACCGCCGGTGCGCTGACGGCTCAGCAATAAAGCCCAGCCTCTGGTGCCATCCGGCATCAGGCGCGTGACAAGATC
>Ga0206958_1045_pt1 | contig 38659 bp, 32 predicted proteins | sample Alteio_BWOrgHeat_33_FD_152968 | JGI IMG/M metagenome (GOLD analysis project Ga0206958, IMG submission 152968) | Enriched cells from forest soil in Barre Woods Harvard Forest LTER site, Petersham, Massachusetts, United States -... | ecosystem: Environmental > Terrestrial > Soil > Temperate forest >... | reverse complement strand
GATGACATCAAAAGTCTTTTGGACGATTTTTTTGACATCCACTTGCTTGATGCCCGTGGCGTCGGTGATTTTAAGAACTATATCTTTCTTAGTCATTTATATATCTCCTTAAAAGAATTCTTAAATAGGCTTTAGCAATGCTAAGTATAGTATCAACAAGGACTTACAGTGTCAAGTAGCTTTTTAGAACTTGGACCGTTTCCACGCATCCTTTTGCACCCTATTAACTTGTGACGGAAGTGTCCCCATATTTCGTTAATGCAACCCATTGATACACCTCCTTATTTGATAAACCTTGATAAAACCTCGCACTCGAATAGATATAATCGTTCGGGTTTTCAATCATTTCGGCACGCACAGGGTTATTATGAATATAGTCCAAACATTCGAGAATATACTTTTCTTCCATGATTGGCTTACTTTTAAATCTTCCCTGCCAAACGTGCCCAACATATGGATATTTCCGACGGTATTTCACACTAAATGACAATAATATGGCATGCATGATCTTAGATATGTTATTAATTTCATCTACTTCTATGACCATATGCGCATGATTGTCCATTAATACAAACCCATAAACTTTGAAGCCTTTACGTTCTTGAAACTTCTGAATAGATTTCAGTAAATCACACTTATCTGTCTTCGATTTTAAAATGTTCTGACGATTATTTCCCCTAAAAACAACATGATAAACAGCATTTCCATAATAAAGCCTTTGAAAACGAGACATAGAATCTCCTTATGTTTTTTAGGGGGAATGATTAACACACACATGAACTGTGGGGGACAGTTCCATCAAAAACCATTGTCCACCATGGGGATAGGTGGAAACGGTCCAAGTTACAAAGGGGGAGGAAAAAAAGCTCTTACAGAGTTAGGGAGAAATTGTTCTCGCCTACTAACACCTTAATCTCTTCCATCAGGATTTCGCTGGGGGTGACGTAGAGTTCTTCTCCGACTAGGATTTGGACGCGTTTGTAGTTGTTGGTGTCGACTTGCACATAAACCGGCACCTTACCGGGGAAACGGGAGAGTTTTTCTTTGAGTTTTTCAAAACCCTGCGCGTTGGCCTGCGTCAAATCTACCTGTACCGATTTAACCAGGTCGTAAACTTCATCAATGCCAGCCATCTCAGACGCCACCATCTTGGGCAAGCCATCGCGGAAGCTGACCTTGCCCTTGACGACGACGACCGTATTTTCCTTTAAATAAGAAGCCACCTGTGTATAGCTGGAAGGAAATACCACCATCTCCATCTCACCATCAATATCCTCAATGCCCACAATCGCCATGCGCTCATTGGTCTTTTTAGTCGTCGTCAATTTCACCGCCGTAATAAGCCCAATCATGCGCGCTTCCTGCCCGTCGCGGGCTCCCTTGATATTCGCCGTCGTAAAATCCGCGAAAATCTCCACCTCAGTTTGATACCGGTCCAAGGGATGGCCGCTGAGATAAAAACCCAGCAATGCTTTCTCAAAACCTAAAATCTGCGCCTGCGGCCACTCGACCACATCCGGCAAGGCCGTTTCATTGCGGTCAAAGCCGCTTTCGCTCTCCTCTTGCTCCATGCTAAAAAATGAAAATTGCCCGGTCTCCTTTTCACGCTGGCCCTGAGTGCCTGACTCAACCGCCCGTTCCATCACCGCCATGAGCTGAGCCCGGCGGCAATTAAACCCATCAAAGGCACCGGACTTGATCAAACTCTCCACGACTTTCTTATTATTCAACCGCAAATCCACCCGGCGGCAAAAATCAAAAATCGAGCTAAATGCCCCACCTTCCGTACGCGCTTGCACCATAGATTCAATGGCGCCTGCCCCCACGTTCTTGACCGCGAGCAAACCATAACGGATCGCGTCACTGGCCTCGACGGCAAATTGGGCAATGCTATGATTAACATCCGGCGGCATAATTTTAATGCCAATAGCTTCGGATTCTTTAACATATTCGACCACCTTGTCGGTATTATCACGTTCCGACGTCAACAGAGCGGTCATAAATTCAACCGGAAAATTGGCTTTTAAATAGGCGGTGCGATACGTAATCAGCGCGTAGGCCGCGGAATGGCTGCGGTTAAAACCATACCCGGCAAAATAATCGATCAAATCAAACAATTGATTGGCCTGAGCTTCCGTGATTTGACTGGTTTTAGCACAACCATCGATAAAGAACGAACGCATCTTCTGCATTTCCGCCGGAATCTTCTTACCCATGGCCTTACGCAGATCATCAGCCTGGGTCATATTGAAACCCGCGATGACAGAGGCGATCTGCATGACCTGCTCTTGATAAAGAATGATGCCGTAGGTCGATTTTAAAACAGGTTCGAGCTTGGGATGCGGATAGGTGATTTTCTGCTCGCCGCGCTTACGCTTGATAAAATCATCCAACATGCCCGAACCCATCGGACCCGGACGATAAAGGGCCAAAATAGCAATCAAATCTTCAAATTCGGAGGGCTTCATCTTTTTCAAAAGATCACGCATCCCCCCACTTTCCAACTGGAAGACACCGCTCGCCTGGGCCCGGCTTAACATCTCGTAGGCTTTTTTATCATCGAGCACAAGCCCGTCGATATCAATGTCCAGACCGCGGTGTTTTTTGATGAGCTTGACCGCGTCATCAATGACGGTCAAGGTCCGTAAGCCTAAAAAGTCCATCTTCAACAGCCCGATATCGGAGATGCCGTCCATGTCAAAAGCGGTGGTGATCTGTCCGTCCGTACTCTTAAACAAAGGCACATATTCCGTCAACGGCTTATCCGAAATAACCACCCCCGCCGCATGGATCGACGCGTGGCGGTTAAGCCCTTCCAGGACCTGGGCGGTGGTGAGCAATTGCTTAGCGGTCTTATCGAACTCCACCGCCTCACGCAATTGAGGTTCCACATTCAGCGCCTGCTCTAGGGTAATACCAATTTCATTGGGGATGAGTTTAGCGATGCGGTCGACGTCGGCATAGGTCATGCCCATGGCCCGCCCCACATCGCGCACCGCGGCCTTGGCCTGCATGGAACCGAAGGTGATGATTTGGGCCACATTGCTCGAGCCGTATTTTTGGGTGACGTAGGCGATGATCTCATTTCTGCGTTCATAACAAAAATCGATGTCGATATCCGGCATGCTTTTGCGTCCCGGATTTAAAAAGCGTTCAAACAAAAGCCCATATTTAATCGGGTCCAAATCTGTAATCCCAAGCAGAAAACTGACGATGCTTCCCGCCGCCGAACCGCGGCCAGGACCGACGGGGATGCCGATGGATTTGGCATGATTGATAAAATCCCAGACAATCAAAAAGTAACTGATAAAGCCCATGTCCTCGATGGTTTTAAGCTCATGGTCCAGACGCTTCTGCAACTCGGGCGTCATACCTGCGGGGTAGCGGCGGGTCATGCCTTTGATACAAAGATCGCGCAAATATTGCATGGCGGTCGTACCTTGAGGCACATCATAATGCGGCAGATGGTACTGGCCGAAATCCAGTTTCACATTGCACTGTTCAGCAATCACCAAGGTGTTGCTGATCGCTTCCGGCAGATATCCAAATACGGTTTTCATGGCCTCCGGCGGCTTAAAATAAAATTGGTCACTCGCCAGCCGCATGCGGTTGGGATCGCTTAACGTCGTCTGCGTCTGGATGCATAAAAGCGTCTCATGCGCCATGGCTTGGCCCGGCTCGACATAATGCACGTCGTTACTTGCCACCATGGGTAAATTTAATTTTCGGGCGATCTTTAAAAGGTCCTCATTGACCTTCTTCTGCTCCATGATGCCGTGGTCCATCAACTCAATGTAATAATGCCCCGGACTAAAGATCTGTTTATATTGTTCAGCCGCTTTCAGGGCGGCCTCAAAATTGCCCCGCAACAGATGGCCCGGGACTTCCCCTTTCAGGCAGCCTGAGGTGCCGATCAGGCCTTGGGCCAGTCGACTCAAAATTTCTTTATCCATACGTGGTTTGTAATAAAAACCTTCCAGGTATGACGCGGAGACCAATTTCATTAAATTGGCATAACCTTCATTGTCCGCCGCCAACAGCGTCAGATGGCAAATATGCTTTTGGTCCGGGTCTTTGTCCAGACGGCTATTAGGCGTGATGTACGCTTCACAGCCGATAATGGGTTTGATTTTAGCTTTTTGGCAGGCTTTGTAAAAATGCACGGCACCGAACATATTGCCGTGATCGGTCATGCCAAGGGCCGGCATGCCAAGATCGGAGGCTTTCCTGACCAGCGCGTCAACGCGGCAGGCACCGTCGAGTAAAGAATATTGGGTATGGACGTGGAGATGAACGAACTCTGAGCTACTCATAAATACAAAAACCTTAAGTGTTAAGTCCTACTTTAACACTTAAGGTCATTAGGAAGCAATTAAAAAATTTATGTCAATTCCTTACGAGATTGCTTCGTCGCTGAAAAGCGCTCCTCGCAATGACGCAACCTCACGACTCCAAAGAACGTACGGCTCAAGCCTTTTGACAGTTTATTCCCACTCAATGGTCGCCGGCGGCTTGGAGCTGATGTCGTAGACGACACGGTTGATGCCTTTGACTTCATTGATGATGCGGTTGGAAATGCGGCCCATCAAATCATACGGCAACTGCGCCCAATCCGCGGTCATGCCGTCGGCACTGGTGACGCAACGCACGGCAATGACGTTTTCATAGGTGCGCTGATCGCCCATGACACCAACCGTTTTAATAGGAAGCAATACCGCGAAGGCCTGCCATAAATCATGATACAGCCCGGCTTTTTTGACTTCATCCAAAACCCGGTCATCCGCTTCGCGCAAAAGCTCAAGGCGCTCGGGCGTCACCGGACCTAAAATACGGATGGCTAAGCCCGGACCTGGAAACGGCTGGCGCTTCAAAACACCTTCCGGCATTTGTAGATTCTTGCCGATCAGGCGAACTTCATCTTTGAATAATTCGCGCAAAGGCTCGACCAACTTGAATTTCATGTCCTTTGGAAGACCGCCGACGTTGTGATGCGTCTTGATAACCGCGGTTGGTCCGCCATGGGCGGCCACGGATTCGATCACATCGGGATATAAGGTGCCTTGGGCCAAAAATTCCGCACCCTTGATTTTCTTGGCGGCATCTTGGAAGACACGCACAAACTCATCACCGATGATCTTGCGCTTCTCTTCCGGATCCTCAATGCCTTTAAGGCGATCTAAGAAACGCTTCTCGGCTTCAACCACACTCAAATTCATTTTAAAATGGCCTTTGAAGGTACGCACGACCGAGGAAGACTCGTTCTTGCGCAAAAGACCATTGTCGACAAAAATGCAATACAAGCGGCTGCCGATGGCTTTCTGAAGCAAAACAGCGACGACGGATGAATCCACCCCACCGCTGAGGCCCAAAACCACCTTCTTATTGCCCACCGTCTCCTGAATTTGCTTAAGGGCGGCCGTCACGAAGCGGTCCATGGTCCAGCGCGGTAAGCATCCGCAGATGGTATAAGCAAAATTCTGGATAATTTGCAAGCCGCGTTGCGTATGGACAACTTCCGGATGGAATTGCACGCCGTAAATCTTGCGGTTGCGGTTGGCAATGGCCGCGTTGGCCGCATTCAATGTATGGGCAATGCGGACAAAGCCCGGCGGCGGTGAAATGATCTCATCGCCATGGCTCATCCAGCAGGTTAAATTGGTGGAAAGATTGGCAAAAAGGTCTTTATTGTTGTCGATGAAAAGTTCGGCCTTGCCGTATTCGCGATCCTTGGCTTTGGAGACCTTGCCCCCCAGCATATGGGTGATGGCTTGCATGCCGTAACAGACACCCAAGACCGGGATACCCAATTTAAAAATTTCGGGATTTGGCAATGGCGCGCCTTTGTCGGTGACGCTTTGCGGACCGCCGGAAAGAATAATACCTTTAGGATAAATCTCTTTGATCTTCTGGACGGAAATGTCGTAAGGAACAATTTGGCTAAAAACCTTGCTTTCACGCACACGACGGGCGATGAGCTGAGTGTATTGTGAACCCATGTCCAAGATAAGAATAATGTCCCGGGCGCGCTGCTTCTTAATTTCCATGGGGACAATGCGTGAGGAAGAGCGTAATTTGATAGGCTTCATCAAACCATGAACAGGCTTACGTTTGCCGGCTTTTCTGGCAAACCGGCTGACCATCTTTTTATGCACCTTGGGAGCAACTTTTTTTACAACTTTCTTAACGGCTTTTTTTTGAGCCATGAGTCAACAACTCCTTTATTTACCCATTCCGACACGCTGGCCGATCTGGAAGACCTTGCCTTCCGTCTGGATCGAAGGTGCCAGGATGATCTCAACATCGTGCATTTCTTTAATATTGCGGGCCCCTAAAGAACCCATGGATGTCTTGAGCGCACCGATCAAATTTTGAGAACCATCATCGACACGGGCTGGGCCCATGAGGATTTCTTTCAATGTACCGCTCGTACCCACCCGGATACGTGTACCGCGCGGCAAATTCGCGTGCGAGGTCGCCATGCCCCAGTGATAACCGCCGCCAGGGGCTTCTTCAGCCTTGGCAAAAGCAGAACCGACCATGACCGCATCCGATCCGGCCGCGAACGCTTTACAGATCTCGCCACCGATGCGCATGCCGCCGTCGGTGATCATGGGAATGTATTTGCCGCGACGCTTGAAATAATAATCACGGGCCGCACAGCAATCGACGGTCGCCGTGATCTGCGGGACACCGATGCCTAAGACGCCGCGTGAGGTGCATGCCGCACCCGGACCGATACCGACTAAAACACCCGAGGCACCCGCTTCCAGAAGCTCGAGGGTCATCTCATAGGTCACCACGTTCCCTAGAATGACCGGTACCTTGGTGGTCTTGCAAAACTTTTCCAAATCCAAAACTTTATACTGTGTGGCTATATGACGCACGGTTGCAACAGTTGATTGAACGATAAAGGCGTCAACCCCTGCGGCAGCAGCGATTTTGGAGAAGAGGGCCGCGTTTTGAGGAATACAGCTGACAATGGCCGGAACCTTGGCCTTTTTGATGGCCTCAATGCGCTTGGCGATAAGTTTTTCTTTAACAGGAAATTTATTATTTTCATAAAGACTCTGTACTAATTTCGTCGCCTCTTCGGGAGTGGCAGAGGCAATTTGTTTCAAAATTTCTTCCGGATGCTCATAACGGGTTTGAATACCATCCAGGTTTAAAACCGCAATCCCGCCTAATTTGCCCATGGCAATGGCGAATTTGACGTCCACAACCCCGTCCATGGACGCTGCCATAATTGGCGCGGTAAATTTGTGTTTACCTAAAATAAAGGTGGTGTCAACTTCGGCCGGGTTAACGGTGACCGTTCCCGGAACTAAAGCCACTTCATCAAAGCCGTAACATCTGCGTGCGCGACGCCCGATGCCAATCCAATCAGCCATTATCTAACTCCTCTATTTGCAATGAGTTACAAATTATGGAATGAGACCAAAAAATGAATTTGAAGCGGGATTATACCCTAAAGATATGGAAATGTCAAATGAAAAGAAATCTGAAAAAATAGTAACAGCCCTGCACCATGAGGTGCAGGGCTGTTATTATTCTTTATCCTACCTTTTAATACATCCCACCCATTCCACCGCCACCGGGCATCGGAGGCATGGCCGGTTTTTCCTTTTCAGGAACGTCTGTGACCAAGCATTCGGTAGTCAACAGCAGGGCTGCGATTGAGGCCGCATTCTGTAAAGCGGTGCGGGTCACTTTCGCGGGATCAATAATCCCTGCTTTGATCATATCGACATACTGGTCAGAATTAAAATCATAACCGGAACTGGCATCTTTTTCATTGATCAAACGCTCAATGATGACAGAACCTTCGAGACCGGCATTGAAAGCCAATTGACGGATAGGTGATTCCAAGGAACGACGCACGATTTCAGCACCGGTCTTTTCATCGCCTTTAAGTTCAATGCCTTCCAAGTCCTTGATGCAGCGCAATAAGGCCACACCACCGCCGGGAACAATGCCTTCTTCCACCGCCGCACGGGTGGCATTTAAAGCATCTTCGACGCGGGTCTTCTTTTCCTTCATTTCAGATTCGGTCGCCGCGCCCACATTGATGATGGCAACACCACCGGCAATCTTGGCTAAGCGTTCTTGTAATTTTTCTTTGTCATAAGAAGAATCAGTGGAATCAATCTGATTCTTGATTTGAGCTAAACGGCTCTTGATATCCGCCGGTTTACCGCCACCTTGGACGATGGTGGTATTGTCCTTGTCAATCTTGATCTTCTTGGCGCGGCCTAAATCAGCCAGCTCAACCGTTTCAAGCTTGAGGCCTAAGTCCTCAGTAATCGCCTTACCACCGGTCAACACAGCGATGTCTTTCAACATCTCCTTGCGGCGATCGCCATAACCCGGAGCCTTGACCGCGGCGCAATGCAAGGTGCCGCGCATCTTGTTGACGACCAGGGTTGCCAATGCTTCGCCTTCGACCTCTTCGCAGAGAATCAATAAAGGACGGCCAGCCTTGGCCACTTTTTCCAACACCGGGAGAATATCCTTGATGCTGGAGATTTTCTTTTCATAGAGAAGGATAAAAGGATCTTCAAGTTCGCAGATCATCTTTTCCATATCGGTGGAGAAGTACGGGGACAGATAACCTTGATCGAATTGCATCCCTTCAACGACTTTCAGTTCCGTAAAGATGGTCTTGCTTTCTTCGACGGTGATGACGCCATCTTTGCCGACCGCTTCAAAAGCTTCAGCGATCTTCTTACCGATGACATTATCGTTGTTGGCGGCAATCGTTGCGACCTGCTCGACTTCTTTGGAGTTCTTCAGATCAACTTTTTTAGCGATCTTTTCGAGACGGGTGACAATACGGGTCACGGCCGCGTCAATCCCGCGCTTTAAAGCCATGGGATTTGCACCGGCGGTGACGTTCTTTAAACCTTCACGGTAAATGGATTCGGCCAAGACGGTTGCGGTGGTGGTTCCGTCACCGGCAATGTCATTGGTCTTTTCAGCCACTTCCTTGACCATCTGGGCGCCCATATTTTCGAAAGGATCTTCCAATTCGACTTCCTTGGCGACCGTCACACCATCCTTGGTGACAGTGGGGCTGCCGAATTTCTTATCTAAAACCACGTTACGGCCTTTAGGACCTAAGGTCACCTTCACCGCACGTGATAATTGTTCTACCCCGCGTAAAATCTTGCGGCGTCCTTCATCATCAAACAATAATTGTTTTGCTCCCATTTCAACTCCTCCTGGTATACGTCATTGTGAGAAACGATATGAGATTGCTTCGCTGCGCTCGCAATGACAGTTAAAATTTACTTTACGATAGCTAAAACGTCTTCTTCCTTCATGATTAAAAGCTCTTCGCCTTCGGTGGTGGTGATTTCTGTGCCACCGTATTTGGCAAACAGGATCCGATCACCAACCTTGACTTCCAAATGCATGACATGACCGCTGTCAGATGTTTTTCCCTTACCTACAGCAATGACCTTGCCTTCTTGGGGCTTTTCTTTAGCTGTTTCAGGAAGCAAAATGCCGCCTTTGGTGACTTCTTTAGCTTCCAGCACCTTGACCACAATGCGATCAGCTAACGGTTGAATAGCCATAACTTCTCCTCCTGTGATGTTTATATGGTTGATACATTGAATTTGGGGATTAGCACTACCAAATCAAGAGTGCTAATATAACGGTAGATCAAAATTTTGTCAAGAATTTTCTGGCAGTGGATTTGACGGAGTGCTAATAGTTCAATTTTAAAGCGATGATTTCTTTTTGTTTTGAGATCCTACCAATGCGGACATTAACCAGGCCCACATCCCCTTCTTGGGTTGCCTGATAGATTTTCTGAGAAACTTTTATGTTTTTTTGTACATTGGGGAAATCTTTGAGCTTTATCTTCAATAACCATTCATCGTTCTTATAAACGGGAATTATTAAGGTAGGTTTGCCGTATATCGTACATTCAGTATGCGCCGGCGAGAAAATCTTCTCTATGACAACCCCCTCGAAGGGCTGCGTCTTTTGTCCGATCGTATCCATGCAATAAAATACGATGATGAGCAAAAGCAATCCTGCCATCAGGCAAATTGTTTTGAATAAACAATCTTTCATAGCTTAATTATAGCCTGGATCCGTCACGTGTAAAATGACCTCAAGCCTTAGCCTAAAATTCATGGAGCGCGGAGAATGAATTGACATAGCCTATCGCAGGATATACTATAGTGTTCAGCAAAGCATCCCCCATGCTTATTTAGAAATCATCGACTATTTTAATTCCCCCCAAAAAAATCCCAAGGATGCGCTATGCAATTTAGCTCTAGGTTAAATGTAACTCAGCGTAAAGAACTTAGCAAATCATTATTCAATCTCGGAAATTTCTTTTTCTCGACCGTTTTATTGGGGCAGGTCGTCCTTCATCACTTGGAAATTCCTATGTTCTTATTCGGGGCAATTTCCTTTGCAGTACTCTACATACTTGCTATAATCTTAATCAGCTAAGGAGACGTCGATGAACGGAGCTGTTTATTACGAGATATTTTTAATCGTTTTCTGTGCGGTTATCGCCTGGATTGCATTCGAAGGCGATCATAAAAACAAATCAACCAAACATTGATTGTTTTAACAAAAAGGGGACACATTAATGTGTCCCCTTTTTGGTTTATTCTCGCCTAATCCTTACTTTAATCCCAACAACGGCATCAAATCGACTGGCACTACCTCGAGGATTTGGAATTTGACCCCGGAGAAGTTTCCACGCTTGAACTGAGCTATCATGGCCGGGTCGAAGGTGATGTTCACCCCATCCCCTTCGCTTTGCAGGTTCAAATGGGCGGCGTTGAGGTCGATACCGCCGCGGTTCCATGGACTCTTCATCGCTGCATTGGCCAAAGCCGTTCTGCCTGTCAAATCCACTTTTTGTTCTTCTATATGGTGATCTTCTCCAGCTAACACTCCAATAAACAAGGCCCCATCATCCGAGAATCGAATAGTTTTGATACCATAATCTCTATCTTGAAAAATCGGCGTGGTTGCACTGCCATGAAAAACAGCGACTGTCTGCAAACCATTGCGGTCGGCACTCAGACTTGCGGTGTATTGACCGTATGTGACCGTCTTCACCGGACTGGCTGAAGCCGTTTGACCAAGTAAAGATGGCGTCCACTCTTCATTGGACCCATCCACATAGCCGTTATCGATCGTCATGGCGTTATCTCCCGCCATGGCCTTGAAAGCGTCCAAGACCCTCGGAGAAACTTGTCCGTCAACATAGGCACTGGTTTCACCAATGATCCTCAACAAGGCCTGTCGTTGGGCGTCGTTGACGGCATTGCTGGAATACCAGTCGACCACATTCTTAATAACCGTACCATCCCACTGATGGTCTTGTGACCATTTGGTAAGAATACCTGGGACCTCGCCATTCATTAACTGAAGATCCATGAGAATCTCCGCCGGCTTCATGAAAGATTCAAAAGTGACATAGCCGTCTGCCGCCGCCACATTTGAAATCGAACCTGCTTTTTCCCGGCCCTTTAAACCGGTCAAAATATATGTTCCGGATTTTCCAAGCGGCAGGGTGATTCTGACCTTACTCCCGTTGCTGCCATTGGAAGAAATCGATATGTTATTTTTCTGGAAGGTGGACAGTATGCCTGTGGTGATTAAATCCGCATGTAAAATATAATTCAATAAATCATCGGCAATTTGTTTATTACCTTTGTAGCTTTCCAATGTCAAATCCAGTTCCGCATCTGTGACTTCACGGCCAAATGCAGCTTCCAATTGCTTTTTCGCCTCAGCCCTGGCCTCCGGCGTGAGATCCCATTGCTTGGTGGCTAAGAAACGTAAATTAGCGAGCTCCGTTTCTTTTTGTGTTGGCGTCATGGAAGGATAGGCTGTGATGTTAAAATTGCGCGCGCCGCGAACACCGATGGCCTGGATATGCATACTGGGCGGAACAATGCCCGTTGACTGCCACATATTGGTTTCAATTTTGACCGTCACACCCGGCTCATTCTTGGCAGGTTTGGGATCAAGCAGTTTAGGGAATTTGGCGCGGCCGCGTTCGGCAATCGCTTCCAAAGCATTTTGATCTTTGTTCTGCACGGCTGCCCTATATTCGGCCAGAAATTCATCCAGGGTTTGTCCGGGTTTAGAATACAAGGAGGCCACATACTGCGGACGGCCAATGGCCACCGCATCATTAAACCAGAATGAGGCTGTAGGACTTACTTTTGGCTTGCCGTCTTCTCCTAAAGTTGCATTTAAATTGGGATCTTCCGCCAATTGCTGGCTACCGGTGTCTTCCATCACTATCAGACTTCCCCCCTTTTGCGCAGGTGCCCGGGGAGAGACTTCCGGTTGAAAATCAAGATGTTGCTGCAGGAAATTACCTAAAATCTGCAGCCACACACGATCGAACTTGGCCGCGTAATTATCCACATTCTTGATAAAGAACCACTTCTTGCCCGTATCAAACATGTGCAGCAATTCTCCGCTGACAATCAACTGATGAAAAAATTCGCCATGTCCCAGGGGGTCGCGTTGATTGTCCACCACCACCGCGTCATGCTGACCCGCCACTAATCTGGCCTGGATATCCTTGGCCTTGGCAAGTGCGGCTTCATAAGCGTCCGGCGCCAGCTTAGACTTCATTTTTTCCACATCCGCCGGTGTGGCCCAATAAATGGGGTCCAACGGTTGATTGAAAAAACGAATTTGCTGCGGCTGAAGACCATAATCATCTTGAGCGGCAATAATTCCTTGCTGTTCCTGGATATAGGCCTCATTGGTCATTAAAAGGACTTCATTACGATCCAGCTGGTCGGCATGCACACCCGCCCGTAGGGCCTCTTGTTTAATTTGTTCGAGCAGGCGATGCACATTCATGCCAAAGGCGTCTAAATACGTGATGGCTTTCCCATCCACTATACCAATAGGAACACCGGCTTTTGATTCAAGTTTGTCATTAGCCATGGACAATACGTCTTGGGGTGCTAGTTTAACCCCCATGCGGGAGCTCGCCCCTGCCACCAGCATTCCGATCACACCTTCTCCATGTAATAACGACTGAAGAGCTATTCTCTCTGACCTTAATTTCTCCTGTGCCGGGGTCAACGTTACGTCCTTAACATCTCCTTGGCGGCTGGCGCGAAACGGACGGGTAATAGGAGTTGTGGTGGTATTACCTTGCCAGTAGTCCACGCCACGGTCAATTTGAATGGGAGTCGCTTTCATAGCGTGGTCATATATACGTCCTTCTTCATCTATATCTTCAGCTGAAGTGCCGCTGGCTGCATTTGGAGCCGTCATCACCTCATTGACAGCTTTGATAGATACTGGATAATGCTTAAATATTTCATCCATATGTTGGAATATAGATGTACCATCAGCCTCTTTTTCTTGGCGCATTAAAGCAACTGCCTCGTCTGAAAGAATAATATTGTCATGAGAACCTCCTTCAATTCCAATAAATGGATCGCGTTCGATCCCCTTAACCGAAGACATAAAAGCTTCGAGGCCTCTTCTAAAAGATACCGATAAAACTTTTTCATCATTATCCCAACTTAGGGTTAAACGGGCCGGTCCGTAGGGCCCGATCGCAGTAAATTCATAATGCATAACCCAAAATTTTGTTTGCGTATTATATGTTATCTCTCGCTTCTCTCTACCCTCTCTAATAAGGGTCTGGAAAGCCCCGTATCTTTGCAAAGAAAGACCCTTGGCCTGAAGCATAAATCTGCCTATTGTAGACTGCTCCAAATCAGAATCAGGCAGGGCTTTTTCTACAAATTGTTCGCCTGACATGGTCAAGTCGGGGTTTGTCAATCCGGAAATCCGATACTCCTTATCCCCCGCAGGCTCACTGATATCTCTCTGAGCTTCAGCTGTCGTTTCCGTATGGATCATCGCAGAATCAGGAGCCACCAATCCCCCTGAAAAATACTTGCGGGGAATGGTTGTCCCTTGGGGGTCTGAGTCTTCCTTAATATAGTTAAACACGCCTCTTTTATAGGCGTCGATGTATTGGCGGTAAATTTTTTCTTTGATGGCTGGGTCGTTGGTATTGACGCCGCTGATCTTGGACTTGTTCGCGTAGACCTGGCTCAATAGCGCTTGCTTTAAATTCTTCTTAAACCAGACGGCCAGGATCATGGAATTGTAGATTTGGCGTAACTGGGCGAAATTCTTGCCTTGATTGACTTCTTCTTCGACGGCGGGAAGGATGATTTGGCGGACGATTTGATTGCCGATGGTATTGACTTCGATAGGAGATTGCTTCGCTTCGCTCGCAATGACAGGAATAGGGGTGTGTTTGCTGAGCGAGAGATAATCCTCATCGAGCATGACTTTCAGGTGGCTTTTGACTACAAAGACCGTGTCCTTATGGGCGTAAACCTTGGCGGTGTCCGGCAAGATCCAGACCTTGTTAAAAGTATTGACCGGGATGGTTGTGGCGCCGAATTTTTCGCGGGCTTGGGTGTAGACCTTGTTCCAAAAGCTCTTTCCTAAATTCTTTTCGGGATAAATCAATGAGGCAGTCAGTTGTTTGAGCAGATAATCCTGCATCAGCATGTCCTGACCTAAAACCGTATGACCTAAATCGTCGGGAATGACGCGTTGTTTTTCGTAGGGTGAAAGATTGACCCATTGATTGCCTTCAGGGATGGTCAGGCAGGCCAGGAAATATTTGATCAAGCGATCGGATTGCTGTTTGACTTGCGCGGCATTCATCCCGCTGTTGCCGGTGCTGACAATGAAATCCATCAATAACGGATTTTCAGGATGAACCGTGAGACCCGTAATCATCAGCGGCACATAAGCGGAGCTCAAATTTACCATGGTGCCGGGTTGCGGCAAACCTATGATTCCCTCCTGCGCGTAACCGCGGGGCGTGGCTGTCATTGTTGACACGAAGATGACTAAAACTGACAGATTGATGGCACGGGAAAACATAGACTTACGGAAGGACGAAAAGGTCATTTGAGCTCCTCGGTGAACTCTCCTTACATCATTGTAAGGATTTATGTAGTGGGAAAAAAGTTTCTTAAAAATTTAATTCAAGCTTAACATATAACATAAGCTTGTCAAATTTGTAAATTATTGAATCTAAAAGGGTTATGTATGGGATAAAAAATAAATCCCTTTAAATACCAAATCTTCATCAATGATTCGAATTTTAGGCGAAACAAATTTTTTCATCAAATGGGTGTGGCCGCCGGTCATGACTACTCTCATGGATTCCCGCTTTCGCGGGAATAACAGTTTAGAAGAAAGCAAATCAATCATACCTTTACACAAAGAACCATAACCGTAAAATAGACCACTCAAAATACTTTCTTGAGTGGTACGGCCAATGATATTTTTAGGCGCCTGAATATCAATGTGCGGCAACATCGCGGTCTTCAAAAACAAAGATTCGGCAGATAAACGGATGCCGGGCACAATCGCTCCGCCCAAATATTCGCCTTTGGGTGAAATCACATCAAAGGTAATGGCGGTTCCCAAATCGACAACGATGAGCGGATAGCCGTAGATCTTCATCGCTCCATACGCGCCAACTAAGCGATCTTGGCCGACTTGCTTGGGATTTTTATAACGGTTTTTGATGGGGACAAGAATATCGCGACCAACGACGTTGATCTGGATTCCCGCTTTCGCGGGAATGACGTTTTTGGAAGATAGGATATCTTCGAGCGTCTTCGTAGCTTTGGGGACAACTGAACAGATCACAGCCTTGTCAATGACATGCGCCTTGAGGATTTTAGTCACCACCGCACGGATCTTTTTGATCTTGGCATCCGTGTCGACGACGGCAACTGAACTGATATGGCCGGAGTTGCTGATGACGGCAAAGCCGATCGTTGTGTTGCCGATATCAATAGCGAGTAACAAAATTCACCCCTCCCTAACCCTCCCCCTCAAGGGGAGGGAACTATACATATTTCCCTCAAGGGGAGGGAATATTTTTAAGGTCTTTGATCTTATCCCTTAGCCTGGCGGCTTTTTCAAATTCCAGGTTGCGCGCGGCGGCTTCCATTTGCGCTTCCAGACTGCTTAAGTAGGTGGCATGGGCAAATTCTTCTTCGGTTTGGCCGCTCGCCTCCATCACCACTGCCTCCGCTTCGGCAAACTCTTCGATCCCCACACTGATCGCCTTTTGAATGGTTGTAGGCGTGATGCCGTGCTTGGTATTAAATTCCATCTGGATCTTACGCCGGCGTTCGCATTCGGAAATAGCTGATTTCATCGCCGGTGAAATCGTGTCCGCGTACATGATGACAATGCCATGGATATTACGCGCGGCACGGCCCGCGGTCTGAATAAGGGCCGTCTGTGAACGTAAAAAGCCTTGTTTGTCCGCGTCAAATATAGCAACCAAGGTGACCTCTGGCAAGTCCAATCCTTCCCTTAAGAGATTCACACCCACCAGACAGTCAAATTTTTGCATGCGCAAATCCTGCAGGATTTTCGTACGGTCAATGGTCTCGATATCGGAATGCAGGTATTTGACTTTGAGGCCCTCGTCTTCGCAGTAAGAACATAGATCTTCCGCCATGCGCTTGGTGAGCGTTGTCACCAGGACCCGTTCATTACGAGCCGCGCGCGCCTTGCATTCTTTAACCAAATCATCTACCTGACCCTCGGTCGAACGCACCACAATCGGCGGATCTATAATCCCCGTCGGACGAATGATCTGCTCAACGACATGATGGCCGGAGTCCTTGCGTTCATACGGCCCAGGTGTGGCGGACACATAAATCCGCTGTTTTAAGCTTTTTTCCAATTCAGCAAATCTTAAAGGACGGTTGTCCAGGCAGGACGGCAGACGGAATCCATGAGCCACGAGCATTTCCTTACGGGCCCGGTCGCCTTCGTACATGCCGCCTAATTGAGGAACCGTGACATGACTTTCATCGATGATGGTCACAAAATCTTCCGGGAAATAATCCATCAAACAAAACGGCCGGCTGCCCGGTGGACGTCCGGACAAAACGCGGGAATAATTCTCAATGCCTTTGCACATGCCCATTTCCCGGAGCATTTCCATGTCGTAACGGGTGCGCGAACCCAAACGCTGGGCTTCCACCAATTTGCCTTGAGATTCTAATTCCGCCACCCGGGCCGACAACTCGGCCTGAATTTCAATCAGCGCCTGCTCTAATTTGGGCGGAGAAATCAGAAAGTGTTTGGCTGGATAAATATAGGTCCGGTCTAATTCGGCAATCACCCCGCCGGTGAGAGGATTGATTTGCTTGATCTTTTCGATCTCATCGCCAAAAAACTCGATCCTGATGGCATCCTGACGATAGGCCGGATGCACTTCCACAATGTCTCCGCGCACGCGGATTTTACCGCGGGCAAAATCATAATCATTGCGTTCATATTGGATCTCGATCAATTGGACCAAGACCTCGTCACGATCAATGGTCTGTCCCACCTGCAGGTGTACCATGCGGTTTTGGTAATCCTCCGGCGAACCCAAATTATAAATGCAAGAAACGCTCGCCACAATAATCGTATCCCGACGGGACATCAAAGAGGTCGTGGCGGCCAGGCGCAGACGATCCAGACGGTCATTGATGGACGAATCTTTTTCGATATAAATATCAGTCTGTGGGATGTAGGCTTCCGGCTGATAATAATCGTAATAACTGACAAAATATTCCACGGCATTGGTGGGGAAAAACTCTTTTAGCTCACCGTAAAGCTGGGCCGCCAGGGTCTTGTTGTGAGAAATCACAAGTGTGGGACGGTTGACATTCTTAATGACATTGGCCACGGTAAAGGTCTTGCCGCTGCCGGTGACACCCAAAAGGGTTTGGGCGGGCAAACCCTGCTCAAGACCACGGGTCAGCACATCGATGGCTTTGCGCTGCTCCTCAACGGGCTGAAACGGACTTTTAAGGACAAATTGTTCCATATGCGGAGATTATCGATTGACTTCAGCTTCTACTTGATCCAGAAGATCTTGGGCAATGGTGTCGTTGCGGGTCGACATGCGTAGTTCGAGCGTGCAGTTATTACCTGATGAGTGGATAAATATGTTTAAACGCACGGAGGCCAGATAAGCCACATGCCATTGTTTTCTGGGCTCGGTAATGATGACCAAATTTTGATAACCGTTGTTATCATAGCGATCATCGCGCTCATACATGGAAGGGTCGGATTCTTCCGCAATCTTCCAGCCTTTTTTCTTTAAAACGTACATCGTCGAACTGACGATCTTCTCAAAACCACCTTGGAGCTTGCGCTCATAAGGATGGTCCATGCGGGCGATATAGCCGGGCATTTGGACGGAGGCGCAGCCGGATAACAAAAGAATAAGAAATACAGCATTCAATGTCCTAGCAAATTTTGCCATGTTTATAAGGTCTCAGTTTGTTTTTCTCGGATTTCTTGACGATCTCACTTTGGATATCGATGCCCAATCCTCCACAAAGATCAAAGAGACGGATAAAGGTATCGGCTAGTTCTTCGCGAAAATTATCGTGATCCTGTTTGCGGTAACCTTCCATGGCCTCGGCCAGTTCCGTCACAATCAGCATCAGGGCCTCCCCGATATTTCGGTCCTTCTCCCAAAAACCTTTTTCTTTGGCAATGCTGTGGCACAGGTCGCACCATTCCTTCAAGCTGAGTTTCTCGTAGTTCATTACTTCACCCTCCCCTTACCCCTCCCGTCCAAGGGAGGGGAATTATTAATCTTTATGTTTCTCCAAAAAATCCTTCATATCCTGCGCCAGCTCTGCCTGCACGTGATTCATACCTTTGCCGTCGATCTTGGGCCATTCCAGACGCCAGGCATGCAAGGCGGTGCGCCTGAAACGCAATTCAAAATCCCGCCTGAAGGCGTACTTATCTTCCCCCACCAGCGGATGGCCAATTTTGGCAAAATGGATACGGATCTGATTGGTCCGCCCGGTGATGGGCATGACCTTGACCAGCGTGAAGTCTTTATAATAATCCTCCACCTCATAATGCGTCAAGGCGGATTGTGCCGGAAGATGGCGCGCGAATTTGCGCTGATGAAAATCTTTGACCGGAATGCGGATCTTACCGCTGGTCTCCTTCAAATGCCCATGCGCCAAGGCGATATACGTCTTATGAACGCGCTTCTCCTTAAAAAACTGCATCAGCGCCTGCTGGCGTTCCTTGCCTTTGGCAAACAGAATCACCCCTGACGTGTCCCGGTCGATGCGATGAGCCGGGTACAAATGGTCTTTAGGCGCGCGGCCTTCATTAACAATAGTCACCAGGGTGTGTTGTTCGTTTTTCTCGGTGGGAATAACCAAAAGCCCGGAGGGCTTGTTAAAGACTACACAATCCCCGTCTTCATACAGGATCGGTACGCTTAGGCTCATTCAATGATTGTGCGGGTCAAAATTAATTATACTTACCGTAGTGATTCTGCTTCTCCAGCATGCTCTCGACAAACTCGCTAATAGTTTGGCTGTCCTTGGGCGCGATATCGCTGAAGAAAATGGCCGTATCGTAATACTCTTCACCGCTGGCTTGAGCGCGCACCACCACCCCCTGGCAGGTGATCTTTTTGGTCGTGACTTTATTGCTTTTCTGCAAAGGCAGAAGCAGATGCACCTTGAGCTTGGTCATCGGCTCAAGCCTCTGATTCATGCGGCAAAAAGCGCCGGAGCAACTGATGTTCTTGGTTTCCGTGAGAATGTCTCCATTGTCGCCGGAAATCTTTAGCGGAACACTGTAGTCGACACGGAAATGACGTCTTTTTTCGTGACCCTGAAACAAAGGTGATGCCGGTTGCGGCACAGTTGCCTCCTCAGGCTTGAGGTTGCTTAAGACTTTTCAGCTTCTGCGGCTTTAGCCTCGGCCACTTTGGCCGTGGCTTTCTTAAAACAGTTGTTGTTGCAATAATAGCCACCGTTACGATAGAAGCGTCTGGCCTTCTTCAAGGGTTTCTTGCAGGAAGGACAATTTTTTACTTCTTCGACAACAGGTGCGGCTTGTGCGGCGTCAGCCATGATTCTCTCCTATTTTGTTAATATACTCATTGATCGCTTTGGTGCATTGCTCATCCTGAATGAATTGAAGGCCGATCTCATAACAATCCTCAGCCATCACTTCCCGGATTCTTACCACCTGAGCCTTGGCCCAAATCACCGTCGGTGCATGTTCCAAACGGATTTGAAGTTCCAGGACACTACCCATGGCAACGAATTCCTGCACCCTTAACGAAATACCCCCTAAGCTGATATTACCGGCGATACTGCCATTGACGGTTATGTTCGGCTTGGTATAAGCGACAGGTTCAGAAAACGAAAAACGCGGAAAAACACGTTTATTCTCGGGCATAATGGCCTTAAGTATAGCATAATCGAGAGTGGATACAATAAATTCTTTCTAGCGACCAGACATGCCCATGTCTCTAAGGACAGGAACACTTAAAGCTGGGCGGATTTCAAGAATTTCAGGCTCAAGGCCCTTCATTTGACTCAATTGTGCCAAGTCTTGCTGGGCGAAGGGCAGCGGCATACCCCGGCCGTCGCGTTTGATCCGCAGATCTAAATGCGACGCGTTAAAATCAATACCGCCATTCATGGCTTTGTCTTGCGCCTCTATTCCAAATCTGGCCTTAATATGCTGGGCTAATGCCTCCACAAACAGCGGCCCGCTCTCAGGGATATAATCAAATCTTCCCTCTGCACTCTTGCGGGCAATGACGATGCCGTGCCAAGAAAATTCATTTCCCTGTTGAATCAAGGAGCCGTTTTGGATAGCTTCTTGCGCGTTTTTTCCGAGAACCGGAAGGCTGGGATAACGTAGGCGGAGAAGTTGATAAAATTGCCGGCCGAACGATTCACTAAATTCAGCATCACGGCGAGCATCATATTTCAAATCCGGAAAGGCTCTAACCGCATTCTCATGCGCCTTAAAAACATAACCATCCAACGTATACGAGCGCAGCTGCCGGCCGAAGACACCCTGCGTTAAATCATTGACCGCGAAACCTGCCTGCTCAAGCGCCTCCTTCATACCTTCAGAATTTTCAGGATACGCGGTATTTAATGCAAAACGCATTCTCAGATAATCCGCAAACTTTTGCACATAATCATACCCGAGAAATTCAAATGAACCCGGGACAATTTCTTTGTATACAGGAATCCCCCGCCACAATATCTCCTGATTCCTCCGTGTCCGCCAATCTTTGAAATCCTTGTCAAAAACAGCAATTCCCCAGCGCTGGAAATAAATCTCCTGCAAATGACGCGCTATGGCTTTAGCTGGGTCAGACGGCTCACTGCCATTGACATGAACATTATAGTCACGGTAGTCCACCGTGTCCTCAGCCCTTAACCGGCGGAGTAAACGTTTGGCTTGCAAAATGATCTGCGCCTGTCCCGGCGGAGGTGGCGACATGAGCATGGCAGAATCAAATTGAACATGCACTTCCTTCTCCCAAAAACTGATGAAATCACCCGGATAATCATTTTGATACGTTTTTAAAAAGCGTTCTTTCTCCGACCGTGTCAATACTCTTTTAAGACTGATGACAATCTCTTTAGTATCCACGGAGGACATCTCAACTTTTGCTCTTGGCATTAAGTAGGTGATCAAAAATAACCGATTTCTTCGTTCAATGTCGGATGGTGTTTCATCTTCCGCACTGGCCATCATTAACACATAATAGCGGGCCGCAAAAGTTCTTAGATCAAGAGCTTCATTGACCGCCAATTTTTGATAGATGGCTTTTAATCCTTGGGTAATAGGCGACTGCGCATCGTTTAGTTCCGCGGAGATTCTTGGCCATTGTCCTTGCAAAACCTCAGCCGCCTTTTGATGCCCGGAAGAAACAGTAGAACTAATGGTTATCTTATAGCGTTGGTAAACATTAATTCCTTTCTCAGCGGTAATCCTGCTCCAAAAACTTTTTTTATCAACGGCAATGGCATGATTACGAATCAATTGGTCTATGGTGAGGATGATCAGAGGATGTAAATCCGGATTATCCAGATAAGGCCGATACTCCCTGAGATTAGCATAAAGAATTTTGTCATCCAGCGGTCTGCCCTTAGGCTTTTTGTCTTGGGTGATAAAATTAGAAATAATTTTCCTCAATTTGGCCAACATGGCGGCATTACCTAACGCGTCTGGTTTAAGATTGGTGACAACATCGTCCGCGGCTGAAAGACCGCTGAGTTGTCTGCGGCTGGCTTGATGGATGATCCTTACTTCGTGCGTAAAATCCTGGTAAGCCTTGGTACCGCCGGAAAAGTATTTACGCGGAATGGTTTTGCCAGGTTCTTGCTTGATGTAGTTGAACACGCCTTTTTTGTAGGCTTGGAGATAAAGTTGATAGATGGATTCGATATTGTCCTTACTGACATTCACCCCCTGCAATTTCAACTTGTCGGCGTAGGTTTTGCTTAAGAGGGATTCTTTTAACTCACGCTTATACCAGGCGGCCAGGAGCATGCCGCTGTAGATTTGCCGCAGTGTGGCGAAGTTTTGGCCTTGATTGACTTCTTTAGTTAATTCGGGGAGGAGAATTTCCTTGAGTATGTTCTTTACAGGTGAGACGTTTAACATGTCCCTTGGTTGGCTTTGGTGGATTTGGGTCGATTGATAATCTTCATCTAACATCACTTTTAAATGGTTTTCGATGACATAGGCTACATTGCCCTTTTCATAGATCACAGCCTTGTCTGGGACGATCCAGACTTTGTTGAAGGTGTTGACAGGGATATTGGTATTGCCGTATTTGTTCTGTGCCTGCGCGTAAACTTTATTCCAAAATGTCCTGCCTAAATCTTTCTCGGGATAGATCAGGGATGAGGTGATTTGCTTAAGTAGATAGTCCTGGGCCAATAAATCACGGCCCATTAAGGTTTGGCTGAAATCCTTTTCAATGATGCTGCTTTTTTCATAAGGCGAAAGATTGACCCATTGGTCTTTGTCGGGGACGGCTAAAGAGGCCAGGAAAAATTTGATCAGGTTTTTATACTCAATTTGCTTCTCTTGTTCTGACAAATGGCTGTTGCCCTGATCGATAATAAAGTCGAATTTCAGGGCATCTTCCGGATGGATCACAATGCCTTTAAGCTGGGCCGGGGCAAACGCAGGACTTAAGGCTACCATGGTGCCGGGCGCGGGCAGCCAGGGGCCGGCTGAAAGCTCGGCATAGGACGGCATCTGCGCCACGGTGAATATAAAAGCCACTAATATCGTTATGGAAATGACCTTACGCATGTTTGTGAAAGTATGCCATATATAGATATGATTGGCCATTTTTTTAATGGATTCCCGCTTTCGCGGGAATGACAGGTACGGCAAAAAGGTAGGGGCGGCAACCTTTCGGCTGCCGCCCCTGTGGATGCCGTCGAGCCCCATTTCTCAACGGCGAGGGAGATCCTATTTCTTGAGGATGCGATTCAAATAATGGGTCGCATGCTCCTTACCGCCCAAACCGAAGGCCAAGCCCAAACCTAGGCTTAAGCCACCTACCAGCATGGTCAAAGGCGTACCCGTCAACAAGAAGCCGAAGCCGATCTTGTCGACAAAGACACCAACGGCCATCAAGATGACCGCCCATCTGGTAAAAGTACATAACATTTCCGGCCGGGGCATCCCGGTATTCGCGGCGATGATGCGCACGAATACGGATACGATATGGGCCATAAACATGCCCACCATCAGGGTGACGATACCGGTCAATACGTTAGGCACATAGGCCATAACAGGATCGGTGATCGGACCAATGATGGTCACGCCCGCATAGGTCAAGGCAATGACCAAGGACGTGATCGTAACACCCCAGGTAATGACCGTTCCAATCAGGTCACTCACCGGACGTTTGACCCCACCTGCTTCGAGGGTGTGCGTCAGACCGATTTCATGGCTTACTTTGTCAACATGGACGCGCTTCAAGATGGCGCTAACCAGTTTGCCCGCTTCCCGGGCCACCAATCCACCGACAACCAATGCGGCCAACACCCCTAACACAGTAGGGATAAAGCTATAGATGATACCAAACACTGACTTTAACGGATCCAGAATGAATGTAATGTGATTCATATGGACCCTCCTTTCCGCCCTTACGGGCTCGGCCCTCAAGGAGACGTGACCCCTTAAAGACCATCACCTCAAGGATAGCACCTGGGTCGCTCAAAACAAGGCCTGGGGGCCAGTTTGGAGAAAGCGCTTTCAAACAAAAAACCCCGTCGGACTTAAGTCCAACGGGGTTTAGCTTGGTATAAAAATCTAATAATTGGTAAACGTCACCGATTATTTCTTGTCCGCCTCGATGCTGACGGTGATGTTGACGTTATTGGAAACGGCCAAACCGCCCTTATCCAGGGTCTTGTTCCAATTAATACCCCAATCCTGGCGGTTGATGGTGAGTGCACCGGTGATACCGACCGCTTGACCGCCCATCATGGTAGCGACAGGGCCGGAAATCGTCACAGGAATGGTCACTTCCTTGGTGACACCCTTCATGGTCAGATTACCGGTGATGGCCGTGGCCGTGACCTTGGTGCTGACAAAGGTGATGGCCGGATATTTGGCGGCATCAAAAAAGTCAGGGCTTTTCAAATGCGCGTCCCGCTTGGCCACATGGGTATTGATGCTGTTGGCATCAATGCTGATATTGGCCTTGGAATCCGCCAAATCGGAAGGATCATACATCACCTGCCCGCTGAAGGAATCAAATTCACCGGGAACATTGCTAATCATCATATGTTGCACAGTGAAGGTAAAGCTTGAATGCGCGGGATCAATGTCGTAGGTATCGACCGCAGCAAATGCGGCTGGTGCCATTAATAGGGAAGCGAAGACGAATGCAGCTCGGATTTGTTGACGCATATAACCTCCTTGGTTGTTAAAAACCACCTCAACACCGGGTGTTGAGGCGGTTAGTTTTTTAAACCTATTCCTTTTTTGAACAAAACCAAATTAATCGCCCCCAGAATAATGGTGAGGATGACTAAAATGACCAGGCACAAGCCCGGATTAACATCGGAAAAGCCGAAGAAGCCATAACGAAAGCCATTGACCATGTAAACCAAAGGATTATAGAGTGAGGCTTTTTGCCAAAGTGGCGGCAAATTATGGATCGAATAAAACACGCCACCCAGATAAATAAACGGTGTCAGGATAAAATTCTGGAAGAACGCCACCTCGTCAAAATTCCGGGCGAATAAACCATTGATCAACGCCGCTAGAGAAAAAACCACGGAACTGAGCAAGGTAAACACGATGATGGCCCACCAATGGGTAATCACCGGATGCGCAAAGAATAAAGACACTAAGAAAACCATGATCCCCACCACCACCCCGCGTACCACACCACCAAGCACATAACCGGCGATCATGATCCATTCGGGCGTCGGGGACACCAGGATTTCTTCAATATTGCGTTGGAATTTGGCACCATAAAAAGAAGCCACCACATTGCCGTACGCATTGCTGATCACCGCCATCATGACCAATCCCGGCACAATGAATTCCATGTAGCTGATGCCGTTGATGGCCTTGACCTGGGAGCCGATGAATTTGCCGAAGATCACAAAATACAATGTCTGTGTGATCAAAGGCGGCAATAAGGTCTGGCTCCAGATGCGCATGATGCGGCTGGTTTCCTTACGGACAATGGTTTTTAAGGCGATGTAATGGTCCCGGGTCATTTGCGGACAATCTCCAAAAATAATTTTTCCAAACGGTTACCTTTAGGATGAAGATCCGTGATCACAAAACCGCTTTGGGCGAGTTTGAGGATCAAGGCATTGAGCTCATCGCGATGTTTGATTTCAACGTCTAACGTATGCTCATCGATCTTCACGGGTTTAAACGAAGCAATTGTATCCAGTGAAAGCATGTCTTTGACTGTCACCCGGTAGGTGTCCTGGGGAATCGTGCTCAGAAGATTGCGCACGCTGTCACGCTTAACAATTTCACCTTCTTTAATGATGGCGCAATTGCGGCACATCTGCTCGACTTCTTCCAAATAGTGGGTTGTCAAAAGAATGGTTGTTCCCTGCGCGTTGATCTCGCGCAAATACTGCCACATGCCGTGGCGCAATTCGACGTCCACCCCGGCGGTGGGTTCATCTAAAATCAGCATTTTAGGACGATGGATAAGACCCCGGGCGATCATCAAGCGGCGCTTCATCCCGCCGGATAAGGTTCGTGCCATGGTCCGGCGCTTTTCCCACAGCCCGACACGCTTAAGGATCTCTTGGGAATCTTTAAGGGCTATTTTATAATCAATGCCGAAATACCCTGCCTGATTGACCACGATATCCTGCACACATTCGAACATATTAAAATTAAATTCTTGCGGTACCACACCGATGCATTTTTTGGCCGCCTCGAAATCCACATCGATATTATGATCGAAGATATGGGCCGTTCCTGCGGTCTTGGTGACCAAGCCCGTCAAAATACCAATAATGGTGGTCTTACCCGCGCCATTAGCGCCCAGCAGCGCAAAAAAATCACCTTGCGCCACCGTCAGGTCCACACCCTTGAGGGCCTTGGTGCCGGTTTTATACGTCTTGACTAAATTTTTAATCTCAATGGCGTTCATATAAGTTTGGAATGATGATGACCTGCTCTAATTCCGATAGATCAACGGCTGGTTCAACCATGCATTCAACAGTATGCGAATTGACCGAAGCTTGCACATCCTTGATGCGGCCGATTAATATGCCTTCCGGGAATGCCGTGCTGAGCCTTGAAGTAACAAGATCATCCCCTACCTTCACATCCGCGTTACTGGTCAAATACTGCAATCTCAATACCCCTTGCAGGGTACCGGTCAACAGCCCATTTTCTCTCGAGCGCTCATCCACGGCCGCTACCGCAAAGGTGGGGTCTGAAAGTAGAATCACCTTGGCCGTGTGTTCACCCACCTCAAAAATCCGTCCTACCACCCCCAAAGGATTGACCACCGGCTGACCGACGCTAATACCTTCCGCATGGCCGCGGTCAATGATCAGCGAAGCATTCCAATTGGATGGGTCGCGGCCGATGACATTGGCAACGATCGACGCGTAATTACGGCTGTTGCGGAAATTTTGGATCTTCTCCAAACGCCCCTCGTCCGCCGCGTTTTCCCGGATGGCAATCAGCTTGGCCTTCAAAAGCTCATTCTGCTTCTTTAACCGCACGTAGTCATCATACGTCTCGCGGAAAAAGAACAATTTCTTTAATTCAAAGGCCGGTATTTCCAACAAGCCCACAGGCCTTACCACCACATCCAACATTCTAGCGGCTTTATAATTTTTTGGGTGAAAAAATACAATAAGGAAGGGAACAACCAGGATGCTGATGTAAACAGCGGATTTGAGATATTTACGCCACACGATTTATTAAATAAATGGATTCCCGCGTTCGCGGGAATGACAATTAGAAATCAAGCTTGGCCTGCGCGGTGAAGCGCCGGCGCATGATCGGAGACATATTCAAGGTCGCACCCGTCCCGTTGACAACGGCCGTCAAAGGATCATCCGCCACATGCACGGGCAAACCGGTTTCTTCCGCGATGCGCTTATCGATGCCGCGCAGCAGCGAGCCGCCACCGGCCATGACAATACCGCGATCGATTAAGTCCGCGGCCAATTCCGGCGGTGTATGCTCGAGCGTCGATTTGGAGGCATCCACAATCGCCTGCACGGGGTCGGCCAAGGCTTCCCTCACCTCGACGGAGGTGACATTGATCGTCTTGGGCAGGCCCGCGATCAGGTCACGGCCGCGCACATCCATGTTTAATTCTTCTTCCAAAGGATACGCGCTGCCTAAACGGATCTTAATTTCTTCCGCGGTGCGCTCACCAATCATTAAATTATAAGTCTTACGCAAATATTCGATGATGGCCATGTCCATTTCATCGCCCGCGATGCGGATGGATTTGGCATACACCAAGCCACCTAAAGAAATCACCGCGAATTCAGTGGTGCCACCGCCGATATCGATGATCATGTTGCCCGCCGGTTCATGCACCGGCAAGCCCACACCGATGGCCGCGGCTTTAGGTTCTTCAATTAAAATCACGTGACGCGCGCCCGCGTGTTCGGCAGAATCGATGACCGCGCGTTTTTCAACTTGGGTAATCCCAGACGGAATGGCAATGACAATGGTCGGACGGAATGAAAAACGGTTGGGTTGGACTTTCTTGATGAAATATTTGAGCATGGCCTCGGTCACTTCAAAGTCTGAAATGACGCCGTCTTTCATGGGACGGATGGCAACAATACTGCCCGGTGTGCGGCCCAGCATGCGCTTGGCTTCTTCACCGACCGCCACCACACGGTTGGTGTCTTTTTCAATGGCCACGACGGAGGGTTCACAAAGCACCACCCCTTCGCCTTTGACATACACAAGGGTCGTGGCAGTGCCCAAATCAATACCGATATCCTTGGAAAAAAGCCCTAAGAACTGGTCATAAATGGCTTTAAAAAACTTCGTGATTTGATTAATCATGGGGATCATCTTAACGAAAAGCCTATGCACTGTCAACGAATTTGATGGCGGGAGAATTAGACAAATTAAGGCTGGGAAACAAGTTGCGTAAACAGCGCCGATTGGCTGGCGGGCGCAATCGAAAGGATCTCGGGATCCAGACCTTCTATATTACTTAATTGGGCTAAATCCTGCTTAGGCCACGGCAAGGGCCTACCATGCCCGTCACGTTTAATCTTTAAATTTAAATGCGCGGGATTCAGATCGATACCCCCCTTGGATAATTCCATGGCCATCATGGCCGGGCTTTTCATCTTTTTATAAACCTCTACTCCGTACTCATCATAAATGGATCTAACTTCAGAAAAATTAATATTTTCATCACCACCGGAATCCTTAGAAATTTTTATGGAACCAGCGGCCTTATTAATACTGTCCACTCTGCCGCTGAATGATTGGTAAGACCGTGAACGCAAGGTCCCTTTAATGAGATTGAATTTATATTTAATATAGGGCGCCAGAACAATGGTTTGTCCTTTAATACTAAACTGAAAGAATCTTCGTTGAAAAGGCCTGCGGGCTTGAGATGGCGCCTGCGGCAGAACCTGAGGTTGTGAAACACTTGATTCAGTCACTGGGGGCTGAGCCTCTTTAAGAGCCTGAAGAATATCTTTCGCGTCTATAGCAAAAGCGGCACCCAAACTACGGAAGTCTCCCAACAATATATTCTCACCGCGAGTTCCTCCCAAATATGCTTTCATCATATCCTTGATCCATGTTTTTCTGTCTTCATGCAGATGATTAAACATATGGATGAAGTCCGGGTGCGACATGACCGTATCAATGATTTTTTCAATCTGTTCTGGCGCCAGTTCCTGGCCGTCGCGAGCCTCGTTACCATTGGGGGATTTGACCGCTCGAACCTGCCGCAACAGTTCACTTTTAAAAAAGCTGATGGGCATTTGAGTGTCCAACTCTTCATCCTTAATCCTCCCACTCCAAAAGCCAAGAATCACCTTCTTAAAATCACTTTCCCTTGATGATTGTAAATCTGGTGAATCCCTCTTCAGATTCTCGTACTGCCGTGTAATATCTCCGGCGGTCATGGCCGCGTCTTGCATGATCCGCTCAATGAAATCCTTTTGCTCAACGGGAAGCCTGAGAAGCATTTGTTCTACATCAACCGTGCCGGGACCTTGGGCCAAGGCGAAGAGTTTTTGGGCGATGGGACGCCTTTCTTCAACACCTATGGAATCGTACAAAGCAATCACACGCGGCCAAAAATCTTCCGGCAGCTGAGGGTTGGCAATGCTGTGATTGCCGTTATCCGCGTAAATAATGAGTCTCAGCGCTTCGCCCAAGACCTCTTCAAAAATCTGATTCACCGGTTTGCCTTCCCATCTGTAATCAACCGTGTCCCCGAATATCTCAATTCTCCCCCGCCTCAATTCTGTGGCGAAATATTTATCCATTGTCAACTTGGCCCTTAACTGCTGTTGGGGGATCTGTATGAAAATAACCCGGAAAGGGATCTTTTGTATCCATTCCTCCAATTCAGTCTCAATCATCTTCTTATAGAATTCAACATTCTCAGGAGTGTTTGTTGATGTCGATTCGATGGCAAAGGGAATCTTGTACCTTTTCAGGTCGGCAAATTCAGCCTCTTTAGCCAGCATTTGATTGATGATCTGCATGGTCATACGGCCTTCGCTGGACGTATCTTTAAGTTCGAACCCTGCCCGTCTGGCATTTTCGATCAGCCCTGGCGTCAATCGCCCAACACCACCGGAGGTGACGATACGGCTTGACGGATGCATACGCCAAAGGCGCAAGGCCTGCCGGAATGTCTCCAGCTCCGAATTACCAAGAATGAAGATATCATCAATAGCCCTAATGCGCGGCATGCGGTCTTTGTACTCAAAAACTTTCAGAATATATTCCACCAAGCTTTGTTGCCCGACGGTCATCATGGCGGCATTTATTTTATCCATGGCCACGGTCGCTATATCCTCTTTATACTTATCGACCAGCATCGCTTGATCTCGCAGAGTTCTATCGCCTGTTTTCTTAACCACTGGACCGAATAATCCTTCCGCATCTTTGTAATTTCCTGCGCCGCCGGAGAAATATTTTCTAGGAATGGTTTGATTGGCCGTCACATCGTTTTTAATAAAATTAAACACGCCTTTTTTGTAGGCTTGTAAATATTGGTCGTAGATCTGGCCGTTGATGCGGGGACTCTGGTCAATGCCTTTGAGCTTAGCCTTGTCGGCGTAGATTTGGCCAAGGAGTGATTGTTTGAGGGTGCGTTTGAACCAGGTGGCGAGCAACATGCCGCTGTAGATTTGTCTTAGCGGAGCGAAGTTTTGGTCTTGGTTGACCTCTCGTTGGAGTTCGGGCAGGATGATTTGGCGAATGACTTTCGAGGTAACCGTAGAAAAAGGGGACACATTAATGTGTCCCCTTTTTTGCAGGGCTAAATAGTCTTCTTCCAGCATTACTCTTAAGTGATTCTTGATTACATAGGCTGCAATATTCCCTGTTCCTTGCTTGTCGAGTCCGGGTCTATTGTCATAACTTTTTTCGTATATAAGCGCATCATCCGGCAAAATCCAGACTTTGTTGAAGGTATTGACCGGGACATTGGTGGTGTGGTATTGCCTTTGGGCTTGGGCGTAGACCTTCTGCCAGAATCTCTGGCCTAGGCTGTCTTGGGGATAAATTAAAGACGCGGTGATTTGTTTTAAAAGATAGTCCTGGGCCAATAGGTCTCTCCCCATCTCGGTCTTGCCGAAATCATCCTTAATGATACGGTCTTTCTCGTAGGGTGAAAGATTGACCCATTGGTTCTCGTCGGGAATGGCTAAAGACGCTAAAAAATATTTGGTAAGCTTTTTGTACTCTTCTTTTTTCTGCGCATCGGTTAAGGGTTTATCCCCGCGATAGATGATAAAATCAAACTTTAGAGGATCTTCGGGATGGATCACAATGCCCTTTAGATAAGCCGGCGTGAACACAGGACTCAATCGCACCATGGTCCCCGGTCGTGGCATGAAAGGGATAGGATCAATGTGGGCATAGGCAGGCATCTGTAGGGATGAGCCTAAAAAAGCAGCCAAAAGTATATCAATAAAGATTCTATGGATCATATAAAAGTAATGTCTAAAGGGTGCCATGCAAATAGGGGTTTGTCAAGCTAGCGGGTCTTGAGACCCAAGACCTTCATATCCTTGACAAAGGAAGGATAGGATTTACGGCAGGATTCAATACCTTGCACACGACAGCCGATTTTCAAACCCAAAATGGTAAAAGCCATGGCCAGGCGATGGTCGTGATGGGCATCCAAAGTTTGGCCGCTCTTATAGGCCGCACAAGGCTTGATAAACAAGGCGTCGGCTGTTTCCCGGACATCCGCCCCCACTTTCAAAAGCTCTTGCCGTAAATCGCTGATACGGTCGGATTCCTTGGCACGGGCGTGATGAATATCAACAAGTTTAGTCGTTCCTTTGGCAAACAGTGCCAAGACGCTCATGATGGGAACGAGGTCCGGACAGTCTTTGAGAGAAAATGTCCCGCCTTTTAAATCAAAAGGCCCCTTCATCGTAATGGCCCGACTGGTCTTTTGAAAACGCACGCCTAAGCGTTTTAAAAAATCGAAAATATGCCCGTCGGACTGAACGAGGCTGTGATCGAGGTTTCCTCTCAAGACGACATTGGATGGCAGAAGAGCCGCTGCCGCCATGGAAAAAGCCGCCAGGCCGTAATCTGAAGGCACGTAAAAATCTTTAAGCCCTTTAAACTTTTGGCCGCCTTTGACGGTGTATTCTCTGGGAGAAACTTTCTTAATGATCACACCGGCTTTCTTAAGAATTTGCATCGTCATTTGGATATAGTCTTGGGAAACCAACTCTTTACCCGCAAGGATCACTCGGGAATCGCACTCCAGGCTTGGCAGCGCGATTAAAAGCGCGGAGATGAATTGTGAACTTAAACTTCCGTCGATGACCATGCGCCCGCCCTGCAGCTGTCCGCCTTTAAATGCAATCGGCACGGATTCTTTGGGGCCATGGCCGCGGATGTCCATCCCCTGCTCTCGCAACGTTTGACATAGGTGCGCGTTTGGACGGCCGATTAAAGTGCCGTGGCCTGTGACCTTGGCTTTTGAGGTGTGCAGGGCTAATAGAGGCAGTAAGAATCGTAGGGTTGTTCCGGATTCGCCCACCGAAAAAATCCCCTCCCTAACCCTCCCACTCTCGTACCGAGTACTCCTGAAGGTCGCCACACGGGGAAGGGAAATTAATTTTTGGCCGATTTTTTTGGCTACGATGGCGTCTTCGCAGTCTGAGGGGTGTTTGATATGGGACTTTCCCCCACAGGCCGCAATAATATGGGCGCGGATGGAATAGGATTTGGAGGCCGGAAGATGAATGCGGCCTTTAAGCGATTGGAGGGCCAAGCAATTTAAAATCACGGTTTAAGAACCACAGTATCGTTTTTGCGGACTTCCTTGCTGGACAACGGGGGTATGATATCAGCGGCTGACATTTCATCCTGCACACGGGTGGCTTTGACATCACCTAAGTATTCATCTCCCCGGTAAATAGAAAGCACATCATCGGGCTTAACCCCTTGGTTAAGACCTAAATTAAAAATCACGAATTCGGCATCGTTATCAACACTCAACACATGGCCCTTGGTGCTATTTTGCGGATTAACCACAATCTTATCCAACTCCACCTTGTCATGGCCGCTTTGCCCCGGAGGGATCACTTCACCCGCAATTTGCTGCTGGGGTGTGCGTTTATCGTAGGGTTGCATGCTGGCTTGAAGATCGTCGAGTTTGGATTTTAAACTTTTGTTGCTCTGGGCCAATTCGGCCAAATGAGATTCCAATTCCTTGGCTCTTTCCTGGGAAGCTTTCAGCAGGTCCTGGTATTGGGACAATTTACCGCCGGAATCATCCAGTTCGGACTTGATCTTATCATCGGCATCTTGAAGGGCTTTCATCTGCTCTTTGAGCTGGGCATTTTCCTTCTTCAAGGCCACACGCACGCCTTCATTAAGGTCCCGCTCATCGAGAAGGCTGTTGATTTTCTGGTCCGCTTCCTTGCTCTTATCTTGAGCCAAGGCAAGCCCCCCTTGAAGATCCTTGATCTGGGACTGTAAACGGATAGCATCGGCATGACTGCGGTCTAAGTCAGCGGCGACCGCCTTATGCAAGCGCTGCTCCAAATGATATAAATAAAAACCAATGCTCGTCGAGCAGACAAGCAGGATGATAATAAGGACTATAAAAATCGTCAGGGTTTTGCCGGATTTGTTAAACATTTGGAGTTTATTATAGTGTTAAGTGCCTGCGTGGTAAAGTTCTTCCTTTAAAAACTCCTGCGGTGTGGGACAAGAGAATTCCACATAGGTTTTCAGGACCGGATGCGTGAAGGCAATGCCCTGTGCGTGCAGGGCCAGGCGCGCAAATGTATCCTTGCGGCCGTATTTGTCATCACCCAGAATCGTATGCCCCAGATGTTTCATATGCACGCGCAGCTGGTGGGTGCGGCCGGTTTGGGGATAAAGGGCCACCAAGGTGGATTTAGGGAAACGTTTGAGTACCTGATACAACGTAATGGCCTCTTTACCCTTTCCCTCTGGGGCGATCTGGCGCTGGTCATGGTATTTTTTATGCTTTTCTAAAGGCACGTTAATGACGCCTTGATCGAATTGCACCTTGCCTTCGACACGCGCCACGTAGCGCTTGATGATGGTGTGCTTTTCAAATTGCCGTCCCAGGCGCGCGTGGGCCACATTGGTTTTGGCAATGAGGATCAAGCCTGAGGTGTCCTTGTCAAGACGGTGCACAATGCCTGGTCTTACCGGCCCATTGAGGTCCGAAAGTTCTTGATAATGGTACATGAGGCCATTGACGAGCGTGCCGCTTTGAGAACCACTGGCCGGATGCACCGTCAACCCTGTGGGCTTATTAATGACCGCCAAGTCCTCATCTTCATAAAGAATGTCCAACTCCATTTTTTCCGCGGAAATGTCCTTGGGTGCCAGCGTCTCCTCGTTAAAGTCGGTCTCAATATTGTCACCGGTAGCAATTTTATATTTAGTTTTCTCGACCCGGCCGTTGACCATGACTTGACCGGCATCAATCACCTTCTTAATAAACATGCGTGAAGGCACTTCAGGGATGGCATTGGCCAGATAAACATCCAAACGCAGGCCCTTATATTCTTCCTGGACGGTGAAGGTGTGTTTCATTTTTTGAAGGCTTTCATTAAGATGAGTCCAGCGACAAAGACGCTCAACGCCACGTACTGGGCCAGACTCAAGCCGAACCAAACAATATCATGGTCCGCGCGGTAGAATTCGACGACAAAACGCTCGATGGCTGCAAGCCATAGATAATCAACAAAAATAAAGCCAGGTTTATGCGGCTTTCCTTGGGCGTTCTTCAGAATCAAGAAAATGATAAAAAGCCCGGCGGTTTCAAAAAGCTGGGTCGGATAAAGATGGGCACCCTGCGTCGGATAATAGGGTCCCCAGGCCACGGGCTTACCATAACAACAACCGTTGAAGAAGCAACCGATGCGGCCGATGGATTGACCTAAGGCAATATAAGGTGCTGACAAATCCAATAACGGCCTTAGGGCAAGCTTTTTGCGGCGGGCGAATAGAACTCCGGCCAAGGCGCCGCCTAAGAATCCCCCCTGCCAGGCCAGCCCACCCTTTTGCACCATTAGTATTTCTAAAAGGTCTGAGCTGAAATACGGCCATTCAATGATGACATAGAAAATCCGCGCTCCGATAATCCCCCACAACATGCACCAGAAAACCAGGTCATAGGCGATGTCCTGAGAAATACCGTAACGCTTGGCATCGAGGCTCAGCAAATAGGTGCAGACCAGAACGGCGACAGCCAGCATAACGCCGTAGCTGTAAATGGTGATTGGACCGATGGTAAAAAGTATAGGATGCATAGTTTGTAAATGGATCCCCGATTACAACATTCGGGGATGACATTAAATAGGGGGCTGTCCCTAATTTATTTAGATGACGGGATGCATTTTAGCAGAATTAGGGCTGCTCCGATAGTAATGGCGCTGTCGGCCACATTGAACACGGGCCAGACGCGAAAATCGATAAAGTCGATGACGTACCCTAAAAAAATCCGGTCGTACAAATTTCCGATCGCCCCTCCCAGAATCAGGGAAAAAGCCACAATGTAAAGCCGACTGAGTGTCGGGCTATGACGGTAATAATACACATTGTAGATTAAAAGACCGGTCAGAATAACTGGAATGATGATAAATACCGCTCCGCAGTCCTTAAAAAAGCCAAAGGCAATGCCGGTATTGTGCACGAGGGAAAAATAAAGAAAATGAGGAAAAACAGCGATCGATTCGTTAAGGCCCAAAAAGCCCGCGAAGAAATTCTTCGTCAGACGGTCGACCAGAACAACAGCCAAAACACCCGACAAAAAAATAATGATGTCCCATTGGGACCGGCGGGCCGTTTGCATGAGTGGACCATCAGCGCTTTTTAGCTTCACGCATTTCCTGGCATTTCAAACAGGTTTGCGCGTGGGGAATGGCTTTTAAACGGGTGGCGGGAATCGGTTTTTTGCAAACTTCACAAAGGCCGAAGGTGCCGTCTTCAATGCGCCCGAGCGCTTCATTGACCTGATACATAAGTTCACGGTCATTGGCGGCCAGGCCTAAGGTGAATTCACGGTCGTACATGTCGGTCGCTACATCCGCCATATGCAAGGCATGGCCGGACACGTCGCCGCCACGGTCATTACCACTGCCGTTATTTTCATCGGACAGGCCGCGGATATCCCCGGCAATCTGTTCCTTGGTCTTCAAAAGGAGCTTCTTATATGGTTCAAACTTCGGATTGATTTTATTCTTTTTTGTCGCCATTACTAACCTCCTGATTGTTCAACAAATCCCGCGCAACGTCCGCAGAGTGCCGGATGTGCGCTGACAAGCCCTACATCGGTCCGCCAGTTCCAGCAGCGGGCGCACTTGGTGCCGTCGGCCGCATGGACCTCAATAGCGGTCTGGCTAAAATAATCGTTCAAAGGCGTTGCAACCAAAGGCACTTGCTTTAATTCAACCTGCGACACAATAAACACTGAAGCTGAGATATCTTTAAAAGCGTTGAAATATTGGTAGTCCCGGGCACTCGCGGTTTGGATGACAATCTTCGCCTCCAGGCCGCTGCCGATCATGCCTGATTTTCTTTTCTCATCCAGGGCTTTAAGCACAAAATCACGCATATTTAAGAGGGCCTTGAATTTGTCCTCGAGCGCTGGATTCACCCATTGGGCGTCCACCACAGGCCAGCCTAAAACATGCACGCTGCCGGTCACGGAAGCAGGTTTGGGGCTGAATTCAAACGCCTCCTCTGCCGTAAACGAAAGCACCGGTGCCAAAATCCGGACTAAAGCATCTAAAACGTGATAAAGAACAGTCTGCGCGCTTAATCTTTCTTTTGAAGAAGCGGGGAAAGTATACAAGCGGTCTTTAAGGATGTCAAGATAAATGCTGGAGAGGTCCTCATTGCAAAAGCTGTAAACGGTTTTGAAGACCTGAACAAAGTCATAAGCCTCATAACCCCGGTCTAAAGCGTCAATGGTCAGGGCTAAACGGTGCAAGGCCCAGCGGTCTAATTCTAATATATTATCATATTTAAGTATATGTAGATTGGGGTCAAAGCCATGCAAATTGCCCAACAAATAGCGCAAGGTATTGCGGATCTTGCGGTAAGCATCCACCAGGCGATCGACGATTTCTTTCGAAATCCGCACATCTTCGTTATAAGAGCTTGAGGCGACCCACAAGCGCAGGATATCCGCACCATGGGTGTCCATGATCTCCTGAGGCTTGACGACATTACCTAAGGACTTAGACATTTTACGGCCTGCCCCATCCACCACGAAACCATGAGTGAGAACCTGTTTATAGGGCGCCTTTTTGTCGATAGCGACTGATGGAATCAGCGATGATTGGAACCAGCCGCGGTGTTGGTCCGAGCCTTCCAGATATAAATCCGCCGGTAAGGGGCTTTTGATCATTTCATGGAACACGGCCTGATGGCTGACACCGGAATCAAACCACACGTCCAGGATGTCCTGGGCCTTGGTGAAATCCGCACCATTGCAATCCGGGCACTTGAAGCCAGGCGGTAAAAGTTCCTTGATGTCTTTTTCAAACCAGATATCACTGCCATGTGTTTTGACCAGGGTCGCGACATGGTCGACCACGTCCACAAAAAGTTTTTGAGTTTTGCATCCGGTACAATTGACCGCAGGGATCGGCACGCCCCATAAGCGTTGACGGGACAGGCACCAATCCGGACGGGTGGTGACCATGCTCAGGATGCGCTCGCGTCCGGCCGCCGGGATCCATTCCACTTGCGTCTCGATGACTTCTCTGAGCTGACTGCGTAAATTTTGATGGTCGATGCTTAAGAACCATTGTTCCGTGGCGCGGAAGATGATCGGATTCTTGCAGCGCCAACAATGGGGATAGGAGTGCGTGATCTTTTCGGTCTTGAACAAGAGGCCACGCTCCTGCAAATTGGCAATGATCTGATCATTGGCTTTAAAAACGAATTGGCCGTTAAAAGGCGCTCCCTCTTCGGTAAAAACACCCTTGGAATTGACCGGCATCAGTACCGGCAAATTATAGCGTAAGCCGGTTTGAAAGTCGTCCTGGCCATGGCCTGGGGCCGTATGCACCAAACCCGTACCGTCTTCATTAGTGACGTAATCAGCAACGACGATCGGGCAATGCGGTTGCTTGGCGAAAGGATGAATATAGGTCAGTTTGGTTAAATCTTTGCCTTTAAAAAGGCCCTGTAGTTTCCCTTCATTCGTAAGCCCACCCTTTTCTTTAAGGATTGGCCAACGACTATTTTCGGCGATCAAAATCTCATTATTAAATTCTAAAACTGCATATTCAAAATTTGGATTAACAGCGACCGCTACGTTGGCGAGCAAGGTCCACGGGGTCGTGGTCCAGATCAACAGCGAAACTTTTTTGTCAGTCGGCAGACCTAAATCTTGCGGATTCTCAACCTGAAACTTTACATATACCGTTGGTGATTCTTTGTTTTCGTGTTCAACCTCCGCCTCGGCCAGTGCGGTCTCGCAGGAAAAGCACCAGTTGACCGGCTTTAAACTGCGGTAGACAAAACCTTTTTTGGTGAGTTCCCCTAAAGATTTTAGGATCCAATATTCATAGCTGGG
>Ga0206958_1040_pt1 | contig 39814 bp, 30 predicted proteins | sample Alteio_BWOrgHeat_33_FD_152968 | JGI IMG/M metagenome (GOLD analysis project Ga0206958, IMG submission 152968) | Enriched cells from forest soil in Barre Woods Harvard Forest LTER site, Petersham, Massachusetts, United States -... | ecosystem: Environmental > Terrestrial > Soil > Temperate forest >... | reverse complement strand
TTTTGGGTGGCATTGAACAGCCTCAAGTGACCGTCGAGGATTTAAAGAATGCCGAAGCCTCCACATATGATTTCCGCATGATCATTCTGGACGGCAGCAATCCGCATCAAAAAGAACTGATCGCCCACTTGGAAGACAATGCCGCCAAGTACAATTGGATGGTGGTGGGCTTGGAATTTTTGAGCACAGGCATTTCATTCAATGGTGATGTGGACAATCATGTGCTGGCCGGTCACCTGCGACAAACCGCCTTGTTGACCCAGGCGCTCAACCGCACCAATCGCAATCCTCATGATCTGGGTGATAAGTATCTCTATGTGGATCAACAAAGCTTGGAGCAGTACCGCGGCTATCTGCAGGAACAAGTGCCGCTCTTGGCCCAGAAATTGCCCAAGACCGATACCTACAGGGACATTCGCGACTTTGTGCAGGACGCCAAGCATGCGCTTTCAACAGCGGATCCCAAAACGCTTTTAGGACTTATTGTTCGTTACAATGCCTTGACGCATCGCGACCGCACCATCCGCCACGCCGTGTTGAATGTCTTACACAATTTGCGTCAAGTCAGTCCCTTGCAAAAATGGCTGGCCTTGTTTACGCATTCCCCGGGAGACAAACGCCTTCTCGAGCAAATGATGACTCAGGTGCTGGGCGGACGCTTTAGCAATGACCGGGAAATGTTCCTGAATTATACGCTCAGCGGTCCGGAATGGTTTATGGCGGCCTCCCAATCTAATTGGAACGCGACCATTCAAATGCTCGAAGCGATGCTTTTGAGCGGCGTCAGTCCCACACTCGAGACACAAGTCCGGCAATATTTGAATGAAGCCCGCCGGTCATGGCAAGGCGCATGCCCACAGCCGTTATAAATTACCCGCCTTGGATTTCCCTGAGAACACCCATCAGATGAAGAGGATTTTCACGCAAGTCTTTGAAACCCTGCGTGATAAATTTGCCGAAGGGGTGCTGCCGACTAATATAGCCCCTGTTTATGGGGATGACAGCATTCATACGGCTAATATGACGGCCCAAAGTATCTCGCCTACAGATGGGGTAACTGCCGATGATATTCAGCGGACTTTGGGGTCGACGGCGGCTACATCATTGATGAATAATCCGTTGTTCATCGCTCAAATGCAGAAGGTGGCCCAGTTGAGTGATGAGCTGCGCAATCAGTTGGCCGTATTGACGCAAAGCAGCACCACACAACCTTTTGATATCACCGACAGCCTCTTCGCGGCCAATGAAACCAATGTGACGCAAGTGTTGCCGTGGGCTGGGATGGTCGATTTCTGGGTGCAGCGCGGTGGCGTCATGAATCAAACCACCCAGGAGATGTTGGAGGCCTTACGGGCATTGGCCAATCAGCCTCAACAGGTCGTGGCCACGAAGCTTGCGGATATGCTGGGGGTTTCTGAGGAGAATCCGGTTTACCGATATCTGTCCACCCGACACCATGCGGTTATGACCGTCGCGGATTTGCAAGCCATCGCTCATGCCGACGGCAGGGCTGATGAACCGTTAAGCTATCTGCCGCTCTTGGGGATTTGGTTGGATTCACAGGCCAAGGGCAGATTTGCGTTGATCGCGCAAGAAATGGGCCCCGAGCCATTGAGTGCGTTGACGGTTGATGAACTGGTTCATTTGATGCAAAACCCACCAATGGTCGCGGTTTATCTGCGTCAAAATGGTCAGAAGATGGACCGCAGCGCCGCGGATGCAGTGCGGTTCTTGGAAGACCAGGCCTTTGTCACACGACCGGTGGCTTATGCGTATATGCTAACTCTTCAGGCCGGCCCACACGGCCAGGCTCAGCAAGAAGCGATCCGGCGGCTGATGATCATGTTCCGTGATCAGGAAAAAAATAATTTTAGATTTAAGGATTTTCTGGGTATGCCGCAAATCTGGCGCTTGCAGGTGATTCTTGCCAATGGTCAACCTGTATTAACGCCGGCCCCGGCTCATCGGAATGTCCCGCACACATGGCCTGTATTGAAGTTCCAATGGCCGCCATTCGGCCTTTGGGCGCAACAATTGATGGGAACGATTTTGCACAAGACCGTTCCTGGTAAAACGGAGTCACAAGTCAAATGGCCTAAGGCTAAAGAGCCACTGGGCACGTCCCGGCCTGTACCAACACCTAAAGCGCCACCGGCTGAGCCTCCGATGCCTCCGTCACCTGGCGGGCCGCCTTCGCCGGCTATTTTGCCTCCAATGGGACCGTCTCCATCTGTGTGGCAAAGATTATCATTTGTGTATAGAGGATTAGGCCCACGTGGGGCGGACTTTATTAATGGAGAACAAACCGGCCCATCTGATCCGGAGCTTAAATCGAGCAGGGGTAATGGCAAACGTTTATATTCTGCCGACCGGTTCCCGCCGGTTCTGGCAGATGAAAGCGAAGTCCAAGGGAAAATTGGTAAAGTCATTGATGGAAAAGAAGTTGCAGTAAAAAGCACGGTTTTTGAAGAAAAAGCAGAAAACGAGGTTAGCGCGAGCTATGCCCTCGGGCAACAAGAAGCTCAAGGAGCAAATGCAGTTGATTCAAATAGCAACACCAGCAATGCAGCTAGAATGGACATTCTCGCGGTGAGCGAGAGTGATATAAGCGACGCAGGTGCAGGTGTAGGAAGCAAGGCCCGTTCTCGTGCTCTTACAGGCACGTTTAAAGAAGTTGTAAAAAATAGAATTTTCTCAAGAGGTTCCCCGAGTTTGTTCGGGGCAAAACGATTTGTTCAACTTGCCCAAAAAATAAGCAGGAACAGAGCTGGGATTCGTTTTGCCTCTCGCATTTCATTCTTAGCCGCACTATTCATTTCATTCTCTAGTAGGATATCCTTCGCTCAAATACCGAATTATGAACTACGTAACCAGATGCCCGCAGGCTGGAGGCTCGGGGGTGCGGCCGTTCTTGTTATCCTTTTTGCCTATTTCTTATACAGGAATTGGAAAAGTTTGGGGTTAACACAGCAGGCCCGACCGGATCGAGCGCATCAAGAGCTCAGGGCGCAGCTTGGCATCAGAAAATATAGCAAGCCCAAGACGAATAGCCAGTTGGAGTGGCCTTCTCCATGGCAGATTTTTAAATTATCAATACGTTTCGTTCTTACCGGATTTGTGGGAATTGCGCAGGGCGTTGGCATGCTGTTTAATGCATTTGCTGCTTTTCTACAAAAGTATAGAAGGACGGCAGTAGTGATCGGCGCCCTGGTTTTCTTGTTTATCGTGTGGTCCTTGACGCACGCCCATGCCGCGGAAACGAGGGCCATTAAGACCCCGACATGGATTGATGAAATCGTCCGTGTGTTCAATAGCGGCATGATGGGGCTGCAAGATACCTGGAATTGGCTGAGCTATTATGGTCATGAACTTCAAGTCATGCTGCAGACGGTTTTAGAACAAATAGGGGCCATTTTGGAGCAAGTTTTCACAGTCTTCCTTGCATACACGTCTCCGCATGCTTGGCTAATTCTTGGATTTGCGTTGATCATCGCTCAGTTTATGCAAAAGCGTCACATCACTGCTTCCGGGTCGGTGACGAAGCCCAGGGAAGAACAGTGGGATTTTCAGGGAGATTTGTATGTTCTTAAAATAGGGAAGGTGTTTCTCCAAACAACATTGGCGCTATTATCTCCGCTCGTATTCTTTATATATTGGAATTTCCATACGCAAGAACAATTCATGATCGTCATGTCCGGATTTGGGACAGTCTGGTATTGGGTGTATGTGCCGATCCAGTTTTTGATTACGTCGCTTTTAAGGATCGCCAACCGGTGGGGTTTTGAGCCTTCCGTTAAAACCGAATATCACCCCACCAATGCAACGGCCGATCCGAAAAAAATGCGGGACGCTCACTTGGCGCATACCCCTGGTTTGGGCTATATCATGGCCACATCTAAAGCTGCCCGTCCACGCGTGCACGGCCTTAGAAACTTGATCATTCTGGTGGTGGTGGCTCTAGCTTTTCTCATGGTCACCGCACGGGCCAGTGCGAAGGGTGCTGACCATTTTGATGACGGAAAACTATATACAGTCACGATTACACCCGGCGGAAGTCTTTGGGCCTCGTATATTTCTTTAAAACAGGACACCCGGACATTGCCGGATTGGCCGCAGGCTTACAATCGGATGTTGCTTGATAACCCGAGGCTCGAAAAACCTGATCATGTCAAGCCGGGTTGGATTGTGAAAGTGGATGGTTTATTCAAAGGTGGTCTCCCGAGTCGTTTTAATGCCCCCGCGCTCACACCCCGTGCGCTGCCTCCGGCGGCACCGGTGAATCATTTTATTGAGAACGGATGGCAACAGGCCCGTGGTGTAGCACAGAGAGTAGAATCCGTTTTTACGGCGACACAAAAGATTTTTAGATCCTGGGTGATGGAATCCGCCCGGGCGTCCAATTCGATTTATTCCCGTTGGGCGGCGATGAGCCTGCTTTTGATCTATCCTATTTTAAGAATGGGATGGTTTTTGATGAGCTTTTTATATGCTAAGAAATCCGCACTGGAGCTTTTAGGAGAACATGTACAAGATAGATTGAAGCGTCACCAGGCCAGCTCCCGAAGACGCAATCGCATCAGATCCCGCGCCAAGAATAGGGGCGTTTGGGTCGAAAGCCGTTTGTTGTTTTCGGCGGGGCTTCAAACCTTTAGAACGCGTCATCAAGGGCGAGCCAGACGTTTATGGATAACTACTCAAGATATTTTGATCAAGGGATTGACCGGACTGCAAGGGATAAGTCTGATTAGGCGCCCCACACCACCGGCAGAAAAGCCATCATTAGATGCTCTTCTTTTAAATGGAACGGATCCCACAGAGTTGCTTTTCTATGAACGCCAAAGAATAATGCACCTTCGCTATAAACTGGCCATGGAACAGCTGGAGCGCATCGATATTATTTTCGGTAATGCTTGGATTCCAGGACGAGAAGAAACTGTTTTAGAAGTCCCAGGACTTTTCCGGCAAGCCCAAGCCAACGCCCTCGAAGCCCTAAACGCCATTCATGGATTATATCGGATGGGCGTAAGGGGTGTTACGGCACAGGGAGAGGCGGGTGAAAACTGGGTGGAGCAGGTTTACAGGATGCGTCGGGACATGGAGCGATTGCTTGATATCCATCCGGCGGAAGTGGACCGTCGAACACCAGTGTTCATTGTAGTTCAACCCAAGAAGATATTTTTATCGCACGCTTTAAAGAAAATTTTAATAGGAATCACAGTGTTTATGCTGACAGCGCTAAGCGCCGATTCGTCTTTGGCGATGAACATGAAGGGGGCGACGTACGCGCAGATCAATTTCTTAAACCCCGATTCACTCAGCGAGGTCTTTGCGATAGCTTCAGTGGCTGTCTTCAGTCTTGGTTATATCATTCAAAAGTTTAAGATTTTTCTGACGCCTGCGGTGAAATGGTTTTATGTAGTCTGGACGTATGCCTTTGCTCTCGGACTTTATTACTGGCCCAATTTTATTCAGATGGCCGTGGACTATTGGGTGGCCACGAGAAACATCCCCTCCGGAATTTATCTGAGTACCATCATGGGAATCGTCGATGAAGGTTACTCGCCCAAGGTTATTTTACTGATTGCGCTTCTATCGGTTTTACCAACCTTAGTTTTGGGGCCGTTGCCGGCCTTGGCAGGATGGTTGCGAAGGGCCATTGTAGAGGCTGTTCAGCACAGAATTAATCTGAGAGTCCTCATGGTCCTGACAGGATTGTCTATAACCGCTCCTTCGCAAGCGTCACTGCCTTCGCAAACCTCTCAACCCAACGTGGAGAATGCGATCACGGGCCTTCAAGTCGAAAATCCCTTTATGTTTATCCTGACAGAGGAGAACAGGCATGCCGTCCTTGGCAAATTTGCCGTGCGGGTTGTGAGCGAAATTTATCAAGGGTATTCGATAGCGCGGCAAGAGTCAGACGGGTTGGTAGAGATATTGTCGAGAGTGGTTAATGCTGGATTCAAGGAGCTTCGCGCACTACGTCATTCTATTGGGCCACCATCATAGCTGTGGCCGAGTATGGTTTTATCAACTACAACAAGGAGAACCCCATGGATGAACGTCGTAAGTTGCCCCGTTGGGAAGTGAACAAAGAAGTAAAGGTGTGGATACCGATGACGCAGGGATTCAGTCATTTCGTACTTGAAGACATTCATCTCAAGGGCATGCGGGTGTCGTTCAACCGCAAACTTCCCCATGAAAAAACCGTACGTATGTCCTTTGATATGGACAATAATTACGAGTTCATCAAGGTGGAGACCCAGATTTGTTGGAGAGTGGAGAATGAACAACGCAATTGCTATGGCTTGTCCTTCAGTCAAATCAACGAAGAAGCCAAGCAGAAAATCGACCGCTATATTACAGCCAACTGTTACGACCAAATTAAGAATAAATGGTGGTCAGTGTAATTACCGACGGGAAAAACATGCTAGTAAAAATTTAATTTTATGATATAATTTTTCCATCATCCCCAGTTAGAAAGTTGTTTTTAATCCTTTGGTCCACCGCCAATGATTAGACCTTTTGTAGGCACTTGGGTTCTAGTTAGCTTTTTATTCACCTCAATATTCCCTCCATTTGTTTTTGCGCATGCTCCTTTAAGTGTATTAAATCTGCCAGCACCTGGCACCATGCTTCAATTGAGCAAAGCGTATACGCCAACTTTACTCAACGGCATTACCGTTCATCCGGAAGATCCTTTCCGCTTTGATTTTTTAGTTTCTCCAGGCGACTCGCCGCTCAAAGGAAAACAGCTTGAGCAGGAATCCGCCCGTTTGGTCAAGTATTTTATGGCCTGCCTGACGGTGCCGGACAAGGACCTGTGGGTTAATCTTTCCCCTTATGAAAAAAACCGCATCATCCCCGATGAATTCGGCGTAACCATGATGGGCCGCGATTTGTTGGCCCAAGATTATATTTTGAAGGAATTGTCATCATCCCTGACCTATCCCGAAGGCGCCCTGGGCAAAGAATTTTGGAAAGAAGTTTATCAAAAGGCCTATGAACGTTATGGCACGACCCAGATACCGCTGAATACTTTTAATAAAATTTGGATCATTGCCGACTCAGCCAAGATTTATGAACATGATCACAGTGCCTATGTGGTGGAGAGTAAATTAAAGGTCATGTTGGAAGAGGATCTACTGGCTTTGCACAAGAATGTAGGCCGAATCATGGCAAGTGAGGGTATGACCCAAGGTCAGGCGGAAAAGACCAGCCGCATCTCCTGCGAAGTATTGCGTGAGATTATTATTCCGGCCATTGAAAAAGAGGTCAATGAGGGCCAAGATTTTGCTTCCCTGCGGCAGGTGTACCAATCGCTGATCCTGGCGACATGGTTTAAAATGAAATTGAAAAACAGCCTTTTGGGTAGGATCTATGTGGACCGCAAAAAGGTGGGTGGCATCAATGATAATGATCAGCGCGTCAATCAGCAGATTTATGAGACCTATTTGAAGGCATGCCGCAAGGGTGTGTTTAATTTTATTAAGGAAGAATCCGACCAGCTTTCCTTAAAACCTACCCCGAGAAAATATTTTTCCGGCGGATTTAATCTGACCCAGGCTTTCGATGGCAAAGGGCAGATGGTGCCGCTGTCACAGAAGATAGATATTATAAGGGAAGACAGCCCGGATTTCGCGCAGGTGGCCGAAGCTCTGCAGCCGCGTCTTAGACGTGGAATCCTGACCCTCAGCGCCTCTTTGGCGCCTTCTAGGCGGGCGGGTGATCGCAGGGCGCATTTTATCTCACAGCCTTATCCTGATCCTGTCACCCATCGTGGCGAGGACTATCCAGAGTGGGATGACGCGCTACTGTTGGGCAAGTTTATTTTGCATCAAAGCCCTTCGCTGACCTTCAATGAAATATTGGAGCGGGCCCCCGAATTTTTCCGCCGCCGCGGTGTCAATAATATGGACCGCGTCCGATTGTTGCAGTTGATGGAAGGCCTTCGGGAACAAGGGATTATAGAGAACGATAGCGAGCAAGTCTTTGGCGATAATAAAATTCACTTGGCCGTGCCACACCGGCAGTTGGCCTTATGGTCCAGGGACACGGATTTTATCAAAAATGATTTGGAGCGCGCGTTGTTGGAAGAACAGAATTGGGCCTCAGAGAGTTACGCAGACCACCCCGAGCAAAGACCGCTGATGAAGGTCCTGGAAGACTATGATAAATATGTCGCGATCGACTGGCAGAGGCCTACGGAAGCCAAACACCCCGTTTTAAACGCCATCACCTTAATGCCTCCTGAGCGGCAAGATGAAATCCTTAATATTTTGTTAAATCCCAAATTACATTTGAAACCCCTGCCGGATGATATTGCCTTGGCCTTTGCGGCGGATCGCCTAGGAGCGCAATGGTTGGCCAAACAGTTTCCTGAGCTGGTGGGCCGAACCGTGATTGTGGTCACCCCGGAGCTATCAACTTTTGCCGGCGGCTTGGGACGGGTGATCAAATTTTTTACGGCCAGCATGGCCAAACGCGGTGTCAAGGTCATCGTTATTGAAGGGTGGTATAAATCCAAGGTCAAATTCGATGACAGCGGCAGGCCCGAAAAACTGGTTCCCCTGGATTACAATACGGTTCCGGTGCCGATTCCTGGTTTGGATCAAAAACCCGTGAACCATTCCGAAGTTATTTATGACGGACGCTACCGCAAGGTAGAATCCCGGGAAGGCGAGAATACCGACCAGGTCCATATTGTCCAGTTAGGCGATGGGGGATGGTCGGATACACAGTGGGGAGAAGAAACGGAGTATGGTCAAATCACGGCAGGCTTGTATGCCTATGATAAACCTTCCATTGGCGCACCTAAAAGTTTTAATGATTTTGCCCTATTTTTTTCCAAGGCCGCCGTAGATTTTATTATCAATCAGGAAATCGAGAAATTAAGGACATTAAGGGCTGAGCAGCGTGAGTCTGAATATAAGGCGCCGGTTTTATTGTTGCAGGACGGTCAAGCGCTGTTGACGGCATTCTTTTTAAAGCTTTTTTATATTGATAAAGACCCGGTGGCGCCGCGGCATCTGACCGACCCTTTGAAGCAGGCCGCGTGGGTCCGGGATGCCAAAATAATTGCCTCCTTGTTGCATGACGCGCTGGCGGACACGCACACGTATTTTAATACCGGTTCCAATGGGGACTTGAATGGCATGAGGGAACGCCTGTTAAGAGAAGGAGTGCCGGAGAAATACCTGCATTATTTCCTGCGCAAGTCCCCGTGGGGGAACATTGCTGTGGACATGAGCAGCCCGGGTTTAAGGACAGGCATTGCGACCGGTGTGGCCGCGATCCACGCCTTTTACCGGCAGAATGATGTTCTGCAGCCGGTGGTGGGAGTTTCCAATGGCGATGAGCTGCCTTATTCGGGTGAATTTTTTGACAAAATCATGAAGCGTTTATTTGCAGAATACAATGCGCAAAAATATTGGGATGTGACGACCGACATGCTTTCCCAAGAAAAACATGCAGCCATTGCGGATTTGTCTAACGAATTGGGTGTAGATCTGGACCCGAACATGCCCTTGTTCGGAATGATCCAGCGTTCCAGCGAGGAAAAAGGCTGGAGGCAGGTATTTACGTTGGACAATGTCCTGGAGGTTATCAAGCGCGGCAATCTGCTGGCCTTTGCCAATGTACAGCCCTATGAAGAGAGCCGTGATATTATCAGCTATTTGGAACATATTCGGGATGAAGTCAGACGTCTTAAGACCCTGCATCCGGAGATTTACAAGGGCGAATTCGTCGTCAAAGGTTATGACCCCAATTTGCAGCGTTTGGCCCTGGCCGCGTTGACGGCACAGATTCATTCGCCCTGGCGTGTTACCGGAGCCAATGAAAAGACCGAAACCAATGAACTGCGTAATGGCGGACTCATCATCACCACGGCCTATCAAGAGGGAATGATCCAAGCGGGTATCACATTCCGGCTGCCTCAAAAATCTTTATTAGAAAAGCTTTCGAAGGATGAATATACGTTGGGCACGACACTCGTCATTAACGGGACCAATTCCGGGGACTGGAAATACGCCATGCTGCGCATGCAGGAAATATACTATGCCGACCAGGAAGCTTTCCGCCAGGCCCAGATCATGGCGCTTAAGGTCAGCCGAAGTTTGAGTTATGATGCGACGACCGGAGACTACTTGCAGTTGATCCAGCAGAGTTTTAAAAGGCCGGCGAAAAGGCTGGTGGCACGTGACATCAATGGGGAAGTCTCCATGGAACCCAATCAGACTAAGCTCTTGGTCGATGGCCATGAAGTGCCGCATATCGGGCCGAAATGGCAATTGGATATCGATGATAGAAATGCCAGAAGCGTAAAGCTGCAAATCACCGTCAACTTAAGGGCCACGGATGTTTTTGACGGCGGCAAACAAGGTTATATTTCGGAAGATTTGGTCAAGGCTGTTCTTATCAGCGAATGGGGTGTCGAAATTCCATTGACCTATAAAAACCGTCCTAATGGCATCATGTTGATGGAAGCCACCTTGCCTCCCGGCCTGCCGCTTCCTTTTAAGGGGCGCATTGAAGTCAATTCCGGGTTATGGTTGAGTTCGGTGCCAATTGAGATCGATTTTACTGACGGTAAAACCACCAAATTAGGCGACTGGTTGGTTAATCAATTACGAGGTCACCAAGATCTAGAGGTGCAAACACATCCGGATCTCCCGGACAATATTTATTTTCCTTCATTGGAAGACATGTACCGTGCCTTATTGCGTTTGAAGAACAGCCAGGGTAGGTTTCAGGACATTGCCTTCTCTCAAAGTACGGATGGCAGCGGTAGAATCACCAAAATCAACATCCATCGGATATATGCCGATCATCCCGAACACGCTGAGCAGGCTCCCTTGATAACCGCGCTTACCAACCGTCTCGTGAATGGCCATCCTGATGCGGCCCAAAAAGCCAATGGGCCCGGTGGTATCCTACTTGATTCAGCCTATCTTAAAATGCAGATCCAGGGAGCGTCGTCCGATAAAGCCCAACAGGCCTTGTTGATGAATTTTGATCTTAATAAATTCCAGGGCTTTCGCCTGGTGGTATTAAGCCTTACGCCTACACCTGCAGGAAAGTTGCAGTGCCTTCTTGGTCTTGAATAATCATTATTAATAGGGATTAACTGCGCAGGAATTGGCGGTCCAAAAAGTCTTGAGTGACTTCAATGAGCGTGGGGCGGCCGTGCGGACAGGTGAAGGGGTCTTGGCAGTCTAAGAGTTGTTTGCGTTGAAAGTCGGCCTGGGTGATGTCGAGTTTGTCACCGGCGACGATTGAGGCTTTGCAGGCACGGCGAGCTAAGGCGTCGGCATCCATGCGTAAGGTTTGGCCACCGGCTAAGAGGGTTCTGACAACGCCTTCGATATTTTTAAGTAGGAGCGGTTGGGTTTGCACGGCGATGGTGTCCGCATCAAATTGAGTTGTTTCAAGGCCGGCGTTTGCAAGTTTCTCCTGCAATTCTTCCCATGCAATTTTTTCTTGAGGGGTTAATTTAATCAACAGCGGTGTCAGTAACGGCTGGGTTTCCACCTTGGAGGTCTCCAGCTGGCTTTTGAATTTCTCAAACATGATGCGTTCTTGCGCGGCGTGTTGATCGATGATGAAAAGTGATTGGTCGGCTTCGAAAAGCAGGAATTTTTGTAAGAAGGCACCGATAAATCTCGCCCGGGTGAATTTAGAGCGCAGGGTGTCGTCGTGGCCGAAGAGTTGAAATTCGCGCATTATGTTATCCCCGACAACAACACTGTCATCCCCGAATGTTTTAGTCGGGGATCCAAACACATCTTTTTGAGACTGGAATTGTCCCTGGGCAAAGATCATGTCATTGGCCGGTAATCCTCCAACCGCCTCAACACCGGGTGTTGAGGTGGTCAGTGTCCGGGCTTGGCCTCTATGCATCAGTTGATATTCGGTCATGCGTCGTAGCAAGCTGATGATGCGGGCCTCGTCCTTGATACGTACTTCTCGCTTGGTGGGATGGATGTTCACATCCACATTGGCCGGATTGACCATAAGCTCGACGATAAAGGCTCCATATACGCCTGGCGGCAATACGAGTTTATAAACGTCATTAAGATTGAAATTTAAATTTCGGCTTTCGACCGGGCGATGATTGACAAAAATAAATTGCAAATCCCGGCGGGGGCGTTGGATGTTGATATTGCCGAGTGTCAGACGGATACGCAGCTGTTCTTGTACAAATTCCTGATCGGTTTCCAAAAAATGCTTGAGCTCTAAATTTAAAGCCGCTGCCGCACGGTCGATGCGGGAAGGTGCTGGTTTTAAGTCCAGGATTGTACGCCCGGCATGAGTCAAGACAAAGCGTTTTTCGGAATAGATGAGCGTATAGGGAAGCACGATATTGAGGATCTGATTTAATTCGGAAGTGTTATTTTTCAGGAATTTGCGCCGGGCCGGCGTATTAAAGAAAAGTTCCGCGACCTTGATGTCCGTACCGACTTGGGCGAGGCTGGTGGGTTCAAGGCTTTGACGCACACCGCCACGGATATGGATTTGCCAGGCCTCACCTTGGGCGGTACGGGAACGCAGGGTGACGTCGCTGACGGCACCAATCGAATAAAGCGCCTCACCACGGAAGCCCATCGAGTGAAGTTTTTCTAAGTCTTCGATATTGGTAATTTTGCTGGTGGCATGGCGCTGGAAGATTTTCTCCAGGTCCGGACGGCCAATGCCGGAGCCATTGTCCTTGATATGAATAAGTTCTTTGCCTGCGTCTTTGAGATGGATTTCGATGGCAGTCGCCCCGGCATCAATGGCGTTTTCTAGAAGCTCTTTAACGACAGACGCCGGACGGTCTACCGCTTCACCAGCGGCGATTTTGGCAATGACATCAGGGGCTAAAAGACTGACTGTGGACATGATAAATTTATAATAGTTTTCGCTTAAGTTCGTCGAGTTTTTTCAATGCCTCAATGGGGGTCAGGGTGTTGATATCAATGTCTTCCAGGGCCGCGCGTAATTCGTCGCTGTTGGCCCCTTGTGCCGGCACGAAAAGGTTTAATTGTTTATCTTGGTTTGAATACGGATTGGGCATGCCGATTTCAAGCTCGGAGAGGATTTCCTTGGAGCGTTGAATCACGCTCTCCGGAATGCCTGCCAATTTGGCCACATAAATGCCGTAGGAATCATCCGAGCCTCCGGGGATGATTTTGTGCATAAAGATGATCTTGTCCTTCCATTCCCGCACCGCCACGTTGTAATTTTTAATGCCTTTAAACTGATCGGCCAGGGCCACCAGTTCATGAAAGTGGGTGGCAAACAGCGTGCGCACGTTTTGATGATGCATATGTTCAGCCAAGGCCCAGGCGAGACTTAAGCCATCGGAGGTGGAGGTGCCGCGGCCGATTTCATCCAGGATCACCAAGGCCCGTGGCGTTAAATTATTGAGAATATCAGCCGCCTCGGTCATCTCGACCATAAAGGTACTCTGTCCCTTGGCAATATCGTCATGCGCGCCGATGCGGGTGAAAATTTTATCAACCAAGCCAATCTGTGCAGATGCGGCCGGAATAGGAGCCCCCATTTGCGCCAGGATGACCAGAATGGCCGATTGACGGATATAGGTCGATTTACCGGCCATATTGGGGCCGGTGAGAATGATCAAATGATTATCCGCCGTATCCAACAGCGTATCATTGGCGATAAAATTATCGGTCACGGTTTTTTCAACCACCGGATGACGGCCTTCTTTAATGTCGAGCGCCATCGAGCTGTTGACGTCCGGAAAAATATAACGGTCCCACGTCGACAAGGATCCCAGGGCAAAGAGGCAGTCGACCGTAGCCAATTGTTGGCAAACGTCATGCAGCTGCGGCACCTGGGCTAGGAGCGCATCTTCCAGACTTTTAAGAATACGTTTTTCGATCGTTAAAATCTTGTCTTGAGCGGTCAAGAATTTCTCTTCATAATCTTTGAGTTCTTGTGTGATATAGCGTTCGGCATTGACCAGGGTTTGCTTACGCACATAATGAACCGGCACATTGGTTTGCTTGGCCTTGGTGATTTCCAGATAAAAGCCAAAGACATTGGTGAAGCCGACCTTAAGGGTGGTGATCCCGGTCTTTTTAATCTCTTGGGCTTGATATTCAGCGAGCCACTGACGGCCATTCTCTAAAATATTTTTAAGCTCATCGAGGGACGCATCAATGCCGGCTTGGATCATCTTGCCTTCAGGCTTGGCCAGCGGCACATCGGGGTTAATGGTTTTGGTCAATAACTCGCGCAGTGCCGTGAGGTCTTGGATTTTTAAAAGAGCATTAGAGCTTGAGGCCAAGGTTTCAACAATCAGGGGGACACGTAAAAGCCCTTGGCGCAGATGGAGAATGTCTTTGATCGAACCGCAGCCACAGGAAAGCCGCGAGAGGGCTTTTTGCAGATCCGGCATATTTTTTAAGACTTCACCCAATCGCGCATTTTGGGCTAAGGCCCGCGCGGCCTCTTGACGCTGGCGAATGACCGCGATGTCTTTGAGCGGATGATACAGCCAATAACGCATGGCCCGGCGGCCCATCGGTGTTGAGGTCAGATCGATGGTGCCAAGCAGGGATTCCAATTCCAGGCCATAATGCGCGGCCGGTGAAATAAAGACATGGTCGTCTTGGGTATAGAGACTGATGCGATCGATATGCTTGACGCCCGTTTTATTCATGGTCTTCAAATATTCCAACAGGGCGCCACAAGAAGCGGTGGCCCGCGCCAAAGCATCGATGCCAAAGCCTTTAAGAGAATGAACGCTGAGATGTTCACATAGATTTTTATGCGCCATTTCAGCGTTAAAAGCCCAATCGCCTAAGGGACTTAAGGCAATTGAGCGTCGATTGACCAAAGGATGAGCAAAGAGTTCTTGAATGGTTTCTTGTTGAGTTTCGGGATAGATGCATTCACAAATGGGCAGCTTGGCCAAGAGTTCGACCGTCTGATGAAGCGAAAGCTCATTAGCGCAAATGGTGCCGCCGGAATTATCGATAAAAGCCACTCCAAAATCCACGAGTTTAGAGCCCGCCTTGGCGGCCGCACAGATGGCCATCAAATAGCGTGAATCGACGGATTCATCCAGGTAGGTGCCGGCGCTGATAATACGGATCACATCGCGTTTGACGATGCCTTGAGCCACGGCCGGATCTTCAATCTGTTCGCAGATGGCGACTTTTTTGCCGGCTTTGATGAGTTTGGCAATGTAACCGTCACTGGAATGATACGGCACGCCGCACATGGGGATTTTGCCGGAAGCGTCTTGGCCGCGGGAAGTCAGGACCAAGTCGAGAATCGAGGAGGCTTGGGTCGCGTCTTCGAAGAACATTTCATAGAAATCACCCAGGCGGAAAAAGAGAATAGCGTCCTGGTGACGCGCCTTGATGTCGCGATATTGCTTAAGCATGGGGGTTGCGGCTTGCACGGGTCATTTATAGCATAAATTGTCGTGACAGGCACGGATTTTTAATCTATAACCTAAGCATGAAGTCTGCCTTATTGATTGTTTTCCTTATACTGAGCCCGTTGTGCGGCCTTTGTGAGGGTCCTTCCCAACCGCCGTTGTACGAAACCATCATGAAGATCATCGACCCTCTGGAATATTCGGTTTTGCCGGTGATGATCAAGCCTCAAGCGGAGGTCAAGGTCGATTTCAACAGCCGGCATTGGACGCTGCGCAATATTCATGAGTATGATGCCAAGGGTCATATTCTCTTGGAAGACGGGCGCTATGGCCTTTGCGCGGAGTTGGCAACCTACGTTTTTGAGAAGTTGCAGCCTTTGTTGGATGCCCGTTATGAACTTAAATTTGCCATGGTGACCGAAGCGACCTTTTTTGCCGAAGGGCAGTCCAATCATATCGTCCTTCTACTGGTCGACAAGCCCCAAGGTCAAATCTATCTGATCGATCCTTCCTTCCACAAATATGCCCGGATGAAGGAGTTGAGCGACTACCGGGTGCTCAATATTCAGGACACCTTGTCCTTTGTCAAAGATCAATCGCACGACGCCACCTTTAGTGTCAATCAGGCCATTCCGCTGTATATCAAGGGGGATTTTTTGCTGTCTTTTTCCGTCACGTCGATCGATGACAAATTCGACAAAAGTAATTTTATTTTTGTGATTTCTGCCAGCCGCAACGGCCAGTTTACCAGCCGCGATATCCTGGTCATCGGCCGGCGCAATAATGAATTTCAGGATTTTGAAGACGCGACAATGTTTCATCAGTTGTTGAACCCCGAAGAAACCAGCGTTTTATTTGATCGATTAAAAACTTGGATTAAGGAGGCATCTCAATGAAATGGTGGAGCCGATGGGAATTCTTTGCCTTGGCCTCGGCTTTTTTTGCCGGACTGACGGCGTTCTTGGGAAAAATTGGCGTCATGAACATTAATTCGAATCTCGCCACCTTGATCCGTACGGCGGTGGTTTTGGTCATGACCGTCATTATTTTACTTTGGCAAAAGCAGTGGACATGGCCGCAGGGTATCGCGAGCAAGGGTTGGCTTTTTTTGATTTTTTCAGGAATTGCGACCGGATTATCCTGGCTGTGTTACTGGAAAGCGATGAGCTTAGGGCCGGTGTCCAAGGTTGCGGCCATCGATAAATTGAGTGTGGCCGTTGCCATTCTTCTGGCGGTGATCTTTCTAGGAGAAAGCTTGAAGTGGCAAACCATGCTGGGGGCCGGTTTGATTATTTTAGGGGCCGTGGTTATTCTTTTATAAGTCCCAATTGCCCCGGCGTTAACAGCCAGTTGAGCGTAGCGACAGGCGCGCCTGTGGATGCTGCAATCGTTAAGTTACAAAGCCCGCCTTTTTTAAAATCAATAGCCAGCGCTCGAGGGCTTTGCAAAAGCTCCGCAATCATATCCGTTAAATGAGGTTCATGTCCCACGAGCAAAACTGATCCGGCTTTAGGAAATGTCTCATAGATTTCTTTGAGTAGCTTCTTAGCCGAAGCTGGAGGCAGCAGGTTGGTCGTCACATAGATGTCCTTGAGCTTCATGCCATAGGTTTCAGCCACGATCTCGGCGGTCTGGCGGGCACGCACATAGGGACTGCTGAGAATAGCATCGTAAGTTAATTTTAAGGCCCGCATGCCGCCGCTGGCCCGCTGCAATTTTTTGCGGCCTTCCTCGGTCAAAGGACGCAGGCTGTCATCTGAATATTTAGGATCACCGTGTTGACCGGCTAAGCCGTGCCGTAGAAAATAAAGTTCCATAGCCAAATCCTCCTAAATTGATTATAATGGAAAACTTTGAATAAGGAGAAGTGATTTTGCGCGACCTCGTGTATGTTTTGGCAGCGCTTTTGATGTTGGCAATTGTCTTGGCTGGGGCTCAGATGCGGATCATCGAGCGTAATATCCGGAAAATGTCGTATGACATCCAGCCTTTTACGCGCCATGCCCCTGGAGCGGCTCTAAGATTTTTATTTATCGGCGACAGCACCGCCGTCGGCACCGGTGCCAAAAATAACAGCGAGAGTGTGGCTGGTTATTTTGGACGTGATTTTCCGCAGGCGGCGATTGATAATAATAGTTATAATGGCAGGAAATTAACTCAGCTGGTCCGGGAATTTCCCACGGATGTTAAAGTCCCCTACGATTTGGTGATTGTGCAAATCGGTGGCAATGATATTATGCAGTTGACGCCGATCGAGTCCATCGGCCGGGACATCACGACGGTGATTACGCAGGCCAAGACCATCGGCCGTCACGTGGTGATTTTACACTCAGGCAATGTGGGGCTGGCGCCGATTTTTATTTGGCCCTTTGATGCGCTGATGACAGCTCGGGCCCGCGCGGTGCGCCGGCTTTATATGAACAAAGCGCGGGAAAACGGGGTTTTGTACGTGGATTTATTTACCGAGCGCAATAATGATTTGTTTTTGAAGGATATTGCGGAATATTATTGTGCCGACCATTTGCATCCCAGCGCCCAAGGATACCGATGGTGGTACGAACGTATAAGAGCGACCATGACAGAAGGTCATGTCGTTTTATGATCAAGGAGTTGTCTATGAATTTTATCGTCATGATTTTTTTGAGTTTTTTCGCGGCCGGTTGTGCGTCCACACCGGTTTATAATCCCATGACCAACACCTATCCCAGTGAAATCGCCCTCAATCAACGCGGTTTTCAATCGCTGAAGGAAGGCATGAGCCTGGAGGATGTTCATCAAGCCATGGGCCAGGAATTGGCCATCGGTTACGGCTACCAGTCGCCGAATTATAAGCCGATCACCATACCCAATCCTTATAAAAGCGAAACTGTCAAAAACACGCCATATGTGATCGAATATTATATCGAAGCCATCCGCCAGCCCGACGGGGTCGTCAGCGACAATGAATTGATGCCTTTGGTTTTCAAGGACGGTAAATTGATCGGCCGCGGCTGGCCTTTGGTGCATTCTTTAAATAAGCCCGCCGCATGAAACCGTTTTATGTTTCCCTGAAACCTTTTTTAAATCATGCTGACCTTAAACGTCCCAGCGACTGGCCGAAAATTTTCGGCAACGCCAGGCCGCTGGAGTTGGAAATCGGTTTCGGCAACGGAGAATACCTCGAACGCTTAAGCCGCGAACATCCGGACGTTAACTTTGTCGGTTTTGAACAGTATTGCGAACGCATTCAACGGACCTTGCGCAAGCTTAGTCGGACGGGATTGGATAATGTTCGGGTTTTGAGATTGGATGTAAGGGCAGGGCTGGAACGTTTTTTTGCCCCGCGGACCGTGCGATTTATGCATTGCCTTTATCCGCCGCCCTGGCCTAAGAAGTCGGACATTAAACACCGGCTTTTTACCCAAGAATTTTTAAGTCTCGTCAACAGCCGTTTGGTGGATAAAGGCACCCTCAAAATCGTCACGGACCATCAGCCGTATGTGGAATGGATCCAGGAGAATGTGGCGGACACCGGATTTGCGGTTACATTTGAGAAGATAGCGGCCAATTATGGCACGAAATTCGAGAAAAAATGGGTGGACGGTGGCCAGCGTGAATTTTATGAATTGCTGTTGGTCAAGGACCGGCATATGCCTGTCGGTGTAAAGGAGGATATCGCTTTGCAGAGTTATGCCCTTGAACATTTCAGTCCGCAGAATTTCAGTTTCAACGATTATTCCAAGGATGGTGTCGCCGTTGCATTTAAGGAGATTTTATACGATCCTCAAAAGAAAACCGCCATTATCCATGTGATTGCCTGTGATGGGCCCATGACCCAGAATGTGCGCATTGTGGTGGCGTACAGTAAGGACAAATGGCGCGTCAATTTGGCCGAAGGTGGTATGCTCATGCCGACCATGGCCGTGGCCCAAGCCCTGGAATGTGTTTATGAGGCCGCTAAAAAGTCGTGACAAGTCGTGACAGGCACGGCTTTTTAAAGTATATTGCAGACTATGTTTAAATGGGTACGTTTATCGTTGGTGGTGGCATTGGCTGTCGCGTGCTTTTCTCCGCCGCAGGCCATGGCTTATCGCCATTTTTATTTCCGGCACGAAGGCCCTTACCGGATCTCCGCCCGTTCGGCCCTGCTTTGGAATCCGGACACCAATCAGCGTTTGTTTGACCTGAATTCTAATGAACAGGTTTTTCCCGCCTCAACCACCAAGGTCCTGACCGCCATTTTGGTTCTGGAAAAATTGCCACTCGATCAATATGTCACCGTCAGCGTCCATGCCACCCAGGTGCCACAAACCAAGCTCAATCTACGCCCGGGTGAGGCTTATAAGGTGCGTGATTTGCTCTACGGCTTGATTTTAAAATCCGCCAATGACGCGGCCGTGGTTTTAGCCGAAGCCGTGGGGGGATCTGAAGCGAATTTCGTTGCTATGATGAATGAAAAGGCCCGCCAGATGGGGGCCCTACATAGTCATTTTGCCAATCCGCACGGTCTTCCATCGGTGGGCACTCAATTTACGACTGCCGCGGACATGGCGCTGATTTTTAACCAGGCCCTTAAGAATGATTTTTTTCGTCAGGCCATTACATTGAAGTATTTGGTCATTTGTTCGAAAGACGGCCGCCAGTGTTTCTTAAAATCTCATAATAAGGTTTTGTTTTCGACGTGGCATCAGCGGGTGTTCGGCAAAACCGGCTATACCATTGAAGCCCAATCTTGCTTTGTGGGCTACATTCCACACGGCAATGACAAGCTCATTATCGCCGTGTATGGGGCGCATCGGCGCTGGACGGATATGAAATACATCATTGAACGTTACGGGCATATCTATCTTTAAAATTTGATTGTCCGCAGTGGCGATTTCAGGTAGGATAAACCATACATTTAATAAAGCTGGAGGATGATTATGGATAATAAGAATAACGTGGTCATTGTGCTTTTGATTGTTTTAATCGGTGGCATCACCGGGGTGGGTCTTTTGATAGGCATCAACAATGCCGTAGGGGTTGCTTTAAACCCGATCAATGCCAAACTTGTAGAGATTTCCGGGCGCCTTAAGGGCATTGAAGATAAGCTGACTACCCAGGGCGGCGCTGTCCCGTTGAATATTCAAAATGAACTCCAACAGATCCAAAATAAAATCAACACTCTCGGTACCAATAATAATGCCCCAGCTCAACCGCAGCCGCCGGCGGAAGATATGGATAAGGTTTATAATCTCCCCATCGGCATTTCTTCTGTTTTAGGCAGCAGCAGCGCGCCGGTGACGATCACGGAATTTACGGATTTGCAATGCCCGTTCTGTTCCCGTTTCTATTCCGCCATTAAAGATGTTTTGGCGGCGTATCCAGGCAAAGTGAAAGTGGTAATCAAGAATTTCCCCTTACCGTTTCATCCGAATGCCCGTCCGGCAGCCAAGCTTGCCATGGCCGCCAATGAGCAAGGCAAGTTTCAGGGCATGATGGAGGCGCTTTTGCAGAATGGTGGAGATGTCTCCGATGATAAAATCAAGGAGTATGCCAAGAGTCTGGGCCTCAATTATGATAAATTGATGGCGGATTATAAGAATCAGGATGCCCGCTGGGAGAAACAGATTCAGGACGATATGCAGCTGGCAGGCGCAGTCGATGTGCGCGGCACACCCACCTTCTATTTAAACGGCAAGAAGACTAATGCCCGGGATTTAGGGACCTTTAAATCCCAAATTGACCCGCTTTTATCAGGTAAATAGGCTCTAAAACAGGGACGTCTACCCATGGTCGCCCGCGCGGGCGGCATATAAAAATTGGTAGACGTCCCTATTTTTTTATAGTATATTACAGCACTTATTTAGAGCTATTTTATAGGAGGATGTATGGGTGGTCGTGTAGGAGGAATTACAAGTAAATATTATTGTGAAACAGCTGGTGTTAAAGTATCCGGCGGCCAAAAGGTTAAGTCCGGCACCATTCTGACCCGTCAGGGCGATCGCTGGAAAGCCGGCTTGAATGTCATCGGCCGCAGTTCCTTAACCGCCGGCGTCGACGGTGAAGTGTATTTTACCCGCCGTAAAAACGGTTCCAACAAAGTCATCACACTCGTTAATATCAGACCTGTGAACGGATAAGGGACCTTCAAGGTTCCTTATCCTTGAGTCACAGGCCCTGCCGAAGGACTTTATTTATGTGTGGTATTGTCGGCTATGTCGGCAGCAAAGACGCACTTCCTATTCTGCTTGAGAGCCTTAAAAAGCTCGAGTACCGCGGTTATGATTCCAGCGGTGTGGGGTTTTTAGACCACGAATCCAATCTCATTGTCCGCAAAGCCAAAGGCAAAATCCGTAATTTGGAAGACCTCCTTAAGGTCGAGTCCCTGCCCTACGCGCACACCGGCATCTGTCACACCCGCTGGGCCACTCACGGGCTTCCCTCAGACATCAACGCCCATCCGCATACCGACAGCAAACACACCATTGCGGTGGTGCATAACGGCATCATTGAAAATTACCAGGAATTAAAAGCAGCATTGAGGAAAAAGGGGTGTAAATTTGCCTCTGAAACCGATTCGGAAGTTATTCCGCAATTGATCGCCTCGTTTTATAAGGGCGATTTGATCGCCGCCGTGCGTCAGGCCATTGCCAAAATCAAAGGGACCTTTGCCTTAGGCATCATCAGTCGCAATCACCCGGACACCTTGATTGCGGCCCGGGTTGGTTCGCCATTGATCATCGGCATAGGCCAGGGAGAGAATTTCATTGCCTCGGATGTGCCGGCCATTATCGATTTCACCCGTCGGGTGATTTATTTGAAGGACGGCCAGATGGCGGTGTTGAGCAACAAGGGTGTGCAGATTTCGAGTTTTGATGGCAAGAAGGTGCCCACCAAGATTGACACCGTCTCTTTTAATGTGGTCGCCGCCCGCAAAGAGGGATATCCGCATTTTATGCTCAAAGAAATTCATGAGCAGCCGGATGTTCTCGCACAGATGCTCAAGCTGCGTTTGAAGAATAAGAAACTGGTGCTCGAAGGGTTTGATTTATCTGATGCCCTGCTCAAAGGGATGCGCAAGGTGGTGGTGATCGCCTGCGGCACCGCGTACCACGCGGGCTTGATAGGCAAATACATTATAGAAACCCTGGCGAGAATACCTGTTGAGGTTGAGACCTCAAGTGAATTCCGTTATCGTGATCCTATTGTCGACCGGCATACGCTGGTCGTGGCTATCAGCCAGTCCGGCGAGACGGCCGATACCCTGGCCGCGGTGCGGGAAGCCCGCGCCAAAGGGGCGCGGGTGATTGCTATTTGCAATGTGGTGGGTTCGTCGCTCGCCCGTGAGGCGGACGGCGTTTTATACACCTATGCCGGTCAGGAAATAGGGGTGGCATCGACCAAGGCCTATACCGCGCAACTGATGATGATTAATCTTTTGGCCTTGAAACTGGGGCAAAGCCGTAAGACCCTGCCGCCGGCCAAGGCGCAAGAATTTATCCGTCAATTGTTACGGATACCTGCATTGTACCGTGATATTCTGAAAGATCTCAACCACATCCAAAAGATTGCTGAAGCAAATTCGCATTTTGGTTGCTTTTTGTTTTTGGGCCGCCATGTGAATTATCCCTCCGCCTTGGAAGGGGCACTTAAACTCAAAGAAATTTCCTATATCCCGGCCGAAGGCTATGCAGCGGGTGAAATGAAACACGGGCCTATTGCCTTGATCGACGAGTACCGGGCGGTCGTGTGCATCGCACCGCAATCGCATGTGTATGAAAAGATGTTTTCTAATATCCAAGAAATCCGTGCCCGCAAAGGCAATGTGATTGCCATTGCCAGCCGGGGCGATAAACAGATCAAACTTCATGCGGACCACACCATTGAAATACCGGCGATCATGGATTTATTGAGCCCGCTGTTGGTGGCCTTGCCGTTGCAGATGCTGGCGTATTTCATTGCGGTCAAACGCGGATGCGACGTGGATCAGCCGCGCAATTTGGCCAAATCGGTCACGGTCGAATAGTGCTCTACATTGTCTCCACACCTATCGGCAATCTGAAAGACATCACCCTACGCGCCATTGAAACCCTGAAATCCGTCGACATGATCGCGGCGGAAGACACCCGTCACACCAAGATCCTGCTTGATGCCTACGATATCCAAAAACCGCTCAGTTCTTTTTTTGAACATAACGAGATTAAGAAAATTGACCATTTCATCGGTCTTTTAAAAATGGGTCGCAAGATCGCCCTCGTCACCGATGCCGGCACGCCGGGCATCAGCGATCCGGGTTTTACCATGGTGCGTGCGGCCCAGGAGAATGGTATTCCCATTACGGTCATACCGGGTGTGAGCGCCTGTATTACGGCCTTAACGGCATCCGGCTTGCCCACCCATCGCTTCTTGTTTGAAGGGTTTCTGACGCCTAAAAGCGGCTCAAGGCAAAACCGGCTGAAAGCCTTAAAAGACCAGGAGGCAACCTTGATTTTTTATGAATCCTCCCATCGCCTGCTTAAGACCTTAAAAGACATGCAAGAGGTTTGGGATGATCCTGTGATCGTCGTCGCCCGCGAATTGACCAAAAAATTTGAAGAAGTCCGCAAGGATAAAACCAGCGGTTTATTGGCACATTTTACTCAACACACCCCTAAAGGCGAATTTGTTCTATTGGCCAACCTGGCCACTGGCGGGGAGTGACCAGGTCATCCTTGACAGGGACCCTGATTGGATGGTATAGTTGAAAAAATTTAAACCTTTAATCCGGCCCTGCGAGGCTGGAAAGGGACCTATGCAATTGCTGACACACATGAGTTTGGTACGAACCCGTCTGCTGAAAAAAGCCGGCGGGTTTTTCTTTTTTATAGAGAGGATAAGTCATGGCTTGGAAGCATAAACATCTTTTGGGTCTGGAAGATTTAAGCCGGGAAGATATAGAACTTGTTCTAGAGATGGCCAAATCTTTTAAAGAAGTCTCCAGCCGTGATATTAAAAAAGTCCCGGCCCTGCGCGGCAAAACGGTCGTCACCCTGTTTTTTGAAGCGTCCACCCGCACACGTATTTCTTTTGAACTGGCAGCCAAACGGCTTTCGGCCGACACCTTGAATATTGCCGTGAATGTCTCCTCCACCAGCAAAGGCGAAACCCTCTTAGATACGGCCCGAAATATTGAGGCCATGAGTGTGGACGCCATGGTCGTGCGCCATTCGCTTTCTGGGGCACCATTTCTTCTGGCCGAAGGGCTAAAATGTTCGGTGGTCAATGCCGGCGACGGCTGCCGGGAACATCCCACCCAAGCCTTGCTTGACATGTTCACGCTGCAGGAAAAATTCGGCCGCATCGAAGGGCTTAAGGTGGCCATCGTCGGAGATATCCTGCACTCTAGGGTGGCGCGTTCCAACATTTGGGGACTGACCAAGCTGGGGGCCAAGGTGACGGTCTGCGGTCCCGCGACCTTGATGCCGCGGGGCATTGAACAAATGGGCGTTGATGTTTGCTATGATCTCAAGCAAGTCTTGAAACAATCGGATGCGGTGATCGCACTACGTCTGCAAAAGGAACGCCAGCAGGATAAATTCCTGCCCTCGATGCGCGAGTACTCGAGGCTGTTTGGCATCAACCAGAGCAAGCTCAATGAGGCGAGCCCGCACTTGATTGTCATGCATCCAGGCCCCACCAATCGCGGCTTGGAACTATCGGCGGAGGTCGCCGACGGCAAACAATCGGTGATCTTAGACCAGGTGACCAATGGGGTCGCCGTGCGCATGGCGGTTTTATATTTAGTGTTAGGCACAAAAACGGAGTAGATATGGGACTATTGATTAAAAATGCAGTGATTGTGAATGCGGATAAAATGGAGAAAAAGCCGCAGGATATTTTATGTGAAGACGGTAAAATCACCCAGATTGCCGTCGGGATTGATGCCGGCACGCATGAGGTTATTGATGCCGCGGGCAAGAAGGTCTTGCCGGGCTTGATTGATATTCATACGCATCTGCGCCAACCCGGGCGCGAAGATAAAGAAACCATTGAGACCGGCTCACGGGCTGCGGTCAAAGGCGGTTTCACCTCGATCATGTGCATGCCCAATACCAATCCGGTGATTGATAATCCCATGGTCGTCGAATTTATCATCCGCGAGGCCAAGCGGGTGGGGCTTTGCAATGTTTATCCGATAGGTGCCATCACCAAGGGACAGAAGGATGAAGAATTGACCGACATGGGTGAGTTGAAAGCGGCCGGTTGCCTGGCGTTCTCCGACGATGGCAAATCCGTGCTCAATAGCCGCCTGTTTAGATTGTCGATGGAATATGCCAAGATGCTGGATGTGTTGATCATTGAACACTGCCAGGACCCTTTGCTCACCTCCGGAGGCGTGATGAATGAAGGGGCAGTATCGACGAGGATTGGATTAAAAGGCGATCCCGCGATTGCGGAAACCGTCACCGTGGCGCGTGACATTGAAATTGCCCTTTATCTGGGGGCCAAGGTGCATTTGGCGCATATGTCGCTCAAACGTTCCTGCGAGTTGATCCGCATGGCCAAGGCCCAAGGCATTAAGGTGACGGCCGAGGCCTGCCCGCATCATTTTGCTTTAACGGATGAGGCTTGCAGCAGTTTTGATACCTCAACCAAGGTTAATCCGCCGCTGCGCACCCAGGAAGATGTGGAGGCGGTCAAAGCTGCCATTGCCGACGGGACCATCGATTGCATTGTCACCGATCATGCCCCGCACACTAAGGAAGACAAAGAGGTGGGCTTTGATGGTGCTCCCTTTGGCCTCATTGGCCTTGAGACCTCTTTAGCCTTAACGCTGACGGAACTGGTGCATAAAGGGATCATTGACTTAAGCCAAATGGTTGATAAAATGTCCCGCGCACCTGCCCGCATTGTCGGTTTGGAACATAAAGGGATGATCCGGCAGGGTTTTGACGCGGATATTGTGATTATTGATCCTGATCGCACATGGACGGTGACTCAGGAAGGATTTGTATCTAAATCGAAGAATTCACCTTTTATCGGTTGGACATTAAAAGGTCTGGTCGAGACGACCATCTGCGGCGGGAAGGTTGTTTATAAAGTTTAACGTTAAGTTTGCGCCCGTGGCCTAATGGATAAGGCAGTAGCCTCCGAAGCTACTCATGCAGGTTCGACTCCCGCCGGGCGCGTTTAAATTAAGGATGCCATGAGAAAACAAAGGATTACCATTTCAGTCATCGGGGGCAGCAGCATCAGTTCCAGGGTCGAGGCGTTGGCGGAATCGGTCGGAAAAATGATCGCGGAATTAGGATGCGTCTTGGTCTGCGGCGGTTTGGGTGGCGCTATGGAGGCTGCAGCCATGGGGGCGAAGAAGGCCGGAGGACTTACCGTCGGTATTCTGCCGGGTAAGGACAAAAGAGACGCCAACTCGTATATTGATATTGCCTTGCCTACATCCATCGGCTATGCGCGTAATACCATTGTCGCCTGCTCCGCGGACATCATTGTGGCGTTGCCTGGAAGCTTCGGCACCAATTCCGAGATCTGTTACGGTTTAGTGTATGGTCGGCCCGTCGTTGATTTAGGCAACTGGAACATCGAAGGCATGATCGATGCCAAGAATGTCACCGAGGCCGAAGAGAAGATCAAGAAAATCATCAAGAAGCTACAGAATGCCTGAACTGCCGGAAGTTGAAACCATTGTTCGAGATCTAACGAAACACCTGCCCGGCCTTGCCTTTTCCCAAGTGATTGTCCATGATCCTTTTGTGTTGAGGCAGAAGTCCGCGGAATTTATCCGACGGCTCAATGGCAAAAGTATTGTTAAAATCCACCGCCGCGGCAAGGCCATCATTATTTATTTAAGCTCAGGCGAATTTCTCATTGTTCAGCTGATGATGACCGGTCAACTGGTCTACAATGGCATCAAGGAGAAGCATGCGCGCATCAGCTTTGTATTGTCCGATGGCAGCAAGCTTCTTTATAATGATCAGCGCAAATTTGGGCAACTGCGGGTCATCAAGGATTTGAAGGAGGTTCCGTACTTTCACATCTTGGGACCTGAACCTTTTTCGGAGGATTTTACACCGGAATTTATGGGTAAGATTTTTCGAGGGGCCAAGCGGCCGATCAAGAATGCGCTTTTGGATCACCGGTTTGTGGCGGGGATCGGCAACATTTATGCCTGCGAGATTCTTTTTTTTAGCAAGGTCAGTCCCAAACGTCAGGTTGGCCGGCTGACAAAGGCGGAAATTACGCTCATTCGCGATGTTACCCGCGACATCCTAAATCAAGCCATTGCCCATCGCGGCTCGTCCATGCGCAATTACCGGGATGCAGCTGGCGAAAAGGGCAAGTTTACCCAGCGCTTGACGGTGTATGGAAGGGAAGGCCTGTCTTGCCCGACATGCGATCAGTCGATCATTAGGATTGTCCAAGCCGGGCGCAGCACATTTTATTGTGGGCATTGCCAAAAATGATGATATTATTATCTACCATGTCACCCCCGCGAAAGCGGGGGTCCAGAAATACTGGTGAAAGTGGATTCCCGCCAGCAACTGCGAGTGTCGGTCAATATGACCTTTCGCGGGAATGACAAGATTATTAGAATGGAAAAAATCCAAAATAAATACAAAGTAGTCGCCAACGAAAAACTTTCCCCGCAATATTGGCGCCTGGTGTTTGATGCGCCGGATTTAGCTGCCGAAGTCAAACCCGGCCAATTTGTTCATATCCGCACCGACGAACAAGGTCTTCAGCCGTTCTTCCGCCGGCCTTTTAGCGTTTATCGCGCCCTTAAATATGTGGAAATTTTTTATGATGTGGTCGGACCCGGCACGAAACTCTTGTCTCTCAAGAAAAAGGGCGATATTGTCGATGTCTTGGGTCCTTTGGGTGTGCCGTTTGTCATGCCGCCTGCGGATACCAAGCAAGTGGTTATGATTGCCGGAGGCATTGGTATCGCCCCTATGCTTATCCTTTCGGATATCTTAAAGAAAAAGAAATATGATTTTCTGCTGCTCTACGGTGGGCGTGACCGTGGGCATGTCTATCCCATGCAGGAATTCAAGGACAATGGCATCAAGGTGCATATCGCCACCGACGATGGTTCCGTGGGCGTTAAAGGCCGCGTCAGCGTTTTGTTCGATAAGATTGAGAAAAGCCCGGGGCGGACTTTTATCTATACTTGCGGGCCGAATCCCATGATGAAGGCGGTACAGGCTTTTGCAGGGGAACATCGTTTGCCCGGCCAAGCGGCATGTGAAGAAATCATGGCCTGCGGTCTGGGGGCCTGTTTAGGCTGCTCGATTGAAACCAAAAGCGGTTTTAAGACGGTTTGTTACGATGGACCGGCATTTAACCTGGATGAAGTGAAGTTCCACTGAGATGAATTTATCCGTCAAAATAGCGGACGTTGTATTTCCTAATCCGGTCACCGTGGCTTCCGGCACCTTCGGCCACGCCGAGCGGTATTATAATTTGGAAGAGGTCAAACGTTTGGGGGCCATTGTCCCTAAAACGGTGACTTTTCATGCGCAGGTGGGTAATCCGCCGGTGCGGATCTATGAGACGCCTTCAGGCATGATCAATGCCATCGGGATCGAGAATCCCGGCATCGACGGATTTATCGACAAGAAACTGCCGGCCCTGCGTAACATCGGTGTGCCTTTGATCATCAGTATCCTCGGGCATAATGAAGAACAGTTTGTCGGCATCATCGAGAAACTTAACACGCAAAAAGGCATCGCGGCCGTTGAGCTGAATCTCTCCTGTCCTAATCTCAAACATAAAGTCCTGGTGGCTCAAAACCCAGAGGCGACCAAGGCCTTGGTTTCTAAAATTAAATCTCTCTCTCAATTTCCGATTATTGCCAAATTGTCACCAAACGTGACCGATATCGCTGAGATTGCTCAAGCCGCAGAGGCGGGTGGAGCGGATGCGGTGAGTCTGGTGAACACCTTTACTGCCATGGCCATTGATGTGAAAACCCGACGAAGCCGCATCGGTAATTTTACCGGCGGACTATCCGGTCCCGCCATCCGTCCGATTGCCGTCTACATGGTGCGACGGGTCGCCCAACAGGTGAAGATTCCCGTTATCGGCATGGGAGGGATTATGACCGCCCAGGATGCTTTAGAATTTTTGGTTGCAGGGGCGACCATGGTCGCGGTCGGCACCGGAAATTTTGTTAATCCACGAGCGCCGGTGGACGTGCTTGAGGGGATTGAAGCTTTTATGAAGGAACAGAATATCCAAGACATCCGTGAGATTATAGGAAGTTTAAAAACATGATTGCCCCAGCCAAACTTATTTTAGCCCTGGATGTGGAAACTTTTGAAGAGGCCCGTCAAATCGTCGATGATTTGGGTGATGCGGTGGAGATTTTTAAAATCGGCAGCCAGATGTTTACGGCCCTGGGACCCTTTGTCACCCGCTATTTGCAATCCAAAGGTAAGAAAGTTTTTCTCGATTTAAAATTCCATGATATTCCAAATACCGTTGCTTCCGCCGTTAAGAGTGCGGTGTCCTTAAGCGTTTCTCCGGCCAAAGATCCTCATTTTGCACCATTATATATGTTGACCGTGCATACGGTAGGGGGCAAAGAAATGTTGGAAGCCGCGGCCCGCGCGGCCCGCGAACACGCCAAGGTCTTAGGGGTCGAGAGGCCGCTGATCGTCGGGGTGACCGTGTTGACCAGTGCGGCCAAAGAAGCTAATTTAGAAAGCCTGGTTTTGGAACGTGCCAAACTTGCCAAGCAGTCCGGATTGGATGGGGTCGTGGCCTCTGTTGAGGAAGCAGCCATGATTCGACGGGAATTGGGACCGGATTTCATCATTGTCACGCCGGGTATACGGCCTGCAGATACATCAGTGGATGATCAAAAGCGCGTAGCAACACCTCAAAAGGCCATTGAACAGGGCAGTAACTTTTTGGTGGTGGGTCGTCCTATTCTTCAAGCCACGTCTCCCAGGGACGCGGCCTTAAAAATCCTCGATGACATCAAGCGATAACGGAGGAAAACCATGAACCTCTTTATCAAGAAACCCATCAGTCAATTGCTCGCATCCGCCGAGGGCGGGGAGCATCAGTTGAAGCGTTCACTGGGCTCCATGAATCTAGTTTCTTTGGGAATAGGGGCCATCATCGGTGCCGGTTTGTTTTCATTGACCGGCATTGCGGCGGCAGAGAACGCGGGGCCTGCGGTGGTGCTGTCGTTTGTGATTGCGGCTATCGGCTGCACCTTTGCGGGGATGTGCTACAGCGAACTGGCTTCCATGATCCCCGTGGCCGGCAGCGCCTACACCTACGCGTATGCGACCATGGGTGAGTTCATGGCCTGGATCATCGGCTGGGATTTGGTGCTGGAATATGCGGTGGCCGCCTCCGTTGTCGCCGTCAGCTGGTCAAGGTATGTGGGTTCATTCTTACATGATTTCGGCATCACCATCCCTGCGCAATACACGGCTTGCCCTTTTGATGTGATCACATTACCCGACGGCAGCCAAGGGCATGGGATTGTGAATGTGCCGGCGATGCTCATCATTGTGGCCATTTCGATTCTATTGATGCTGGGCATCAAGGAGTCAGCCCGCGTCAATGATGTGATCGTATTGATTAAACTGGCGGTGGTGGTGACCTTTATTGCTATTGGGGCCAATTATATCAAGCATGACAATTACACGCCTTTTATCCCGCCGAATACCGGCACATTCGGGGAATTTGGATTAAGCGGTATCATGCGGGCGGCAGGGATTATTTTCTTTGCGTATATCGGATTTGATACGGTTTCAACGGCGGCCCAGGAAGCCCATCATCCGCAAAGGGATATTCCCCGGGGAATTATTGGGTCGCTGGTGATTTGCACTGTTCTTTATATTCTTTTTGCCTTTGTACTGACCGGCATGCTGAATTATAAATTGATGAAAGGCGACGCGGCTCCCGTCGCTACCGCCATTGATTTAACACCGTATCCTTGGCTGCATGTGTTGGTTAAGCTGGGGATTATCGGCGGGTTTACGTCGGTCATTCTGGTGATGCTCTTGGGGCAGTCACGCATTTTTTACGCCATGTCACGCGACGGGCTTTTGCCCAAGATGTTCTCAAGCATTCATCCCAAATGGCGCACTCCGTGGCTGTCTAATTTGCTGTTCATGGTCTTTACAGGCTTCTTCGCCGGGTTCTTTCCTATTTCGAAATTAGGGAACATGACATCCATCGGCACGCTTTTGGCCTTTATTATTGTCTGTGCAGGTGTTATGATCCTACGCTATACTGAACCGAATATACCTCGGGCTTATAAATGCCCGTATTTCCCTCAATTTCCGATTTTAGGGATTTTGGTCTGCCTGGCGATGATGACCTCCCTTGATGCGGAGACCTGGTGGCGATTGGTTATTTGGATGGCGGCCGGACTTATTATATACTTTACCTATAGCCGCTTTAATAGTACGCTGGGTAAGAGCAAGGCGTATAAAAGAAAGTACGCAAGCGGATAGATGTGTTGATTTGGGCAAGTAGCTCAACTGGTTAGAGCAATTGACTTACATTCAATAGGCTGAGGGTTCAAGTCCTTCCTTGCCCACCAGTTTTTTCTTTACAAAGTATTCCTCGGGCGTTACACTATCCATTCTAGTCGGGGTCGTGGTGTAGCTGGTTAACACATCAGCTTGTCACGCTGAAGACCGCGAGTTCAAATCTCGTCGACCCCGCCATTAAATGTCAATCCTGTCATTGATATGGCGTCGTTAGGCTCTATATGATATAGTAAGAGCTACAATAGAACAAAGGAGCCATTCAATGATCGAAGATAACACACTCGTCAAACATAAAGTTTTAGGTTACGAAGGCCTGATCGATGGGCATACCCGCATGAAACTGATCTTTACCGGTTCCAGAGACTGCGAATTCCAATATCGCATCAAGGTATTTGGACAGGATAAGCGTTTTATCGCGTCGGAAGAAGATTTGGAAATTGGCAATAAAGACAAAGAAAAAGAGATGCAAAGCCAGTTTAAGAAAGCTAGGCTTAAAGCCAGACCAAAGTCCGTTAAGACTGCAAGTGCAAAAACCTCAATTAGGGCTTAATGATCATTTAAGCCCTTTTTCCTTCACTACAAATTCATCCTAAGTTCATCGCATCTTCATCTGTGCGTTGGTATAACTATTTCCAGAAAACGTGGTTAAACCATCAGAAAGCAGAGGGAATATGTTTAAAAAAACCGTGCAACTATGTCTGGGAATTGTTTTAGCGGTCGAACTTACAGGTTGTGTGTATTATGCGAGCGATCACCGCTACCATCCGTATTGGCATCATCATGACGATGGTATTGTTGTGCATGTGCATGATTGATGGAATCTTGGTTTAAAACTCTATGCCCGCGCCCCCGGTAATACCGATGGCCGGGCTATTTTCCGTAAAACCGATTCCTAAATCCGCAAAGAGGTGGATATTATGCTGCCATTGATAATTACCTCCTAGAAAAATCATTTGCTCATCGGAAGTCCCACCGATAATAGCGAGGCTTTGCTCGTAATACAGATGAGCCCACAGATTTGCCGTGGGCTTGTAGGCACAGCCGGCATCAAAAGCAAATTGGTTTCGGAAGTTAATATAGGAAGGGTTACCCAAAAAGGTGTAATAAAAATTGGTAAAGACCTTCCATTCCTCCGTCAGATTGGTGTTGAGTTCAATGCCCAGCATCTCATCAAATTCGCCCGTTCCCAAACCATTCTTATCATCTGCCGTCGGAAATTCTTCTTGGGCCACGAGGGCCGTATTCAAAGGTTGATCCTCCACCTGTTCCGAAAAATAATAACTGCCTTTAAGCAAAAGATCACCCAGACCGCTGGCGCTCTGAGAGCCACTATTATAACCGGTGCGAATCGGATGTCCGTTAAGGAAGCTGACCGCAGCACTGCCGGATTTATAAACGAAGGGAATGGTCCAGTCCAGGCGGGCGTGATCAAAATTCCGGCTGATGGTCACGGGCATATAAATGGTATGGGTCGCGGTCCCAGTACCATAGTCGCCTTCATCATAAGTGAGCGAAGAAGCGGCCTCCCAGAGATAGGCAGGATTATTGTAAGTCGTCGTTTGGGCGTGAGCCAAAGCTGAAAAAAATGTTGTGAGGAATAGGCTGAATACGAGGCACTTCTTCATGGGAGAAATGGTAGCAATTAGAAGATTAAGAGAAGATGAAAATCAGATGAGTTTTATTTGCGCTTGAGGAGCAGAACGCCGTGATTATTGGCCCAACCCGGAGGCTGGTCCCAATTGCCGCCTTGACGGATGAAGGGCGTAAAATAACCATAGACATATCGGGCAAGCAGCGGGCAGTAGGTCTTACCAAAAACCCCTAAACCCGTTTCATCAGAAATAATGCGGCTGGACAGAAGCACAAAAGTGATGTGATGGCTTTCTAATTCGTTGATGACGGAGATTTCTTGGGGCTGCGGTATTTTGATATGGTCAAAGAAAATCAGCTGACGCGTGGGGCTTGCTGTGCCGGTCAGATAGTAGTAGAGGCAATCGTAAGGCATGGCGAAAAACCTGTCGTCTTTTTTGAGATTGGCATCTAAAAAGGCGGTGACGCGATTGACCGTATCGGTCCACTGAGGTTCATTGCCGACATAAATATGCCCGCGTTCCATGCTCAAATAGCGAAAAGGTTGTTTTTGATTTTGAATGACACCGATGTGGGCAACAATACCGATTATAGCCAAAACGCCCAGTAAAGACATCACGACGTAACGTAGGAATTTGGGCAAACAGCTGAAGGCCACAGCGATCATGACAAAATGAAACAGATTTTGAAAAGGCACGGACCAGTATTGTCGATACCAAACCCCACTGACCAAGAATTCATGGAAACATAAAACAAAAAACAAACTGATGACGCCCAGGCCCAACAAGATATTTTGACGTTCACCGCGTTCGAGTTTATTCGCCAATAACACATAGACAGCCAACAGAGTGGCCCCGTGCAGAATGACACCGATGGCGATGCCGAGGGGAGAATGAATAAATGTCATCCAATGCTGGGTCAAATAATAGGGTATCACCTGTAAGGGTGAAGCATGATAGGGCTGATCGTCGCCGAAATAAGGCATGCACTGACGGATGGCATACAGTGGAAGGTCTTTGAGAAGCCACCCGTAGACAGCTGTCAGGCCCAAAAGAACCGACCCAACGCCCAGGCCGAAATGCAGGCGCCGTCCATTGGCCCCAGAGATGTTTTTATTCTTGATCCAATCAATGCACAGAACACTCAAGACAATGCCGACCAGGGCGGCCAAACCGAAATTGATTTTGATGAGTCCCAGAATGAAATCAACAAACAAGGCCAAGCTTAAATAACGGGCTGAAGGGTTACGCAGGTAGGAGAGCAGGCACCAACAAATCATCAGCTCTGCCAAAATACCGCCGATGTGATTATAGGTAAAGAAGAATTCCTGGCGGCTTTGCGTAAACCAGATGGCGCCTAAGAAAGCCAAGCCCGGCGTCATCAGACAAGTCGCGGCCAGATAAAAGAACACCGCGCAAAGCACCACAATCAGGGCACGTCCTAAGAGTACGCTGGTGATATGCACGCCGAAGATCTTAAAGAATAAACCGTAATAATAAGGCATGAAGGGGCCGTACACCCACCAGAAATCTTTGTAGGGTAATTGTCCATGCGTGACCGCATCAAATGCATAGAGATCACGCCCGTGGTCGCCTTGAGACAGGAGATCTTGGAAATTAAGTTCAGGCCAGACATAGATGCCGGCGACTAAGATGGTCAGTAAAAGAAATACCGTCTTGAGTTTCATAAGTTGAGGCCTATATTCCTTTACGCTTCAAGATGAGCGTGCCATGATTCCAAGCCCAGCCCGGTTCGTCCCGCCAATCACCGAAGCGTGTCAGAGGGACAAAATTATCCTGAAGATATTTTCCAATAAGAGGGCAGTAGGTGCTGCCTAAGAAGCCCAATCCCAATTCCTGCTTGGCGAAGGCCCGATTAGACATCAGCACATAATTGACATGATTTTTTTCCAATTCGGCGATCACAGACTTTTCTTGCTCTAAAGGAATTTTGATATGTTCAAAGAAAATGAGCTGGCGTGTTGGTGTTTTCTTGTCGGTCAAATAATAGTAAAGGCAGTCGTAGGGCAGGGCAAAGAAAAGTTCATTAGGCTTAAGCGTGTTGTTGAGAAATTGGGTGGTTTGTTCGACGGTGGTGACCCATTCGGGCGCGTTGGTCAAATAAACCCCGCCCCGCGGCAAATCTAAATATTGCTTGGGGTTTTTGGCGCCGTTGATAAAACGGGCGGTATTAAACCAGCAGAAAATGACCGTGGCGCCGATCAGCACAAAAATCAATTTACGCGCCGCCTGGTGAATGCTGCGGCAAGCGGTATCAATCAAAAAGAAAATAAGCAGGATGGTGACTGGCTGCGACCAAAACCCGCGGTACCAGACGCCGCTTTTAAGGTATTCATGGAAATTAAAAATATCAAAGACGCACAACATGCCCAGAGACAATAAGAAAATGTCACGGCCCGGCAGTTTATTCTTGATGAGAAGATATATCAGTCTCCCCGCGCTGGCATTAATGATAAGGGCAAAGGCAAAATTCATCCAGTTGGAGCCGATAGTTCCGAGGGTGATTTTCAGGAAACTGGCAATGGCCACCCAGGGATTGGTATCGTAGGGTTGATCGCCTTCTTTATAAGGAAGGCACTGCCGGATTTCCATGGCGGTTAAGCCATGCAGCAAGGACCAATAGATGAGAAAAACCACCAATGGCAGCCCCAAAAGAGCTGTCGCATAAAATGAGGCGCGGCCTGCCGGGAACAATTGCCTATTTTTCCAGAAATCGCAAATGGCAACCGTCATTAGCGTCATCACCAAGGCCGCCAGCCCGAAATTAATTTTGATCAGACACAAAGCAAATACAAATCCCAACGCCCGCCAGGCATGGGTCACAGAAGAGTTCTTAATAAACGCCAAAAGGCTCCACGCTACGCCCACAACCATGACAATGCCGGCGATGTGATTGTAGGTAAAGAAAAAATCCTGCTGAAAGAGCATAAACCAGCAAGCGCCCAAAAAGGCCGCCACAGGGGAGCCGAATTCCAGGATGGCCAATCCGATCAAGACACCACCCAGAATCCTCAAAAGCAACTTACCCAGAATCATGCTGGTGATCTTGACGCCAAAGAGCTTAAAAAATAAGCCGTAATAATAAGGTGTCAGCGGTCCATAGACCCACCAGAAATCTTTATAAGGAAGCTCACCGCGATAAACCGCCTGCGCGGCATAAAGATCCCGCCCATGATCACCCTGGGCCAAATAATCCTGATAGTTAATATAAGGAAGGCTAAGGAGAATACCAGCCGCAACAATGGCCCAGAATAAAATAGCTTTCATGTGCTTTTCCAAGGGCATAAAGGCATTGTAAAAGAGGAAAATAGAGACGTCTATCTATTTTGTATCAGAAAGCGCTTACCTTGCATAATGTCATTTCATAGGGTATACTTGAAACAGAAGTAAAGGCTCTTTAGAGAAATCATTAACGAAAAGGCAAACCCAGAGTAATCTGGGGACGCAAAGCCGTGGGTCCTTCTTAAGAAGGATAGCCAGGCCGCCGAACAATGAAAAAAATACTGTCTTTATTCCTCAGCACCTGTTTTATCTTCAGCACCATCCCTTTCGCCGGGTCTCAAACCGATATTTTCGCATTTGATCCTCATTTGCTCAACTGGCTGAAATTCAATACCAGCCCCATCACTCATCTTCCTTACAGCTTTTACATTCCGGATAAGTACAAACCCGCGGTGTACCGTCACATGGAATCCGAAGGGGCTGTTCAAGGCACCATTGAACGCATGATCACCCATGAAGGCATGGATATTTATGACGGCGCGGTTTTTCAGATTGTTTTGAGCCTGGCTGGCGGCCCTGAGAATTTAAGGCAAGCGTCGGTGGCTGACAATTATTATTGGCAAGGTTCACTGGGTGACACCTGGAATATCCGGGCCGGTTACCCGATTAATACCTATATTTATGATCCTCAGCATCCGGAACGGGTGAGCTCCGACAACGGCCAATTAGGCCAGCGCGGATTTATCTTCCGCATCATCGATGCCGACGGGAATTTCCTGGTCAAAGATCCTTTGGATGGCAAGGAGAATATGGCCGGATTTCCGGAATACACCCGCCTGCATTGGGTGGATTGGAAGCCGGTAGCGGGTGAAAATGCGTGGGTGGTGATGGGCGCCATGCAGCTTTATCATAAGAAATATTATAATCCTGAGCATCAGGTTTATGCTCAACATCCCGATAGCACGGAATTAAAGCTTTCGCGCGAATTGGCCCGGGCCGCGATGATTCTTCAAAGTGATATTGGGGGCATTCGCATGGCGCCGCTGGGGACCAATCGCAACTTGATTGCCGATGAGCGCAAGGATTTCACCACCACCAACTGGTGGTACAATCATATTTCAACGGAGAACAATATTTCTTGGTATGCCGCTTTCCGCATGCTCTATCGTGTGACCGGAGAGCCGCAATACAAACAAGCCATGGACAATATTCAACGTTACCTGCGTTTTGTCTGGAATGACAAAGCCGGCTATTTTTATCAAGGGGCTTATTTTGCTAACGGACAATGGCAGGTGGCCAGTGGGAATTTCGCGCTTGATGTGCAGAGCTGGAGCATTGCCTGTCTGGGGCCCAAGACCTTGGATGCCTGGTTCGGGGAAGGTACGGCCTGGCGCATTTGGCAAGCTGGCCGTGCGCATTCCGGGGTTTTTGATAAGAAGGGTAATGTGATCGGTGTGGGATTTACCGATGAGCACGACCGGATTTCCGTCGAATGGAGCGGGGGAGCCATGATTGCTTTAGGCGAACTGGCTGATTATTATAAAGGCAATGATCCCTCCCGATTTGTCCAGGCCTTGGCCGACAAATTCGCCATGCGCATGTCCATGGACAGCCTTTTATACAATATCTCGCAAAACCTTGCTGCGTATAGCTATTCATCCCGGCGTGGGGTCATCCCATTCGGCTGGAATTCACATGACCCCCAAGTCATGAGTGTCGCCTCCACGGGGTGGATGATATTTGTTGATGCTGGCTTTAATCCCTTCCGATTGGTATAATATCACCCATGTTCCGATTTTGGGCCTTTGTTTCCCCAGCCGCATTATGGCTTTTTTTAATGCGGGATTTTTTATTTGGCCGCATTCCCGTCAATATGGATACCAATACCATTTACGGGGTGACCAAATTCTATTTCAATAATCTCCTCAATGGCGTTATCCCGTTGTGGGAACCGTTTATCAGCCTCGGCCGTCCTTTTTACGCGATTTCCATCTGTAATCTTTTTAACCCCGTCACGCAACTCATTGGGCTGCTGAAAGTTTTGGGTGTAGATTATGCCCACGCCTTTGTCATTTATATGGTGGTTTATTTCTTTATTGGGTGCTGGGGATTTTATCTATTGGCTAAGGAAATGCTGAAGGATCGCCAGATGGCTTATTTAGCTTATGTGGCCTTTATGTTTTCCAGTATTGGCGCTTCCATGTTCACCCAATTGACCTTTTTAGAAATTCTAGTTCCTGCCATCTGGTTTTTTGTTTTTGCCTTGCGTTTTGCCCGGGCGCAAACACCGGGACATTTTCTAGGGACCATCTTTGCCTTGATGATTTTGATTAGCTCCTATCTGCCGTTTTACTTCATGACATTTTTATTCTGTTTAATACCCATCGGTGTAGCGCTCTATTTTAAAGAAGCCATGGATTTGGCCCAGGCCAAGGTGCGGTTTTTTCTAAAATATTGGCGCCTGTTTTTATGGGGGGCCATCGGGATTCTTTTAGCCGCGGGACCGTTACTCGCCTATAAAGTCCTGGATGCCAGCGGAGACGTGGTGGCCCCTGGCCGGCACTGCCAATATTCATCGGCCCAGGAATGTTACGACCGCACCATGGGACGGCAGGGCGGTATGTCGTATGATGAAATCACCCGCAGTGGTAGCTTAGGCGAGCGTGTGGATATGCAGTATTTGTTCGGTAATTTGGATAAAATCAGCTATGGCAGTGACTCGTTGTTCTTTGTGCCGTTTTGGATTTATGTTTTACTGGGAATCTCTCTTTTTTTAAGACCGACCCGACTGACGGTGCTGTTGAGCGGCACGGCTCTACTTGTCGGACTGATTGCTTTGGGCAATGCGTCTTGCCTGTTCAGATTCCTGTATAACCACGTTTTTTTCTTTAACTATTTCCGCAATCTTTTCTTTCTGGGTATTTTTCTCATTCCGTTGGTGATTTTATTAGCCCTGCACCAATTACAAATGCTTTTAACAAAAATGTCATCCCCGAATGCTTTAAAAACATTTGGTACGGACAAAAAGCTAGTGATTGTTCTGCATGTGGCCGCATTCTTTTTTCTAAAACACTTCGAAGGCGTCCCCATCATTTCCTATGTGACCTTAGGAT
>Ga0206958_1038_pt1 | contig 40139 bp, 38 predicted proteins | sample Alteio_BWOrgHeat_33_FD_152968 | JGI IMG/M metagenome (GOLD analysis project Ga0206958, IMG submission 152968) | Enriched cells from forest soil in Barre Woods Harvard Forest LTER site, Petersham, Massachusetts, United States -... | ecosystem: Environmental > Terrestrial > Soil > Temperate forest >... | reverse complement strand
CGTGCTCTATGATGATATTTTGCGCTATGATCCTAAGCATCCGCACGCGGCCAATCGTGACCGTTGTATTTTAAGCAAAGGGCATGGTTGCTTGGCACTTTATACGATTTTGGCGGAGAAAGGTTTTTTCCCATCTGCAGAATTATCCAAATTTTGTGCACCCGACGGTATGCTCGGTGGCCATCCGGAACACAAAATCCCCGGAGTCGAGGCTTCCACCGGAAGTCTGGGTCATGGTTTGCCCATTGGTGTCGGGATGGCGTTAAATGCCCGTTTTGAGAAATCTGACCATCGCGTGTTTGTGATCATGGGTGACGGTGAATCCAACGAAGGTTCTGTTTGGGAAGCGGCCCTGTGTGCCGGTAAACATAAGCTGGACCAGTTGACGGTGATCGTTGATTACAATAAGCAACAGTCCTATGCCACGACCATGGAAGTCCAGGACATGGAGCCATTTGCTGATAAATGGCGTGCCTTTGGTTTTCACGCTCAAGAGATCAATGGCCATGATGTGGCGGCCTTGAAGAGCGCTTTGAAGAGTCTGCCTTTTGAGAAGGGCAAGCCCAATGCGATCATTTGTCACACGGTCAAGGGTGCTGGGGTCAGTTTTGTCGAGAACAATTTGAAATGGCACCATAAAAATAAGGTGACGGACGAGGAAATCGGCAATCTTTTAAAGGAACTGGTGTAATGCGTAAAACATGTCTAGACCTGGTGTATGAATTAGCCAAGACGGACCCGCGGATCTTTTTTATAGGTTCCGATTTAGGCTATGAAACACTAAAAAATTTTAAAAATGAGATGCCCGACCGCTTTTTTATGGAAGGCGTCAGCGAAGCCAACCTTGTTGGTATTTCCGCCGGAATGGCCTTGGAAGGCAAGATTGTTTATGCCAACACCATTGCCACCTTCTTGAGCCGCCGCTGTTTTGAACAGATCGTTCTTGATATGGCGTTACACCACGTGAATGTGCGCTTAATCGCCAACGGCGGCGGCGTCGTCTACGCGCCGTTGGGGCCGACTCATTTGGCCATCGATGATATCGCCATTTTGCGTGCGGTGCCCAACATGACGATTGTTGCCCCTTGTGATGCCGAAGAAATGAAGCGGCTGATGCCTCAGACCGTGGATTATCCGGGACCGATGTACATCCGTTTGGGAAAAGGCGGGGACCCCATCGTCTCAAGCGATCGCGTGCCATTCAAGATTGGCCGTGCCATGCCGATACGCGAGGGTAAGGACGCGCTGGTGGTCACAACCGGTATTACGTTAGGTCTCGCTTTAAAGGCGGCCGACCTCTTGGCTCAAGAGGGAATCGAAATCACCATCCTACATATGCCGACGATCAAACCTTTGGATACGGCGACATTGTTAAAATATGTGCGTCAGACGTCAGTCGTTGTGACCGTTGAGGAGCACACCATTATCGGTGGATTAGGAAGTGCGGTTGCCGAAACCATTTTGGAAGCCAATTTAGATACAGTGAAAAATTTCAAACGGATTGGCATTCCTGATGTATTTCCCGCCGGTTACGGCAGCCAGGAAACCATGATGAGTAAATATGGAATTAACGTTCAAAATTTGTGTACGACGATTAAACAATTAAATGTCACCAATTTTAGTCAGAAAGGAAATTAACGTGGGAGAACTTGTTAATATCATCACACCTTTGCATAAAAAATCCGCGCGCAATTACATTGAGCGCATGGTCAACGAGAAAGTCAAATGCGCAGAGATTGCCCGTAAATATGATTTCAATTATTGGGACGGCGACCGCAATCACGGTTTCGGAGGCTATAAGTACGACGGGCGATGGGCTGTCGTGGCAAAGGCTTTGATTGATCGTTATAAACTTGGACCTAAGGCCAAATTTTTGGATGTGGGCTGCGGTAAGGGCTTTTTGATGTATGAGATCAAGAAACTTCTGCCGGAATCGACTGTTGTTGGCATTGATATTTCTGATTACGCCATTGAGAACGCCAAAGAAGAGGTTAAGCCCTTCATCAAAAAATTGGCGGCCCAGGACAAATATCCCTTCAAGGATAAAGAATTCGACCTGGTTTATTCCAACACCACCTTGCATAATCTGTTGAATTTTGACTTGAAAAAAGCCGTACAGGAAATCGAGCGTGTCGGCAAAAATAAGTTTATCTGCGTCGAAGCCTACCGCAGTGTGGAAGAACTTTTCAACTTGCAATGCTGGGCATTAACCGCTGAGGTCTTTTTAAGGCCGGAAGAATGGGTGTGGATGTACACTGAATACGGTTATACCGGCGATTATGAATTTATTTATTTTGAATAGAGAGGTTTTATGAAAGCGGCAATTCTGACGGAATTAAATAAGCCCTTAACGGTAGCGGACATTGCCCTGCCGCAGCAGCTGTCCTTTGGGCAGGTGCTGGTTAAAATATTTTATAGCGGCATCTGCGGCGCCCAGCTCAATGAAATTGAGGGGGCCAAGGGGCCGGATAAATTTTTGCCTCATCTTTTAGGGCATGAGGCCTCCGGAGTCGTTGAAGACATCGGGCCGGGCGTCAGGACCGTCGTCCGTGGCGATCATGTGGTCTTGCACTGGCGTCAGGGCCGCGGGGTGCAGTCAGAAACTCCTATCTATGATTGGCAGGGCCGTAAAGTCAATGCCGGTTGGGTGACAACCTTTAATGAAAAAGCCATTGTCTCCGAGAACCGTGTGACCGTGATCCCCAAAGATTTCGACCTGCGCTTGGCACCTTTGTTCGGATGCGCGGTCACAACTGCCATGGGGGTCATCAATAATGACGCCCAGGTAAAAATCGGACAGTCGGTGGTTGTATTCGGTGTCGGTGGTGTGGGATTGAACATCGTGCAGGCCGCGGGATTGGTTGCGGCCAATCCGATTGTGGCCATAGACCTGGTGGATGAGAAATTGGCCATGGCCAAGCGTTTCGGTGCGACCCATACCATCAATGCCAAGAATAACCAACAGATCGCAGAGCAGATCAAGGCAATCGTCGGCGCTCAAGGGGCCGATGTGGTCATTGACACCACCGGTTCCGGTCGGGTAATCGAATCAGCGTATGAACTGACGCATGCCGACGGTCGCACGATCCTCGTAGGCGTGCCCCGCAAAGGCGATAACATTTCGATTTATTCGTTGCCGTTGCATTTTAAGAAGATTTTAAAAGGGTCCCATGGCGGCAGCAGTGACCCGTCGGTGGATATCCCGCGCTACATCGCCTTATGCAAGGCCGGCAAGATGACGCTGCAGGGGCTTGTGACTGATGAATTTCCGCTGGAGAAGATCAACCAGGCCTTGGATAAGGTCAGAAGCGGCCAAAGCGGACGTGTGATTATCAAAATGTAACCAGGAGACAGCATGGCTAAACCAGATCCTTATATTAAAAATGTCGATGAGCATGCCGTTCTTTGGCAGGAGACCATCGAAAAATACGATCCTATCACCTTGCCTTCGGAATATGCGCATTACATCGAAGACAATGCGCTGCAATTATTGGTGCGGTTGGCCAGGTATAAGTTTGTCGCCAAGCAATTGAAGAAAACCGACCGCGTTTTTGAAATAGGGTCAGGTGCCGGTCTGGGGGCGCAGTTTTTGGCCCAGCACTGCGCGTCGGTCAAAGGTATTGAATTCAAGGATGATGAGATCGCCCGGGCCAATTCCATTAAACGCCGCAAGAATGTGGAATTCATGAAAGGTGATTTTTTCTTGATGGATCCAAAGGAAAAGTATGACGTCATCGTTAACCTGGATGTTATTGAACACATGCCCGAAGACGTCGGTGAAAAATTGATTGCCAAAACCACCCAGCATATTTCCAAAAACGGCATGATGATCATCGGCACTCCGAGTATCTATTCTTTTCCCTACCAAGGGGCCCGCAGCCAGGCGGCCCATATCAAATGTTATGATCAGCAAGAACTTTTGAAAATTGTCGATCGGCATTATGGCCGGACCATGGTTTTTTCCATGAATGATGAGATCGTGCACACCGGTTTCGCCAAGCTGGCCTGGTATTATTTTATTGTGGCTTTTTATCCCAAAGGAGACCAGACATGACCCAGACCCTCACGAGCAATCAACAGCTGGCGGAAAACTGTCAGGCATTGGTGTCAAAATATGGTCTTAATAACCGCATTGCATTGATCCAATTGCCACAATTTATGATGGGCTCATTCAATGTTTCCGTGGCCCGTCAAAAAGGGTATTATGTTTTTCCTCCGGCCGGTTTGATGTATCTTTCCGAGTCCATTAAACATCGCGGGCTTGATGTCCGTATCATTGACGTGAATTTACTTCTATTAAAAAAGGCCCAGGACCAGGAAGTCACTGCGGCCTTTTTTCTCGATATTCTTAAAGAAGAATTAGATGCATTCAACCCTTCGGTCGTCGGAGCTTCATGCATGTACGATACCGGCATCCAAAGCCTTATGCTGACCCTGGAGTTTCTCCAGAAAGAAAATAAGCGCATTGTGATCACCGGCGGCATGATCCCTTCTTTTGAATACCAAAGATTCCTCAAGCAGGAGCTGTGCCATTTTGTCATCCGCGGCGAAGGCGAAAATAAGCTCAACATGCTTCTGGATTTTCTTCATACCAATGAATCCAAGAATCCTCATTTGAAAGACATTTTCTTTAAACACAATGACAAGGTGCTGGAATCACAGGGGGAGCACGATCATAAAAGCTTCGTCGACACCGACATGATCGGTAGCTATAAGTTGATCAATTTGAGGGACTATCAGCAAGCCGGTTCCTTGAATCCCTTTTCCAGAATGGCCGGATTAAAAGACAAACTTTTTATGACCATCCAGCGCAATCGCGGCTGCCGGGCCCATTGTTCGTTTTGCGCGGTCCGTGAATTCATGGGACCCACCGTGCGGACAAGACCGCTGAACTTGGTCCTGAAGGAGATGGAATACCTGATCACCAAGGAAGGTGTCAGCCATTTTGAATGGCTGGATGACGATCTATTGTACGACAAGGATGAACTTAAAGGGATGCTGCGCGAGATCATTGCCAGGGGCTGGAAGATCACCTGGTCGGCGTATAACGGTCTCATTGTGGCTTTTATCGACGAGGAGTTATTGGACCTGCTCGAGCGTTCAGGTTGTATTGGATTCAAGCTCGGTATCGAGTCCGGTAACGCGGAGATGCTTAAGAAGATCCGCAAGCCCGGTACCCTGGACATTTACCGCAAGGTCGCCAAGTGGTATCCCAAATACCCGAAGATTTTTGTCGGGGGCAATTTCATGCTCGGTTTCCCGAATGAAAAATTCAGGCAGATGCTCGACACCTTGAGACTATATATCGACTTAAGGTTGGATTGGGCTTCATTTTTGATTGTCCAGAAAATCAGGGGTGCCAGCGCTTTTGAAGAGTTTAAAGATTATTTCACCTCCCAGATTGAAAGCAAGGGTGCGATCACCAAGAATTTTATCCCCACCCGCGGCACCACCGATGGAAAAATCAATGATGAGGAACATATCCGTAAAGGGCCGGATGTTTTTAACATCCCTCCGGAGGCGGAATGTTCCGAAGACCAGATCAAGGAAATATGGTTCGCGTTTAATTTGGTCGGGAATTTCATTTTCCACAAAAACTTGATGCCGGGAGGGACGCCCAAGAAATTCATTTCCTGGATTGAGGTCGCCCAAATCGGTTATCCCATCAACCCATACATGCAAATATTCCTCGCCCTGGCTTATACCTTGGAAGGCAATACCGCCAAGGGGCAGGAAATTTATTTACTGGCCAAGGAAGTCGTTGCAAAGGATGTCTATTGGCAGGAACGTTTCCATTCTTTTCATTTGGACAGTTTGCTCGAGGATTTTCCAACCACGAAAGAGGGCGTATACAAAGCCCTGGCTATTGTTCAAAAACCTTTTGAACAATATTCCCCCATCAAAGAAAAGGTCATGGAAGAAGCAGAGTGGAAATCACGATGGGAAAAATAGATAAAGGCCAGCATAAGAAAACAAAATTTTAATTAATCTACGGAGGGATGACATGCTCGACATCACAAGATCATTGGATAATGCTTTAACAAAACAAGGATGGATTTTTGCAGATCGCTGGTCAAGAATTGGCCACCCCTATGAATGGGTTGATGGAGATAAAACTCCGGCTATGTATAAGGAGCCGGGATCTTTGGCCGTCGTACAGTATTTATCCATGTTTTATGAGGAGTATCCGGCTCTGGATGAAATTAAAACTTCTGATTATGACGAAATGGGCGAGTATTTGGAGAATGAATTTCGCCGTATCCTTATGAATTTCGCTCCTTTTATGGATAGCCAAAACAGCGCCGTATTTCAGCACTATGTCAAATGCATGGCGCAACGGAGATTGCAGGATTATTCTTTTTGCAAGAAATTCTGCAAGGACCTTCCCTCTGCGGTCAAACATCTGGACTATGGTCCGGGATTGGGGAGCCATGCCGTTTACAGCCTCAAGGGCTTTAATTCAACGTATTACGGTACCGATGCGAGCCCCATCAGTTATTCTGTCCAGAGACAGGTTTTCAGAACCCTGCTGAAGGGATCTCCAGGGTATTTAGATACCATTGACTGTGAGAACTTTTGCCTTCCAGAAAATGCCATCCGCCAGGAATTGAATCATCAGGATAAATATCGCGTAAAACATTTTCCTTCCTGGCATTTGCCGCTGTTGAGTGACGGTACCTGTGATTTAATCACAGCCACCTGGATGTTAAATGAGATAACCCCTGCGGGTATTTTATGGTTGCTTTCCCATGCAACGAGGGTTTTAAAAAAAGGTGGTTATTTTTATATCCGCGACAGTCGCAATCTTAAACCCTCCAGGCATCAAATTAATTATGATAATTGGCTCATTGAACTGGGTTTTGAGTGTGTTAAAGAGCTGAAGGTCGTCAATCGTGTCGATATGCACGGAGTTCCCAGAGTTTACAGGAATGTTAAAGGAGAGAAAGTGTCTTTTGACGAGCTGGCTGATCGCTGCCTTGGGAAATTCCTGCTCCCGGCGCTGGGTGCGGGATACGCCCAGGATTTGACCCCTGTGGGAGGCGTATTAAGTAATAAAAAGTAAAGGTGCATCATAAACAAAGGAGATTTAATGAACAAAATCTTATTTTTATTATTATCTTTGTTTTTATTTCCGCCGATTTTGAATGCTCAAACCGTCACGTATTCCGGAACAAATATTGGTATCGGTTCAATAAATCCAGGGCAAGTATTGGATGTTCAGGGAACTGTTCAGGCGACTGGTTTTACTGTTAAAGGATACGGTGGATTTACGGGTTCTTGGGTTACTAGATCAGCAACAACGGTTTACCAGGCATCTACAGATGGATTTTTTGTAGGGTACACCGCGAGTACAAGTTCTGGCAATTGTGACATACATCTCTATACGGATTCGAGCAATCCTCCAACAACATTTATTACTGGTAATGGAGAAATCGGGAATGTCAATGGTGCTGCATTAGGAGCAGGGACAGTTGTAAGGAAAAATGATTATTATGAAGCCACTCTGGGGGCTTCATGTACCGGTACGAATTTATATTTCATTCCATTTGGATCATAAAAAGAGGAGAACTTATGAATTATTTTTTGATAATTATCCTAATGATTATATCATCATCCGCCTTAGCAGGAACAATGACAGCTAAAACAGGGTATGGCTATATAACGGATAGCAATGGGCATATTATTGCTAAGGAAGAACTCTATCCTGGAACATATCCATTGACGGACGGCTACAAATATACGGAGGTTGCAGATAAATCTTCTCTTATGGCCACTACAGTTTATACGCCACCAGAAACACCACAACAACAGCAAGTGGATTTAAACGCTAAAGCTTTGCAAGAAGTGATTGCCAACCAGATAGCAAATGATCCACAATTGGCCACGCAGCAGGCGGCGATTACAAAATCATTAAATACTTCACAGGTCCAGACAAAATAGCGACGGATTTGTATTCAAATAGTATGGAATATAAGAAAATAAATGATGAGGTGCTGTACCCGAAGGAAGGGTTTGTGAGCTTGAAGAATGCCGATATGGCATTTTTAAAAGCGCAGGCATCCAAGAATCCCCGTAAGCGCATACGTCTTTGTGCCCATCAGAATACGGATGATAAAATTCATGAGATGTTCATCGTACATGGTAAGGATGCTTATGTGCGGCCGCATCGTCATCTGAATAAAACGGAGTCGTTTTACCTGATGGAAGGTGAGGCGGATGCCTTGTTTTTTAATGAGGCCGGGCAGGTTGTGCGGAGAATCGAAATGGGGGCTTTGGGATCAGGGAAACAGTTTTATTATCGTTTGAGTGAGCCTGTTTATCACTCCTTGATTATCAAGAGTCCGGCCATTACTTTCTTTGAAGTGACCAGCGGTCCATTCGATTTGAAAGATACGGAATTTCCTGCTTGGGCGCCGGATGGCAAGGATGAAGCACGGGCCAAGCAATACATGAGCAGGTTGGGCACCGCATGCGCATGATTATTGTAGGAGCTTCCGGATTGATAGGAAGAAATCTGTTCGCCGCGGCTCAGACCTCTCACAAAGAGGTCATCGGCACATGTCATAGTCGTGCGACACAGGGCCTTTTTGACTTTGATATGCGCCGTCAGCAACTAGGATCTGTTATTTCCAAGATTGGACCGGAAGATACGGTCTATCTTTTATCGGCCTACACCAATGTGTCGTGGGTCTATACTCATCCGGAGAAAGCAGCGGAACTTAATTTACATGCCACCAAGCAGCTGATTGATGAGCTTGCTGGGGTCGACGCGAGGATTGTTTTTATGTCCTCGGTGGAAGTCTTCGATGGAGAAGAAGGAAATTATAATGAAAATTCCAAGCCGCACCCTCTTAGCTTATATGGTCGGATGAAGTTTGAAATAGAAGAGTACCTGAAAAAAATGAAATGTAAAAGTTGCATTGTACGCACGGGCTGGAATGTCGGATGGGACAAGGAGAGCCCCTGCGTTATAACACAAACTTACAAGGCATTGATTAGCCCAGGTGCTAAGATGGCCCGAGACAACATTTTTTCTATTATTGATGTCAAAGATACAGCTGAAGGGCTATTGAGGATTTTCGAGCGGCCTGAAGTGAGCGTTTGCCACGTGGTCAGCACGCCGCCCATTACCAGGACTGAACTTGCGTCCATGGTGATGGATTTTAGTAAATATAAAGAGAAGATGTCTTATGAACCTGTTTTGTTCTCGGACATTTCTTATTCTGAGAAACGCAGCCGTGATACCCATTTGGATAATACGTTTGCCGTTTCCGCATTAGGGATGAATTTTAGAACTCCTCAAGATATTGTACGCCAGAAGGTTGAATGGCTTGATCGCTCTTTGGATTGCTTTCATGAAGAAAGTTAAGGATTTTTTTATATTTTGCGCGGCGCATATCTTTGTCGCCGTGTTATTTCTGGTAGGGAAGATTTTTCCAATTAGAATTGGACGCCTTTATTATGAAAGGGCGCATCTTATCGTCAATACGGAATATTGGCTTAGAACAAACCAAATCCATCCAAGAGGGCTAAATATATTTGTATCCGGAAGGAAACCATTTAACCGGCAAATCCTCGAGATGATCAAAAGGAAGGTCCGGGTAGTGGAAAGTGATTGGGCTGTTCGTATGCTTACAGCTTTTCAAAGAAGGATTCCTAAGAGCGACGTGTGGATACCGCTTAATGAATCAGGTCATTTCCGCTGGAAAGAATGGAATAGCGCGCCACCGCAACTTGCTCTTAATGAGCAAGAATTGCGAAGAGGAAAATTATTATTGAAAGAAATGGGGACTAGTGAGAATGAACCCATTGTCTGGGATTATCACCGTTATCGCAACACTAAGATCGAAAATTATTTAAAGGCAGTAGAGGGTTTGACTGCAAAAGGATATTGGGCATTAAGGATGGGGGCCATTGTTGAGCGTCCTCTGACAGCGGTCATCCCGCGGGTCATCGATTATGCCAGTACTTGTCGATCAGACTTCATGGATGTTTTCCTGCTTTCGTATTGTAAGTTTTACGTGGGAGATACCGGTGGACCTATTTCTTTTCCCAATGCTTTTAATATTCCGGTTGTCATGACCAACTCTATTCCATTGGCTTCGGTGGCGCGTAATAAAAACGCGTTAACCATTCCCAAAAAGCACATGGATAAGCAAACGGGGAGAATGTTGACCTTCCGCGAAATTATTTCAAGGGGAATGGATCGATGGTCACTCATGAAATATTTTGATGAAGCGGGAATCGAGTTGGTTGAAAACACACCAGAAGAGATTTCGGATGTTGTGATGGAGATGCATCTGCGGCTGGAAGGCCAATGGCAAGGATCAAAGGAGGATGAGCGCTTGCAAGAAAGATTTCGTTCCATTATTCCTGAAGGGCATCCCTTGAAAGGGTTTCTCTGCAAAATCGGGGCCTCATTCTTAAGAAATAACCAGGAATTGTTGGCATAATATGAAATTTTCAGAGATAAAAGAACCCCGTCTGATGGGTTTGATTGCTTATAGTGGTGGCGGAACAAAGCTTTTCCAGAGTTATCTGGATGGACACCCGGAAGTGTATAACATTCCGATGTATCCATTGCTATATTTTTATCCGCATTGGGAAGCATGGCAAGAGCAATATCAAGAGGTTTGGAATTGGGATACGATCATTAATATTTTTTGTATCAAACATTCATCCGTCATTGATTCCAGGAATATTATAGGCATTAACCGCCTTGACAGTATTGGTGAGAGTAAAGCTGAGCATGTGGCCATTGATGGTGAAAAATTTCGCTCTTTTCTCAAACAATTATTACAGGATGAGCCGATAAGTCGGCGGACATTTCTGTTAGCAGTGAATTATGCTTACGCCTTATGTAAGGGAGAAGATATTGCTTCAAAAAAACTTCTTTTATGGCATCACCATGTGGTCGACTATTTGGATGAATTTCTCAAAGATTTCCCCCAAGCCACGATCATTGCCACGATAAGAGATCCCAGGATAAAATTTTATAAATTGTATGACCAATGGACTAAGGTCGATCAAATAAAATTGAATCCCACAGATGCCATCATTTATCGCTGGAATCTGTTCCACCAGTTGAACAGGTATATGTTTTTGGCTCCCTATAGACTTAAAAATATAACAAACTCAAAAGGCGTCCTTTTCTTAAAACATGAAGGTATGGCGTCTGATTTGCCCCGGATCCTGCGAAGCACAGCTGAATTCTTTGGGATCAAGTTCATGGATCTAATGTTTGATAGCACATTTGATGGAAAAGTCTGGTGGGTACCCGATGTTTATGAGATGCCGGCGTCCAATGAGCCAAAGCCTGCGGGCAGCGGCGCGTCTAAGGTTTCGCAGCAAGTGCTAAACAAAGTGTTATCAACGGATTGGAAAAACCAAAAATCCCCTCGGGAAATATTTATCTTTGAGGGCATGCGATGGGATTTCCTTACAAAATATGGTTATGAGCCTTTTTATTATAAGAAAGATTCGATGATTGAGAGGCTGTTATGGATGATACAGGTTTGGTTTCCCTATCAAATCGAGATTCAGGATACATTTTCTTATTTAAATCCCATGACCCATCTAAATATTTTGGTATCAGCCTGGAAGGAAGCTAAAGGCGACGTTAAGCGTAAATATTATGCTTTTAATGCCACCTATCTTTATAAATATTTCTATAAAGATCTTAAACTTTGGCAACGTCCTTTCTTTATGTCATGGTTGGATCATGCTGCAGGGGGTTTTTTTTCTATGGCTGCGGCTGTTCTCTACGTTGCTTATGTTTATGCCCGGTTTTGGGGCGCGATCATTCTGCTTCCGTTACGGTATCTGCAACGGCTATGGATTGATTACTCTACGTTTTATAAAAGAATATCCACAGGTGAGATTTTGGCGCCGGTGATTTGATGAGGACTATGAATTCAAATAAGAAAATTGAAATTTTATGCACTCTAGGGCCTGCGTCAATGAACAAGCGTGTTATCACACGTTTGAGCGAAGCGGGTGTGGATGTTTTTCGTTTTAACCTTTCGCACATTGATGCCAAGGATGTGCCATCCATGATGGCCAGCGTGCGGGCCTGCAGTGAAGTGCCTATTTGTCTCGATACCGAAGGCGCTCAGGTGCGGACCGGACGTATGAAGGGCAAGGTTCTGGTCAAAGAAGGGGAGACCATCGAAATTTGTTCGAAACCGGTTTTAGGAAGCAGCACGATGTTTTCTTTGACTCCCGAAGAGGTGGTGTCCCATTTGCTTCCCGGTGATTTGATCAGCCTTGATTTTGATACGGCGCTGTTGCGGGTGATTAAGAAGCAAGGCAACAAAGCAACCGTCATGGTGCTCTATGATGGCCATATTTTAAGCAATAAGGGTGCCAGGATTGTCAACCGTCACATCAAGCTTGCGCCCTTTACAAAGAAAGATGTCGCCGTTATCCAAAAGGGTATGAAGGCAGGCATTAAGCATGTGGCTTTGTCCTTTGCCAATAGTCCCGAGGATGTTTTAGCGTTAAGGCGTTTATGTAAGCCGGATGTCTTTATCATTTCCAAAATTGAAAGTCATCAAGGTTTGTTGAATTTGGATAAAATCCTGGATGTTTCCGACGCGATTTTGATTGATCGCGGTGATCTTTCCAAGGAAGAATCGATTGTGGCCATTCCTTTCCTGCAAAAGTATGTGATTGAACGCGCCAACACCAAGAAGAAACCCGTCTATGTGGCGACCAATCTTCTGGAGTCCATGATCAATTACCGCAGTCCCACCCGCGCGGAAGTCAATGATGTCATCAATACACTTTTGGACGGCGCGGATGGCCTGGTCTTGGCGGCGGAGACCGCGGTCGGTAGCCATCCGATCGGTAGCGTCAACACCATCCGGAGCCTGATCCAGCAATTCAAACATTTCAGCAATAAGAAGCATATTCTGAATTCCTATAGAAATACCCCGAGCTATCTCCTGGTGCCCCCGCATGGCGGCATTTTGGTGGATCGTGAGGATATTATTCCAGGTGAGGCCAAACGTAAATTGACGTTCAAGCGTACGATTGACGTCGACGAATACGTGATGATTGATGCCGAGCAGATTGCCTGTGGCGCGTATTCACCATTGGAAGGTTTTATGACGCGCGCGCAATTGATGTCGGTGCTTGAAAAAAATGTCTTACCTACCAATGATGTCTGGACTATGCCGATTATCTGTCAAGTGACGGAGAAGGAATATAAGGCGGTCAAAAAAGGCGACCGGGTGGGCCTGCGTTTCGAAGACAACGGTGAGGTTTACGGGTATTTGGATGTGGAAGATGTATTTGCCATCGATCTCGAGAAGGTCACCCAATTATGGTTTGGTACAACGGATCTTGAGCATCCCGGAGTCGCACAAGTTTGTCGCAAAGGACCATTCTGTTTGGGCGGTAAAATCACCGTTTTCAGACGCCGCCGCTACCCATTAAGTGAATATGTCTTGAGTCCTAAAGAAGTGCGTACTATTTTTGAACACAAAGGCTGGACCAAGGTCGTGGCCTTCCATACACGCAATGTGGCTCATCGCGCCCATGAGCATATCCAACTGGCCGCTTTGCGTGATAGTTTTGCCGACGGATTGTTCATCCATCCCTTGATTGGGCCGAAGAAGACCAATGATTTTACCTCCGAGGCTATCATCAAGAGCTATGAACTGATGATCAAGAAGTTTTATCCTAAAGGCAAAGTTTTCTTCAGTGCCTTTCCGGCTTATCCGCGTTACGCAGGCCCACGCGAGGCCGTTTTTACCGCCATTTGCCGCAAGAATTATGGGGCGACACATTTTATCGTCGGCCGTGACCATTCCGGCGTGGGCGGTTATTACAAACCGACCGCGGCTAAGGAAGCTTTTAGTGATCTTAAAGATTTAGGAATCGAGATCATCCCGTTTGACAGGGTTTTATATTGTTCCAAATGTAAGAGTTATGTCGAAACCTGCAAACACGATATTCAATCCTATAAAGATATCAGCGGCAGTGCTGTACGCGAGATGATTATTCAAAACCGTCAGCCGATGGCGTATTTGATGAGACCCGTGGTCAGCCGGTTTCTATTAGAACTTTCCCGCACTAATGGCGGTATTTTTGTCAAAGGCGAGAGATGAAAATTTTTTGGTTCACCGGCCTTTCCGGGTCGGGCAAAAGTACCATCGCCAAGAACGCCAAGGCAGCCCTGGAGAAAGAGGGCAAAAAGATATTGATGGTCGACGGTGATGAGATCCGGGCCCAGTATCCGCGGCCTTTGGGATTTACCCGGGAGGACATTATTCAGAACAACCGATTCATCGCCGGACATTGTCAAGAGCATATGGCACAGTTCGACTATATTTTTGTTTCTGTGATCACTCCTTTTAGCCAGATGCGCGAAGAGTTAAGAAAGACCTTTAACGGGCAGTACGCAGAGATTTATGTCAAAGCCAGTTTAGACAAAGTTGTTGAGCGGGACGTGAAAGGTTTATATAAAAAAGCCCTGGAAGGCAAGATCAGTAATTTTATCGGTGTCGATCCGGCCACACCTTATGAAGTGCCGGGAAATCCTGATTTGACGATTGATACGGAATATTTGTCGTTAGAAAAATCTGTATTGTATTTCATCGACTTTGTCCGCCAGAAAGAGAGAATTCATGGGAAAAGCTGAAATGGCCGCGATTTTGGGATGGACGGCGACGTTTTTATTTACCGTCTGCTATATCCCGCAGATTATTAAAACCTATCGTACCCAAATGATTGATGGGTTAAGTTTCCGATTGCTGGGAATTTCGTTTATCGCCAATATCGTTGCCCTGTGTTATGCGACGCTCATTGAACAACCGCCGTTGCAAATCAAATACACATTGGCCCTGTTTTTTCTGGCGGCGTGTCTGGTCATGTACTTGAGAGTATTTTTTAGGCAAAAAGGAAATAAATGAAGACGAATATCTGTTTAGCTTGTGATGCGCCGGTGAGCAGTTTTATGTCCTTTGGCCCTCAGCCCTTGGCCAATGGATTTCTGACACCGGACCAATTTGACCGCGAGTATTTTTTTGAAATGAAGGTTGCCTCCTGTGCCAAATGCGGGATGTTTCAGCTTCTCGAACAGCCGGACCGGGAGCAGATGTTTAATCAGAACTATGCCTTTTTCTCCGGCACCTCTCGCGGCATGGCCATGCATTTCGAGCAATTGGCCAATGATGTGATGCAACATGTCCTTAAAGGTACGAACGATCCTTTGGCGGTCGAGATCGGCTGTAATGACGGGATCATGCTGAAGCATTTTGCCAAGGCGGGCGTGCGCCATTTGGGAGTTGAGCCTTCCGCCAATGTGGCGGCCGTGGCAAAGAGCAATGGTGTGAATGTCGTTTCGCGGTTCTTCGATGAAGCCTGTGCCGAAGACATCATCCGCCAATATGGACAAGCGGATGTGTTTTTGGCGGCGAATGTCATGTGCCACATTCCTTACATGCATTCTATCATTAAAGGAATTCAGAAATTACTAAAGCCGGAAGGTGTGGTGATCTTTGAAGACCCGTATCTCGGTGATGTATTGGAATTCACGTCTTATGACCAGGTCTATGACGAGCACGTATTTTTATTCTCTGTCACCTCCGTCAATAACCTATTCGCTAAGTATGGCATGGAAGTTTATGATGCTCAGCCGCAGGAAACCCACGGTGGGTCCATGCGGTATTTTATCTGCAGGCGCGGCCGAAGGCCCATGACCAAGGCGGTGTTGGCCCAGATGGACAAAGAGAAGGCCTGGAACATTCTGTCACCGGCCACCTATGAACGTTTCCGCCGTAATTGCGAAAAATCCCGCGACGATCTTAAAAGCATTTTGGAAAATCTGCGTAAAAAAGGCAAGCGGGTCATCGGCTACGCGGCCACCTCGAAAAGCACCACGATTATCAATTATTGCGGTTTGACGACGGACCATATTGAATTTATCAGCGACACGACCCCGATCAAACAGGGCAAGTTCAGTCCAGGCAAGCATATTCCGGTTAAAGCTTATGAAGAATTTCAAAAGAAATATCCCGATTATGCGCTGTTGTTTGCCTATAACCATTCCAAAGAAATCATGGCTAAAGAAAAAGATTTCATGGGTCGCGGCGGTCAATGGATTATGTATGTGCCACAGGTGAAAATACAATGATTCTTTGCAGCGACCCTAAAAAACAATATACGTCCTTGAAGAGTGAGATCGATGCCGCGGTCTTGAAGGTTTTAGAAAGCGGCTATTACATCTTAGGCAGCGAGGTGAAAGCCTTTGAGCAGGAATTCGCTCAATATATGAAAGCCAAATACGCGGTCGGTGTGGGCAGCGGGACAGAAGCGCTCCATCTGGCGCTGGTGGCCTGCGGGATTGGTCCGGGTGATGAAGTCATGATGCCATCGCATACCGCTGTGGCGACCGCCTCCGCCGTCAAATTGGCCGGTGCCAATCCAATTTTTGTGGATATTAGCGAAGAGGATTTTAATCTGGATGTGGGGACATTGCAATCTGCCGTGACGTCAAAGACCAAGGCCATCATTGCGGTGCATCTGTATGGACAGCCTGCCCGTATGACGAAAATTTTGGAATTTGCCAAAAAGAATCATTTGAAGGTGATTGAAGATTGCGCGCAGGCCACTGGCGCCGAGTACCGAGGGCAAAAGGTTGGGACCCTTGGCGATATCGGATGTTTTAGTTTTTATCCGACCAAGAATTTGGGGGCCATCGGCGATGGTGGCGCGGTGGTGACTAATGATCAGGCTCTTTTTGAGAAAATCCAATATTTACGTCAATACGGCTGGAAGGAACGTTATATCAGCGCTTTTGTCGGATGGAATTCCCGCTTGGATGAAATGCAGGCCGCGATTCTACGTGTGAAGCTGCGGCACTTGGATACAGATAATGGCAAACGCCGGGCAATTGCCAAGACCTATATGGAACGTTTGAAACTCAAAGGCCTCATTTTACCTAAAATAGCCGACGACATAGCGCACGTGTTTCATCTGTTTGTCGTCCGCGTGCAGGGACGCGATAAATTTCTGTCCTATCTTTCGGGCAGGGGCATTGCTGCCGCCATCCATTATCCTTTGGCCGTGCATATGCAGCCGGCATTTAATAGCCCTAAGGTATCTTTACCGGTAACGGAAAAGATTTGCGGGGAAATCCTTTCCCTGCCGATGTACCCGGAATTGCAACCGCAGGATATTGATCAAGTGTGTGAGCAGGTGAATATATGGAAACCATAGACGGTGTGATCATCAAGGATCTGGTGACCCATCAAGACGAGCGGGGGTTTTTTCGCGAAATGTTGCGTATGAACGAGGATTTTCCCGTGTCACACGTCGGTCAGTTGAGTCACTCCATGGTTAATGCCGGAATCTTAAAAGCATGGCATTATCACCACAAGCAATCGCAATGGAATTATGTGGCATGTGGAGACGTGATGGTGGCTCTTTATGATTACCGTCGATCTTCGTCAACCTTTGGACATGTGATGGAGTTGCACTTTGGTGAGAAGTCTCAGCCCAAGGCCTATTTTTTTCCGGCCGGCGTTTTGCATGGGTATAAATGCTTGAAAGGTCCGATGCATATTTTTTATATGACCTCCGGCATTTATGATCTTTCCGATGAAGGCCGTTTGCCGCATGATCATGCGGAGATTCGCTATGACTGGGGCAAGGCATGTCCTTGAAGGACAAAAATATTTTAATTACAGGGGGGGCGGGTAACATCGGTTCCTTATTGGCCCAAAGTTTGATCGGCCGCTGCCGGTCGGTTGTGTGCAGTGATAGGCGCGAACCGGTGAAAAATCAAGGAGACTCAAGGAACATTACCTTTATTGAGCAGGATATAACTCAAGACAATGTCTGGTCATCGTTCGAAGGTAAGATTGATTTGATTTTTCATTTGGCCGCACAAACCAGTGCCTATCGGTCTAATGAATCGATTGCGGAGGATTGGAAGATCAATGTGAAACCCGTGATAGGTTTTTTGGATTCTTTGAAGAATAAGTCCTGGCGTCCCGCCATGGTATTCTCCAGCACCGCCACCGTCGTCGGCCTGGTGAATACCTGGCCGGTAGCGTCTAATACCAGAGAAGTACCGACAACTATTTATGATATTCATAAACTGACGGTGGAGAAATATTTGAAGTACTACCATGAGCAGATGGGCGGGGTCAGTGCCTCATTACGACTGGCGAATGTGTATGGTCCGGGCGGTGGTGATCCGACCTCGCAGGACCGTGGCATTGTCAATCAGATGATACGTAAGGCCTTGAGCAAAGAAGCCCTGACCATTTATGGACAAGGTGATTATGTGCGGGATTATATTTATATTCAGGATGTGGTCAACGCGTTCGTTTGCGCCGGTGAACATGTCGAAAGTTTAAATGGCGAAGCCTATTTTGTAGGGACAGGCAAAGGACACACGATTGGGCAGTTGGCAGAAAAGATTTCTAAAGAAGCCTCGCGTAGGACCGGCCAAAACGTGGCAATTAAGCAGCAGCCATTTCCTGCCGGCGCCTTGTCCATTGAGCAGAGGTCTTTTGTGGCGGACAGTAAGGATTTTCAACAATTGACCGGATGGAAGCCGGCTGTCAACCTTGACCAAGGTCTATCTTTAACTGCGGAATATTTTGGAAACCAAAAAGTATGTTAGCGACACTGAAAGATATTAAAGTCATTCAACTTCCATATTTTCCGGACCCAAGCGGGGAGTTGGTGGTTATGGAAGGCAAGACTCCGGTGCCTTTTGCCATTGCCCGGGCCTTTGTCGTGCGGGCTAGCACCGGATCAATCCGTGGACAGCACGCGCATAAAGCCTGCAGTCAGTTGATGACGTGCCTTAATGGCATTGTCGCCATCCATTGTGATGATGGCCATTCTGTGGTTACGCATACATTGGACCGCATGGATCAAGGACTGTTGGTGCCACCGGGTATTTGGGCGGAATGCCGGTATCAGAGCTCTGCGGCGGTGCTGATGGTCTTATGTGACCGGCCGTATGAAATCGAGGATTATATCCGTGATCACGCTGAATTCAAAAAATACCGAGGAATCAAGTGAGTTCAAGCCCTCTGTTTAGCATTATCATGTTGACTTTCAACCGCCCGCACTATTTTAAGGAAGCGGTGGAGCGCGTATTGTCCCAGACGTATTCTCATTTAGAGCTCATCATCATTGATAATGCTTCGACACCAGAAACCCAAGAATATTTATCGCAAATACAAAAGCAAGACAGCCGTATCAAGGTGGTCCGTTACCAAACCAATCAATATGATCCTAATGAACCTGGTAAATATATCGGTATTTGTTTCAATGCCGCTTTGAAAGTCGCTCAAGGCGAATATGTCTTTTATCAGGAAGATGATGATCTCATCAGTCCGGATTATATTGAGCGGATGGTCGCACTTTTTCAAGACAATCCCCAATGCACCACGGCTGCGGGTATTTGGGTATCGATAGATGCGCAGGGGAAAATCATTCCTGAATCCAGAATTTCTAATTTCCGACCACGGTACATGCCGGGACATTTGATGGCCTTGGATACATTGAAAGAACTCCCAAGTGTTTTGTTTTCCGCGCCGGGCACCATTTTTACGATCCGCCGGGACGTCTTGTTGGCTGCCGGAGGGTATCATCCGATTATTGAATCAAGCCAAATGTACGGCATTGTGCCGTTTGGCGTCACGGGTTTTGATGAAAAAGCCGTTCTTTACTGGCGGCGGCATCCTGGCCAATTGAATCTCACTTTGCAATCCAGGCCTTGCCGTTCAGCCGAATATCACCGGGCCTTATTGAAAGAGTGGGACCTGCACCGTAAATGGGAAGAAAAGTTCGGGAAAAAGACAGCAGATCATTTTGTTCGCACGTTGATTTGGCAAAAAACACTGGTGTGCGCAGATAGCTTTATCAGTTCTCTTTTTAGGTTTTCATGGAAGCCCGCTTGGGGCACGTTATCAAAACATTGGAATTCATGGTATTTCTGGAAAATGATTCCACAAAGGGCATGGATCAACAAATGGCTATTAAAAAAATCCTTATTACAGGCGCATTAGGACATATCGGCTCCGCGCTCATTCATTCGATCTCTCCGGGAGAATTTGACGAAGTCCACCTGATGGACAACTTTTTGACCCAGAGGTATAGTTCGCTGTTTAATTTGCCTAGGGGAGTTAAATATTTTTTTTATGAAGCAGACATATTGAAATGTGATATCGACAGGTATGTGAAGGGCATGGACGCGGTAATCCATTTAGCGGCCATCACGGACGCTGCCAGCAGTTTTGACAAAAAGGACCAAGTCGAAGAAGTGAATTTTAAAGGGGTTGAACGTGTCGCCCGCGCGTGTGCGGCGGCAGGGTGCAGATTCTTTTTCCCTTCGACGACAAGTGTCTATGGTTCGCAGTCAAACCTGGTCGATGAAAACTGTCCGGAGGCGGAACTTCAGCCCCAAAGTCCTTATGCGGAATCCAAGATTAAGGCAGAGAAATTTTTGACTGCGTTACACAGCAGTGGCCTGAAGTCCATTACCTGCAGGCTGGGTACTATTTTTGGAGTGTCCATTGGCATGCGTTTTCATACTGCGGTTAATAAATTTTGTTGGCAGGCCGTGATGGCTCAGCCATTGACCGTGTGGGAAACAGCCTACGAACAAAAACGCCCCTATTTGGAACTCGGTGATTGTGTGAGGGCCATTAAGTTTATTTTGCAAAGAGACTTGTTTGACGGCCAAATTTATAATGTGGTCAGTCAGAATTTTACAGTCAGAGACATTGTTGAAGCGATCCGTAAAGTAGAGCCTTCGTTGAAGGTGGAATTTGTGAAGAACAAGATCATGAACCAATTGTCCTACGAGGTTGCCAATCAAAAATTTTGTTCCAAGGGGTTCAATTTTTCGGGACAACTTAACAACGGGATTACGCAAACTGTCGGCCAATTCAAAGGCATTGCCAATGCGAAAGAGGTCAGATGAAACAAGGCATGAAAGAAAACTCACAACTGTGGAAAACAATTACGTCAACTTTCTTTGCTAAGGTTGATAATGATTTTCTTCATTCTTTCCGTAAGCCGGGTGGAGGTGCAAATTCGCGCTTGGCGGCATGGGATCCTTTGGATAAATCCATGCGGTATTATAAATTCTTTCTTTTTAATGTGGCGCGCCGTAAAGATCAAAAATTTTTTGAGGCTTATCGGCGCCTGGGCAATACGCAGATCGGTAATCCGATGACCGTCACCGTCTCAGGATGCCAAGTAGACATCGACTATCTTTTTGCCTTGGAAGAGTATTTTTTTCTGGCCGAGCATCTGAATATGAAAAAGTTGAACCGTGTCGTAGAGATCGGCGCCGGTTTTGGCCGTACCTGCCACGTGCTCTTGCATTTGGTCGAGACCATCCAGGAATATGTCATTGTTGATTTGCCTGAAGTTCTGGAGCTGAGCAAAATTTATTTAAAAAAAGTGATTCCGGAACATTTTGGGCAGATCACCTTCATTTCCAGTGCCGATGTCAACCTTTGGACGGGGCTGAGCTCAGATTTGGTCATCAATATTGATTCCTTTCAAGAAATGCCGCCTGAAGTGATCGACAGGTACATGGATAAATTGATTGCCTGCAGCGCGGCGTTTTACTGTAAGAATCCGGTTGGTAAATATAAACCGGAATGCGTCGGCCTTTCGGGGATCAGTTCCGAGCAATTATTGGATGTCTATTCCTTGGGTTACAGCCGGCAGATTTTTGACCTGTTTAATGATGCTGAATTGGCTCCAGCCGTGGAGCGCTATTTGGCCGCTTACCGTCCCAAAAACATGAATGTGGCGGCTCATATGCCATTGGAAATGTTTCCTTACCTTGAACATGCGCTTTACGTCCGTCATGGTGCTTCATTGAAGGGAGAAGGACAATGAAAGGCATCCTTCTGGCTGGCGGCAGCGGCACTCGTTTGTATCCGTTGACACGGGCCATCACTAAACAGTTGTTGCCGGTTTATGACAAGCCGCTGATTTATTATCCACTTTCCATTTTGATGCTCTCAGGGATCAAGGACATTATGCTCATTACCAGTGCTGGGGAACAGGAGCGTTTTAAGAATGTTCTGGGCGATGGGAGGCAGCTCGGCATTAAGATCACCTATGCCGTTCAGAACAAGCCGCGCGGCATTGCCGAGGCGCTGTTGATTGCCGAGAAATTCATTGGGGGAGATCATTTCTGCCTCGTCCTGGGAGATAATATTTTCTTTGGTGATGGGCTGTCCCGGATTTTGCAGGAAACCGTTAGCTCCAAAGAGAATGTCATTTTTGGATATTATGTTAAAGATCCAGAGCGTTATGGGATCGTTGAATTCGACAAAAATAACCGCATCGTATCTTTGGAAGAAAAGCCGACTAAGCCCAAGTCCCATTATGCCGTGCCAGGCCTTTATTTTTATGGGCCTGAGGCCGTAGGCATCGCCCGTAAACTTAAACCTTCCCGCCGGGGAGAAATCGAAATTACCGATATCAACAAAGAACTTTTAAAGCAAGACCGTTTGACCTTAAAGGTATTCAGCCGTGGTTATGCCTGGCTTGATACCGGTACATATGACGCATTGTTGAGCGCTGCCATGTTTGTTAAGACGATTGAAGACCGGCAAGGTCTTAAGATCGGATGCATTGAGGAGATTGCCTGGCGCATGGGATATATATCAGCAGCACAGTTGAAAAAGATCGCCGGTCAAATTAATACCTCCTATGGAGATTATTTAAAGGAAATGGTGCGTTAACCGACTCATGACCAGCCTTCGTTTCTTAAAAAAGATTTGGGATTTTAATGGGCCATGGATGATGGTATTGGCTATCATCCTGGTCATCTCGAGTGTCGTTCAGGCAAGTTCGGTCGTGACAATTGCGCCGGTGATTGATTTAATCATTCATCCGGATTTACAAGGGATCAGCCATCCGACGGCTGTCATCATGCAATGGATGAAAGTCTCCGGGGTTCCCGTGTCGTTGGTTTCCGTGATGCTCTTGTTTATCGGTGCGATCATTCTCAAGAACAGCATCATTGCCACGAGCAAATGGATGCTGTGCAGTTTCAATAATGCTTTTGTCCGTCATCTGATGTTGGACGAATATCGGGCTTTGCTCGGAGCAGGATGGTCTTTTTTCGTTCAACAACGGCACGGCATGTTAAGCAATACCATTGTCAAAGAAACGCAGAGGGTAGGCGTGACGCTAGAGGTTGTCTCCGACATGTTCGCCTCGGTCTTGTCGGTTATTTTTTATTTGGGAGTGGGATTATATCTTTCCTGGAAATTGACCTTAGTTGTGCTGGGTATGTTGATGGTCGGTTTGGGACCGTTTTTCTTAGTGGGGCGGTACACCTATCGCATTGGTAAAGAATACACGCAGAGTAATAATGAACTTTTTAGCACGGTCCAGGAGACGTTGTCGTCAGCTAAAGTGATCATAGGCTATGGAAACCAACAAAGAAGCTTGTCCGATTTTTGCAAGATCATTCCCCATTATATGAAAATGGTCCTTCAGTTTGTCATGATCCGGGAAGGCTCGGCCTTGGCTTTTGAACCATTTAGCTTCTTGATTATACTCAGTGCTGTTTTTATCGGTATCAAAGGTTTCGGCATGAATGTGGCGGAATTGCTGATTTTATTGTACAGCTTCAGGGCCATCAGCCAGCATGGCATGAATATTGTCTCCCGGCGCAATGAAATGAAAAATTATATTCCGGCCTTTGAACAAATCGAACAATTGCGAAGTGAGGCTTTAGCCATGGCACAGCCGTCAGGCGGAGACATTTTTACCGGATTTCGTGATCGCATCCGTATAGGAGGGATCCATTTTAGCTATCCTAATGGCAAGCTGGCCATTGATGGGATTAGCGTCGATATCCCTAAGGGCAAAATGGTGGCTGTGGTTGGACGTTCGGGTTCCGGAAAGACCACCTTGATTGATGTGCTGATGGGCTTTTATATGCCGCAGAAAGGTTCATTTGTTGTTGATGGCAAGCCCTTCGCTGAGTTGGATATCAACAGCTGGCGCCATAAAATCGGATACATACCCCAAGAGGCGGCCTTGTTTAATATGTCCATTAAAGACAATCTTTTATGGGCCAATGAACAAGCAACGGACGAGGATATTCAACGCAGCTTGGAGATGTCCTATGCCAATGAATTTATCAAAGAATTGCCTGCAGGCCTTGAAACTGTTGTCGGAGAGCATGGGGTCCGCCTGTCCGGAGGCCAGCGCCAGCGCCTGGCCTTGGCACGCGCTATCCTAAGGAACCCCGAACTTCTGGTGTTGGATGAAGCGACCAGTGCCCTGGACAGCCATTCAGAGATGTTGATTCAGGAATCGATTGAGACCTTGGCACAAACCACGACCATTGTCGCCATCGCACACCGGCTATCTACCATCAAGAGGGCGGATTACATTTATGTGCTCGACAACGGCCGTGTCATTGAAGAAGGGACCTTCGGTCAGTTGATTAGTCTGAAGGACGGACAATTTTTAAAAGCCGCGGAGATCCAAGGCGTACTTTAAGGAAAGGGTGTTATGTCACAAACTGTGTTAGTCACGGGTGGAGCCGGATATGTCGGATCGACTCTGGTCACTTATTTACTGCATAACCGCTACAAAGTGATTGTGTTGGACAATCTTTCATTCGGGGCAGAGTCATTGCTCGGTGTATGGCATCATCCGGAATTTACGTTTATCGAAGGGGATGTCCGGGATGCAGCGGCCGTTAAAAATGTATTCAGTGCGCATGCCATTGATGCCATCGTGCACTTGGCTGCCATCGTCGGAGACCCCGCCTGTGCCAAGCAGCCCGATTTGGCCAAATCGACCAACTGGGATGGTTCGGTGAATCTTTTAAATCAAGCTCGTGCTTCTAAAGTCAAACGGTTTATTTTTGCCTCCACCTGCAGCAATTACGGCAAAATGGCTGATGCTAATAGCTATGTGGATGAGCATTCGCCATTAGCACCGGTGTCTTTATACGCTGAGTTAAAGGTCAAATTTGAGAATTTTCTATTGGAAGATAAAAAAGGTGATTTAAGCCCAACGGCCTTGCGTTTTGCGACGGTCTATGGTGTCTCGCCACGCATGCGGTTTGACCTGACCGTCAACGAATTTGTCAAGGAGTTGGCCTTAGGACGCGAACTGCATGTCTTCGGCGAGAAATTCTGGCGGCCGTATTGCCATGTGGCAGATTTTGCCCGGGCGATTGATTTGGTGCTTAAGAGTGACCGCGAGAAGGTGTCTCATCAAGTTTTTAATGTGGGTGACACCGCGGAAAATTATCAGAAACAAATGATCGTCGATGAAATTAAGAAGTTTATCCCTCAGGCCAAGGTTAGATATACAACCAAGAGCGAAGACCCGCGGGATTACCGGGTTTCCTTTGCCAAGATCAACAAAGAACTAGGATTTACAATTTCTAAGAAAGTCCCGGATGGGATCCGGGAGATTAAATATCTGATCGACCACAAGGTCATCTTAAATCCCGATGAGGCCAAGTATAAGAATGTCTAATTCTGTAGCCAAACGATTCGGCGGCACGATCACCATGGGCTGTGACCCTTTGCTTGCCCAGCCCCGAATGTTTGCCGACAATTTGTTGTATTTTTCCCATGGCCGCTCGGCCATGATTTGGCTGATCCAAAATGCCGGGCCCTTTGCCTCTGCAGCCATCTGCGCGTACACCTGGCCGGAAATACCACGGATGGCCGGCCGTTACGGACTGAAAGTGGGTTTCTTTGATTTTGGTCAGGAGAATATCGACGGGGTAATTGAGTCCCTGCCGGGAAAATGCTTGGTCATTGTGCCCGTCTTTTATGGGTTCAAGCCTTGGATCGACTACCAAGCTGTGGCTAAGAAATACCAGGGCAAGGCCGTTGTTCTTTTAGATGCAGCCCAGACGGCCTTTGGGTTCGAAGATTATCCACTACCGCAAGGTGGCGCTGTTTTGTCTTGTCCCCATAAAGCAACTGCCCTTAATGATGGCGCGGTCTTGGCGGTAGACGGACTCTCAGTAGAAGTCAAATGCCGCCAGCAGGCGTTAATGCCGGCGGAAGAATTCCGTCGTATCAAAGCGGAAGGCCGCCGGTTATTGGCTTCCGGCGATGATCAGATAGAACAGGAAGGATTGAAGCTGATTGTTCAATTGGAAGAAACGTGGGTTTCTGATCCGCCCCAGCGAATGAGTGATCTTTCCCAACAAGAATTGGCTTTATTGGATCCATTAGCCCACGCACGGATCCGACGAGAGAATTATCTTTGTCTTAAACAAGAATTAGGCAAATATTTGCCGTCCGTCACATTGCCCATGGGCGTGCCTTTTGCCTACGCGGCCTTGACGGATGATCGCTCAAGGATCCTCAAAGAATTATACAAACGGCGTGTTTTTGCCACGGCTCTTTGGCCTGGTGCGATTTACGAGGCTAATCTTCATCCAAGGGCCGCAGCGCATGCGCAGCGCTTGATTGCATTGCCGATCGATCAACGCTATAACACGCGTGATATGGAGCAGATGGCAGAGATAGTGACGGCGGTATTATGAACATCGAGATCCTTAATACGCGCGATCCTCAATGGCGTCAGTCGTATGACGGTCTGGATGAAACACATAAAGATATTTTTTATCATCCCGGTTTCGCCGCTGTTTGTCAGGAAAGCATTGATAGTCGCCATCAAGTCCGCTGCGCGATGGTCCACAACGATAAAGGAATTCTGCTTTATCCGTTTGTGCAGCGGCAGTTGGCAGCAGGAAGCCTTTACGACATTACCGGTCTTTACGGACGGGGAGGTGTGGCCACCAATATTCAGCAAAAATCCCTGCTCGAAGAGTTTCACCTGGAATTTGCGGCCTGGTGCAAGGACCATCATATTGTCTGCGGATTTGACCGGTTTCATCCGGTGACGAAGAATCATTTGGCGGCGTCTACGGGGACGAAAATTTTTGAAACAGGCCAGTTTGTGGTGCTGGAATTGACAGACCCGATTGAAGAGATCGAGCGGCATTTTGAGCATGAACACCGAAAATCGATCAAAAAAGCTGAACGGGCCGAAGTTGAAATTTTTTATGAGCAAAACCTCGCGCATTTAGATGAGTTTTTGAGCATTTATCACAGCACGCTGGATCGACGGGAGGCCGAGAGTTTTTATTATTTTCCTAAAAATTTTTATCAGGGTTTGCTGGAAAACATACCGGGACGTTTTGCATTCTTTTATGCCCGCTATGAGGGGCACCTGATTTCCTGCGAGTTAGTGCTTTTTGAGGGAGCCTATGGCCATTCCTATTTGGGTGGCACGCTATTTGATTACCGGCATGTCTGTCCTAATGTGTTGCTTAAGCGAGATATTATCCGCTATCTTAAGGCACAACACTGTCGCTATTTTTTGTTGGGGGGCGGCAACCGTCCTAATGATGGTATTTTTCGTTATAAGCTGGGGTTTAGTCCCAAGGGAGAACGTCCTTCTTATATCGGTGGGACTATTTATGACCCGCAGGCTTATGAGAATCTAGGTGAAGTCATGGCGGCCAAGGGTTGTGCCATCAACAAGAACCGTTTTCAGTTTTACGATCCTTTTTTAGTGGAGGTTGGATGAGGGTATTAGTTACCGGCAGTGGAGGGTTTTTAGGCAGCCACTTATGCAAGGCCTTAGGCGCACATCAGGTGACAGGTATTGTTTCTGCTGCCAAAAATGTGCCGGGTGCCTTGGCCCTTGATTTGACCGCTCCACTCAAGGACGACATTGTGCCAAGCCTGATAGGAAAATTTGATGCTATTATTCATTTGGCGTCAGTCATGTGCTCTAAAGAAAATGCGCGGGATTTTGAGCTTTTGAGCGCCAATCAAATGATGGCCCGTAATCTCATCACCTTAGGCCTAGCGTTGAAACCCAAACATTTTATTCATGTCTCCAGCATCGCGGTATATCCAAGTAGCGACGGGACATATACGGAAGATTCTTTGGTCAATCCTTCGGCCAATGGAGATGCTTTATATGGTCTGGCCAAATACAATGCCGAGGTGTTGTTCGATTTTTATTTAGGTCAGCAGATGACCGTCACCCATTTAAGGCCCTCGCAAATCTATGGGCCGGGCATGCGCGAGGATCGGATCATCCCGGTTTTATTAAAAGAGCTTAAAGAACAGAAAGCCATCACCTTGTTGGGTGGCGGCGAACGGGTGGCCAATTTTGTGCACGTGGAAGATGTGGTCCAAGCTATTGTCAAAGCCCTCGAGCATCCAGTGGCCGGTGTTTTTAATGTGGCCTGTGCGACCCATTTGAGTTTGGCGCAAGTGGCCAAGCAGTTGATCGCCGTCTATGGAGATGAGGGTTGTAAGATCAATCTTTTAGAGCAGGGTTCGCGTGTCAGGCAATATATTGCAGCCGAAAAATTAAATCAAACGTGGGGCTTGCGTTTAACGAAGACAGATTTTACCGGCATTGGAGGCTATTAAATGAAGAACAATGTATTTATCATTGCGGAAGCAGGCGTCAACCATAACGGCGATCTGGCAAAGGCCTATGAAATGGTGGATGCGGCGGCCGCCTGTGGCTGTGACGCGGTCAAATTTCAGACCGCGGTGCCGGAATTGGTCATGATTAAAGAAGCCCCCAAGGCACAGTATCAGAAAAAGACCACGGGTGCCACAGAGTCCCAGCTTGAGATGGTCAAGAAAATCCATCTTCCTCTCGGTGTTTATAAAGGTTTGCAACAATATGCCACAAAGAAAGGCATATTGTTTTTATCCACCCCTTTTGATTTGGTGTCGGTTGACACACTCAAGGCCCTGGATCTGCCTGTTTATAAGATCCCTTCAGGTGAAATTACACATCTGCCTTTTTTAAGAAAGATTGCTAAGCTGCGTAAGAAAATCATTTTATCGACTGGAATGGCCACGTTAAAAGAGATAGGTGTTGCGATTGACGTGCTGGTGGCTTCAGGGACTAAGAAGGATCATATTACGGTGTTGCATTGCAATACCGAATATCCGACTCCTTTTGAAGATGTGAATTTGCGGGCCATGTTGACAATCAAAGAACGTTTAGGTGTTAAGGTTGGATATTCTGACCACACCTTGGGCATTGAGGTTTCGCTCGCGGCCGTGGCTTTGGGTGCCAGCATCATCGAAAAACATTTCACCTTAGATAAAAATTTGCCGGGCCCGGATCATAAGGCTTCCTTAGAACCGTCGGAACTAAAGAGTTTGGTGCAAGCCATACGGCATGTGGAGCAATGCTTAGGCGAGGGAGTCAAAAAACCTTCCCCATCTGAAGCCAAAAATACCGTGATCGCCAGAAAGAGCATTGTCGCCGCCCGCGACATTCAAAAGGGAGAGAAGTTTACGGACACTAACCTCATCGCCAAGAGACCGGCCACGGGTTTAAGCCCGATGCTATGGGACAAAGTGGTGGGGAAGATCGCCCGGAAGAATTACCGTCCGGACGAGATGATCCGCTTATAACAAGGAAACTACAGAATATGGATAAATTAAAAAGGGTTTTCACTGCCTCCGGCGTGACGATCAAACAGGCCCTTAAGCAAATGGACGCCATGGGAGAAAAAACTCTCATTGTTGTCGATGATAATGGGAAGATTGTGGCGACCGTCACTGACGGTGACATCCGTCGTTGGATTTTAAAAGGCAAGAATATCAATGCCAAGCTTTCCAATGTCATGAACCGTTCACCATTGACCTTGCCTCATGATTTCTCCAAGGAAGAGGCCAAGCAATTGATGCTGCGTAACCAAATCGAATGCTTACCGGTCATTGACAGCAACAAGAAAGTCGTCGCGTATTTGGGCTGGGCCGATCTTTTTGAGAATAGGCTGAAGATTTTTAAACCCATTCATTTGCCGGTGGTGATCATGGCCGGCGGAGAAGGGGCGAGGCTGCATCCTTTTACCAAAATCCTGCCCAAGCCGCTGATGCCGATCGGTGACAAACCCATCATTGAACTGATCATCGAACGTTTTTCAGCCTGCGGCTGCCGCGATTTTCATCTGTCCATGAATTATAAATCCAATATTATTAAGGCCTATTTCAATGATGTGCAGCATCCTTTTAAGATCAATTATGTGCTGGAGAAAAAGCCTCTGGGGACGGCGGGAAGCTTGTATTTATTACGTAAGAGGATCAAAAAGACGTTCTTTGTCAGCAATTGTGACATCCTCATTGATGCTGACTACGCGGATATCGTCAAATTCCACCATGAGCGCAAAAACAAAATCACGCTTGTGTGCGCCATGAAGAATTACACCATTCCTTATGGCGTCTGTGAGATTTTTAATGATGGGGACTTAAAGGGCATTCATGAGAAACCAGAGCACCATTTCCTGGTCAATACAGGAATGTATGTTTTAGAACCTGATGTACTGGAAGGAATACCTAAGAATCAATTTTATAATATGACAGACCTCATTAATGCCGTGTTAAAAGACGGTGGTAATGTCGGCGCTTATCCGGTCTCGGAGAAGGCCTGGCTTGATATCGGGCAATTCGAGGCTTTGCAGGAAACCCTCAAGCGATTTGAAGACTTAAAGCGGGACAATTAATGATCACCATTGCCCATTCCCATCCGGATTTACAGGAACATGATGCTGCTCTTCTAAAAGATTGCATCGATCGCGGTTTTGTCGGTTGGGACAAGGATTTAGAGGATCTTCTGGGGCGCCACATCCAGAAGTTCGTGGCTAAAAAGCAGGTGGCACTGACACCATCAGGAAGTATAGCTTTGATCATGGCGCTCAAAGCGCTCGGAGTCAAAGCGGGGGATGAAGTTCTTATACCTGCCATTGATTGCTGGTCTGTATATAATGCCATCCGGTTTCTGGATGCTAAACCGGTGATTTGTGATGTGCGAAGCCCCCAAGATTTTAGAGCCAATTATGAAACAATCAGCCGTCACCTTAATCCCAAGGTGAAGGCCGTCATGGTCACCCATATGTTTGGTGTTTTGATTGAAGAGGAGGATATCCAACGCCTCAAAAAAGAGTTCAAGGTGGGCATCATTGAAGATTATGCCTCTTCCTTTGGTGCTCTTTATCATAATTCGAGTCCCATAGGAAAATATGCGGATTTTGTCATTGGTTCATTCGCCTCGACCAAACAGATCACTGCAGGTGTCGGGGGATTTATCGCCGCGGACAAAAAATTTATGACCGAGGCCCATGAACGTCCATCCCCTGATTTATTGGCTTTTAATGTGCAGGTTTCCTGCCTCAATCAGAAGTTATTGCAAGGCCAGTTTGAACGTTTGGGTCAAATCTTAGAAAAGAAAAAACGCCTCAAAAAGATGTTATCCAAATACATTCACATCTGGGGCCATGACAGCGATGGTCTCTACCGAGCGATTACCTTTGATAAGGCCGATGGGCTGATTCAGTTCTTAGAGGAGAAAAAGATCAAGATGGACATCCGTGACAGTGTGCAGCCGAATCTAGCCCGCGAGTTGAAATTAGACTTGGTCCATGCGCGTGATTTTAGGGCGTATGCCTCGGTCCCGTTTCATACTGATTTTGTCGATACCTTGGAGTTGAAGGGGCTGTTATGAAGGTCGGTATTCATCAGCCTCAATACATGGCGTGGCCGGGATATTTTGCCAAGATTGCGGCGGCAGACACATTTATTCTTTATGATACGGCGCAGTATCAAAAGAATGCTCTGATCAATCGCAACGCCATCCGTGTCCGCAATGAAGAGCATTTGTTGACAATTCCGGTTGTGACGGGTCACGTGCACGATCAGATCAGAGCCAAGACTACCGTCGATGAGCGATGGAAGATTAAACATTTGAAAACATTAGAAGCTAATTACAGCCAAAGCCCTTTTTTTAAGGAAATCATGGATATTTTTAAGCAAACCGTCGCAGGCACGACTCAAGTGTTGTCCGAAATCAATATCGCCAATATACGGGCGATTTGCGCCTATTTGGGTCTGAATACATCTTTATTGATCAGCTCACACATGGGCCCGGATCATGACGAAGATCCTACTCAAAAGCTTATACAGATGATTCAAAAGGTTTCAGGAAAGGTCTATATCGGCGGCACAGGTGCTAAGAATTATTTGAACGAAGCGTTAATGGCCTCAAACGGCATTGATGTGCAATATTTTCAATATGTGCCATCAGAATATCCTCAACAGGGACAAGGTCATGTGCCTGGTTTGTCGATCATCGATATGATCGCCAATATTCCTAAAGATGAAGTACGGGCACATCTTAAGAAAGGATGGGTTGTGGCGTGAAACGAAAAATTCTGGCCTTTACCGCGGGACGTTCAGATTATGATCTTCTCAGCTATTTATTTAAGATGTTAAGTCGAGATCGGGGCATTGATTTTCAGCTGATCGTCAGCGGTGCACATCTGAGTCCGACCCATGGTCTGACCGTGCGCCATATTGAGAAAGATGGTATCAAGATTCTGGACCGCATTGAAACCCTCCTCGACAGCGACACCGATGCCGGACGCATCAAGTCTGCGTCTCTTTTATTACAGAATGCCATTCATTCGGTGACCAGATTCGCCCCGGACTTGATCATTTATGGCGGCGACAGGGAAGAGGTCATCATTGGGGCCATGATCGGTGGTTATTTAAAGATTCCTACCGTCCATTTCTTTGCCGGAGACCACGATCTCGACGGGTTGATTGATAATCCGGTGCGGCATGCGGCCTCAAAACTTTCGGCATATGCTTTTGCCTCTCTCAAGGAACATGCCGAACGCCTGCTTGCCATTGGCCAGGATCCCAAGCGGATTTTCACCATCGGCAGTTGTGCCTTGGATAAATTTCGTTATGAGCCTAAGATTCCCAAAAAGAAATTATTTTCCTTATTAACGCCTGATGGTCGGATATTTGACCGTTACGCACTGGTCATTTTTCATCCCTTGATGGCGTATGAACACGAGACCATAGGTGATTTTAAGAACATGATCACCGCCTTACGAAATCACGGGATACCGGCCGTGGTTAATCTTCCCAATATCGACCCGGGTTCCAGAAATCTGATCAAGGTGATGCAGGAATTTAAAAGCAGCAAGGACCTTATCTTCGTCAACAGCTTGCCCAGGAATATCTTTGTGAATCTTTATCGACAGGCTTGGTTTCAAATAGGCAATTCGAGCTCAGGCATTGTCGAGGCCGCCTCGATTCCTCTCGGTGTCATTAATGTGGGACGGCGCATGGAAGGACGACGGGCGCAGGGCAATGTCATGTTTGTCGACAGTCAATTAAAGAACATTGAAGGCGCTATCATTAAGGTCATCTCCAAGGATTTTTCCAAGAAGCATGTGAAAGGCATTAAGAATATTTATGGTGATGGTCAATCTTCGGCCCGGGCCTTTCGTATCTTAAAGAATTTGTCGCTTAAGGATTTTGCCCAATTTCGTAAAGATGACCCATTGTCGTTGAGGAGAAGAATATGAAAAGAAAAATTTTGATCGTGGCCTGTCATCCTGATGATGAGACCTTAGGGTGTGGGGGAACCATTTTAAGGCACCGTGCGGACAAAGACCAGGTTTATTGGCTGCTTGCGACCGAAATGACCCAAGCCGCGGGCTTTAGTGCCGCCCAGGTGGCCAAAAGGGACAAGGAGATCGCTCAAGTGGCTCGCGCCTACGGTTTTACCAAGACGTTTCGTTTAGGTATCCCGGCGGCCGAAGTAGACGGCGTGCCTATGAAGGATTTGACTAAGCAAATTGCTACTATCATGAATGAGGTCAAACCAGATACGGTTTATTTGCCGTTTAATTTCGACGTGCACAGTGATCATCGTGCTATTTTTGAAGCCGCCTACAGCTGTACCAAAAGCTTCCGGTTTCCTTTTGTACGTAAGGTATTGATGATGGAGACGTTGAGCGAAACAGATTTTGCCGTTGCGACCAAAGAATGCAGCTTTGTCCCTAATGTTTTTGTGGACATCAGCCGTCACATCGCCAAAAAGCTCGCCATTATGAAAATTTATGGAAGCGAAATGGGCAAACATCCCTTTCCAAGAAATTTGAATAATATGAAAGCCTTGGCCCACTTTAGGGGCGCCACGGCCGGTTTTCGCTATGCGGAAACCTTTATGTTGCTAAAGGAGATTATATAAAAAGAAGCCATGGCGATTCTTCGATCAACGGTTCTTTTATTTGCAGAGGCTATTTATTTAAGGTAAAATAAGCCTATTCCTATGAGTCACCCGAAATTAAAAATCTATTTGGCCGACTTGACCCATGAGACTGTGGTCCTGGTTTCCGACACCATACCCATCAATATCGGTTATGTGGCGGCCTACGCCCATAAAATCCATGCCGGTCAGATCGAAACCAAGCTTTTCAAATACCCTCAATCCTTGATTGATGCCATCAAGAGCGACCCTCCGGATGTGTTGGCCCTGAGTAATTACTCTTGGAACAGCCGTTTGTCCGAACACATGGCTGGAATCGCCAAAAAAGCAAATCCTAAAGTCGTCACCGTCATGGGGGGAACCAATTTTCCTCACAGCGCCGATTTACAGTTGGCGTTCATGGTGCGTTACCCGAATACGGACGGTTTTGTTGAACTAGAGGGGGAAGTCGCCTTTTCGAATCTCATCGGCCGTGTTCTGGCCTGTCGCGGACGGGAAGACAAAATTTTTGACGCACCTATTGATGGGTGCGTTTCCATACGTCCGGAAACCCGGGGTTCCAATGCGCCGGTCCTGGTTAAAGGCCACGCGCCTGCCCGTATTCGAGAATTGGATGAAGTGCCCTCTCCCTATTTGACCGGTCTTTTGGACCATTTCTTTGATGGTCGCCTGACACCTTTTCTCGAGACCAATCGCGGCTGTCCGTTCACCTGCACCTTTTGCCACACGGGAAATTTGTATTTCAACAAAATCAATATGTTTTCCATCGAACGCATCCTGGCGGAGATTGATTACATCGGGCCTTACATGCAAAAATTCGGCATCAAGAATCTCCATATTGCCGATACCAATTTTGGCATGTTCTTGCGCGATAAGGAAATTTGCGAGTCACTGCTGGCGGCACAAAAGAAATACAGCTGGCCGCTTCAGATCATGTCCACGACGGGTAAGAACAAGAAAGAACAAATCATCGAGATTACCAAAATTCTGGGCAATACGTTCTCTGTCAATATGTCCGTCCAGTCCATGGATGAGCAAGTATTGAAAAATATTAAACGCGATAACATCAAGTTGGATCATTATGTGACGATTAATAAAACCCTCTCTGACAGCGGCCGTACTACTAAAGGCGAGCTGATCATCGGTTTGCCTGGAGAGACCAAGGAGTCCTTCGCCCAAGGGGTCCGCAAAATCTTGGATGCAGGTGTGACTTCGCTCGGCACCTACACGCTCATGATGCTGCATGGAACGCCATTCCAAGATCCGGCTTACCGCAAGCAATACGAAATGGTAGGTAAATTCCGTGTGGTGCCACTTGATTTCGGTAATTATGACGGGACACGGATTTTTGACTATGAAGAGGTGGTGATTGCCAATAAGGACATGTCATTTGATGACTACCTGTGGATGCGCGGCCTGGCGATGATGGTCGAAGTCCTGCACAACAGCAGGCCTTTCTATGAATTTTTCCGCTATGCGTCCATTTATGACTTTAAGTCCTTTGAGTTTATCATGCTGGTTTACGGCAGGATCCGCCAGGCGCCTAAGTCCGTGCAAGATATCTTCGATGGTTTTATCCATGAAACAAAAAATGAGCTCTGGGACAATGCTGAAGACATGATCGCCTTTTATACCCAGGATAAAACTTATGAGGCTCTTTCCCGCGGCGAACTGGGTGGCAATGTGATTTACAAATATAAAGCCATGAGCCTGGCATTTGCCCCAGAAGGCTGGGTGGATTTTCTTTATGATACCTGCATAGACATCGTGCGCCGCAAGCTAGGGGCTCAAGAACTGATGAAGGCCGAAGAGCAACTGGCGGTTTTGCGTCAATTTGTCAAATATAAATTGTGCGGGGCTTTGAACCATGAGGGTGATACCACGGATAAAACTTTGGAATGTAATGTGGATATCGTGGAATGGCTCAAGAGTCCTCTCGGAACACCGTTAACGGATTTTCTGGTGGAAGAGCCGATTCGCTATGATTTTAAGTATACTCCCGACCAGATGGCTGTCCGCCGGGACCAGTTTGCGCGCTACGGCACACACGTCAATGCCATCAGCAAATTCATCACCCGTTGCAGCAATGTGGACAGTTTATTTAGAAAGATCACCACGTCCAAGAACGTGGGTGTCGAATCCAACAAGTCCGAAGACTACGATGATTTCATCCGCTACACACTTTCCCATTAATTCCAGAGGAATTACATGCCCCCTGTAAGGCCAATCGCAACTCTGGCGGCGATGCTGCTTGTTTTTCTTTTCGCATGGATTTTATTGGCGGATTATTTGCCGCTATGGTCCGATGAAATAAGCAACTTCGGGCAGAGCAAGGCCTTTTATCTGACCGGGACTTTCAAATCTTTTGATTTTGATAAGAACCAAGTCCTTAGTGGGGAGATTGAAGCTCGCGACTTATTGATGGACCGCATGGTGAGTTTTTTTCTTTCTATCAAGCCAAGTGGCGCCCCTGAGATTATGTGGGGACGCTTGGTCCCCTTGTTGTTTACATTATTGACGTTTCTGCTGGTTTTTCTTTATGGATTTTTTAGGTTTGATTTATCGTGGGGCACCCTTCTTTATCTGTCGGCTTTCTTTTTAGGTCAAAGCATGGTCATGGAAGAGGCGCTGTTTGTTCGTATTTATGCGCCGTTGATGTTCTGTATGGTGAGCGCCTTTATTTGTTATTGGGAAGGCAAGCAGTTCTTTTTAAAAGACCGCAAGACAATCGGGACAGGGTTATTTCTGGCCGGCGCAGCTTGGGTGTGGGTGACCATTGCGGATCATTGGCAATTCGAACAAATCCCCGTGGTGGTTTTGGGTATTGTATTGAGTTTCAGAAAGGTCTTTGAGAGTCTCGTGCGATTTCTAAGTGTTAAGAAAATGCAATTCTTTCTTTTATGCTTGGCACTAGTATTATTTACTCCATTCGTGGTCATCCTTATAGATGAAATTTTATCCAAAATGGTCATCGGAAATATGCTGATAGGCGTTACTTTTATGACTTTTTGGGACAACGCGATGGGTTTATTGCGTGCAGGGTTGGCGTTGAATATATGTTTGATAGGGATAGGGGTGGCTGTTGTTAAGGGTAAGGACAAAATCCATTTTACATTTGGCTGGTGGCTATTTTTTACAGGTATTATTTCGGTGGTTTTGGGAGGACTTTTAAATCCGCATAATTATGTATTTTTCACACGTTATTCCCTCACACCCGTGGCTTTCACGCTTATTGGATTTGCTTTTCATTTCAAAGAGATATTTCCATCTTCGGCCCAAAGAAAAGCCTTAATAATTTGCTATTTGTTGATAAATGCTTTTCTTTCTTTCAGTACCTTTTATTGGGACCGTCCGAATAATAGAGACGCGGTCAGCTGGTTGAAAAACAATATGGGACACCATGAAGTCTTGTTGACGTTTGATGCCAGTGTAGGTTTATATGGAGGAGAGCCGTTGATTCCTCAAGCCTATCCCATACAGCAAGTCGGCGACGAAATGTTAAAGGCCAAGGCGCTTCTGAGCTTTCTTCAACAGCACCCGGGAACGAAGGTTTATTATTTATTTGTCGACGGATATAGCTTCAGGGACAAGCTTTATCACTGGACCACGGGCGACGACCGGACGGGCCTTTATGAACTGCATGCGTATATCGATCGTAGGATTCCACATCAAACACCTTTACAGAACCTCAGGGGCGGTCTTGGCATAGATATTTTTGACCAAAAAACTTTGGAAAAGAGCCTCGAAGAGTTGATTAAGACCGGCTATCCTATGAGGGACAGGGAAAATAATATCAGCATTCATAAACAGATCTTGAAACATATCTTCAGATTCTTCCATCTGCCTGATAAGCGGGAAGACTTTAGAAAATTAGAACCGCTTTAACGCCCATGCTCTTTAATTCTTTTGAATATATCCTTTTTTTTCCTGTCGTTGTTGTCATTTTCTTTAATTTACCCTATCCCTACCGGCGATTCTTTCTTCTGGCCGCCAGCTACTATTTTTATATGTGCTGGCGGGTGGAATACGCCGCCGTGCTTTTGACCATCACCACCGTTGATTATTGGGCCGGCTTGAGAATGGGCGCGTGTGCCACCAAGGCCCAACGCCGCAAATATGCGATGATCAGCATTGTGTCGAACTTAGGCCTTTTGTGTACTTTTAAATACCTCTCATTCTTCAATGAAACCACCCGTCATGTTTTTACGGTGTTCGGCATGCCGTACTCCGTCCCTTATTTGGATATCCTTTTGCCGATGGGCATTTCTTTCCATACATTTCAAACCATGGCTTACACCATTGATGTGTACCGCGGCCAGCAAAAACCGGAGAAAAGTTTTACCACATTTGCTCTGTATGTGGTTTTTTTCCCACAATTAGTGGCCGGTCCCATTGAGAGGGCAGGGCATCTCATACCTCAATTTTATAAGAAGCACCGTTTCATCCCCGAGAGGGTGTCATTCGGGCTTAAATTAATGGCCTGGGGTTTTTTCAAAAAGATCGTGATCGCCGACCGGCTGGCCTTGCTGGTCAACCGGGTCTATAGTAATCCGCATGAATTCAATGGCATACCATTGATCCTTGCCACGGTATTCTTTGCTTTTCAGATTTATTGCGATTTTTCCGGCTATACCGATATCGCTATCGGTTCTGCCCGTGTGCTGGGCATTAAGTTAAGGCCGAATTTTAATGCCCCTTATTTGGCACAGACAATCCAGGATTTCTGGAGAAGATGGCATATGTCGCTCACATCATGGTTTAGGGACTATGTGTATTTTTCGTTGGGAGGCAACCGGGTTTCGGTTTGGCGGTGGTATATGAATGTGTATGTGGTATTTTTGCTTTGCGGCCTGTGGCATGGGGCCAATTGGACTTTTGTGGTGTGGGGTGCGCTTCATGGCAGTTATTATGTTTTTTCCTTGGTCACGAAGGACTTAAGAATCAAATGGGTGGCATGGACCGGGTTGGATAGAACCCCGGTTGTTTATCCTTTAGTCAAAATGGCGATTACCTTCACCTTGGTTTGTTTCGCCTGGATTTTTTTCAGGGCCAATAGCTTGTCCGATGCCTGGTATATCGTTACCCACTTTTTTGATTTACGGGGCACGGGCCATTTGATCCATGCCTTTGGGATGCAAAACGCGACGGAGAGGATGTTGGGCATGAATAAGGCTTCCATTCTTCTGTCGTTGGCATTGATTGTGTTCATGGGCTTTTCGGATTTTTTGCAGGCGTCCGGACGTTCGCTGTTGAAGGTTTTGTCCGCGGCGCCGGCCATGCTGCGCTTTTTGGCCTATTATGCCCTGTTGTGGGGCACCATCATGATGGGTGTTTTCGGCAAATCAAAATTTATTTATTTCCAATTTTAAAAGATGATAGACCAATTAAAGATCCAAAAAATGCGCTGGTGTGGAAAGACGCTCCTGTTCGCTCCGATTTTGATTATCGTGGGCGCCGTCAATTATTACGTTGATCCGGGGCAGATTTTTACCAATCAAGGTTTTGAGATCCAAGTGGCGCGTTTAATGAATGAAGGTCATTCCATCACCGCCAACTCGAAATACGAGTATGATGAGCATTTGTTGACCTATCAGTATGTCAGCCATATGCAATCGAAAAAAGATGTTGTGGCCATTGGTTCCAGCCGTGTCATGTTGATGGATTCGGAATTCTGGACGGACAAAAGTTTTTTTAACGCCTGGTTTCCTTCGTCTCAATTGGATGATTTGATATTGGCTTATGGTCTTTTCCGGGAGAGGAAATTGATTCCTGACACGGTGGTGCTGGGGATCGATCCCTGGATTTTTGACAGTTCTCAATTAGAATATATGGGTGGGCGCCAGGAATTAAGAGAGATCTACAATCGCACGGCCGCGCATATGGGCAGCCACGCGGATGGCTTGCAGTTAAATCCTCTCTCCTGGATTCCCAAAAAATGGCAGGCCTTGTTCTCATTTAGTTATTTTCAGGATTCGTTGAAGTTTCTTATGGAACACCGGAGGTCTTTCGGGCATTTGACGGAAAAAGGGTATACT